>OJDZ01001068.1_pt1 | contig 12117 bp, 10 predicted proteins | sample 1592981 | NCBI WGS metagenome assembly OJDZ01 (sample SAMN05416851, study PRJEB24817) | seawater metagenome | isolation source: Sea water | place: Canada:Atlantic | collected 2013-07
TACGAGATAGGAGTCCGTCTCGTGGGCTCGGAGATGTGTATAAGAGACAGCATGTTAACAAGTTTAGAGTATTTGTTCAAAAAGTATATTTTAAAAGTATAAAAAAGAGGCAATAAATTGCCCCTTTGATTTACTAATTTTTGCCGTAGCGCCGGCAATAAATTACCAAAAATTTCTCTGCGCTACATCCGTTTCTATATTATGAGTAAAAGCTCTCACCTTGCTCTGCCATTTTCACTAAAGCATCACACGGAGCAAATCGCTCGCCAAACTCTGCTTGCCACTGTGTTAATTTACTGACCAGTGTTGCTGCTCCCACTTTATCCATATATTGAAATGGTCCACCAAGGAATGGCGGAAAGCCGATACCGAAAATTGCGCCAATATCACCATCTCGAGCATTACGAATAATTTCTTCGTCCAGACAACGAGCAGCTTCATTTAACATCATATAAACGCAACGTTCAGCCTGTTCGTCAGTAACCGCTTTATTGCTTACTTGCAGTCCTAACAAGCTATAAACACTTTCATCGACTAATTTTTTCTTGCTCTTGGTATTATATTGATAGAAACCTTTTTTAGCTTTCTTACCTAAACGACCATCATCAATAAGTTTTGAAAATGCCGCTGGTGGCGCAAATCGTTCACCTAATTCTGCTTGTAAGATAGGGCCTATTTTAGAGCCAACATCAATTCCCACTTCATCTAGCAACTGCATAGGACCCACTGGAAAACCAAATTTCACCATGGCTTTATCAAGCGCTTCAATAGAACAACCTTCGAGTAGTAATATCGCAGCTTCATTCATGTAAGGCGCTAAAATACGGTTAACATAAAAGCCCGCTTTATCTTTAACCACAATGGGCGTTTTACCTTGCTTCTTAGCAAACGCCACTGTCGTTGAAATGGTTTGATCCGATGTTTTATCGTGAGCAATAATTTCAGCTAACGGCATTTTATCGACTGGAGAAAAGTAGTGTAGACCGATCACATTTTCAGGACGTTGTGCTTTTTCTGCAATTTGACCAATAGGCAAGCTAGAGGTGTTGCTGGCAAAAATTGTACTTTCCTGACAATGGCTTTCAATGTCTGCCACCATATTTTGCTTTAAGGTTAAGTCTTCAAATACCGCTTCAACAACGATATCAACATTGTTGAAACCACTATATTGAGTTGTACCCGTTATCAAGGCTAATTGACTCTGCATCTCACTATGACGCATAAAACGTCGCTTAACTTTTTTGTTTAATAAGTCATAGCCATATTTCAGAGCGTAACTAATACCTTGATGTGAGATATCTTTTATTCTCACAGGCAACTTAGCTTTAGTCGCGGTAACAAAAGCAATACCGCCGCCCATTAAACCACCACCAAGAACAGCTGCATGACTAATTTTATCAGGTTCAACACCCTCTACGCCCTGCTCTTTTTTCATATCAGTTGTAGCAAAAAACAACTGTCGAAGCTGAGCCGACACATCTGACATCACTAACTGCCCAAAATGCTCTGCTTCTACTTGGTAACCTTTCGAAGGTGCTTGCTCTACCCCCGTACGAATGCAGTCAATAATTTTTAACGGTGCAGGATAATTGCCTTTAGTTTTACCTAATACCGTTTTTGTTGCTTGATTAAATAAAATGCTACGACCTAAGCCATTGCCTTCAAGCAGTTTATCCATAAACGATAACTGACGGGCTTTAGGCTTTACCTTACCAGAAAGCGCTAACTGCTCAGCCGTCGCCAGTAAGACACTGTTAGGTACCACATCACTGACTAAACCAGCTTTTAATGCTTGCTTCGCGCGCAGTTGCTTACCCGTTAGCATCATATCTAATGATTTTTGAATACCGACACGCTTTGGTAAGCGTTGGGTACCACCACCGCCTGGCAGCAAACCTAATTGCACCTCAGGTAAACCCAAGGCTGTTTTAGGGCTATCGCTACAAACAATGGCATGACACGCCATAGCCAGCTCTAATCCACCACCTAAACAAGCACCATGAACAGCAGCTACCACCGGAATTGATAGGTTCTCTAGCTGATCAAAAATCATTTGTCCTTGGCGCGACAATGCCGTTGCTTCGGCAGCAGAAGTACAGCCTGCTAACATGTGTACATCAGCACCAGCGACAAAAGAGTCCGCTTTGCCACTTGCTAGCACTAAACCAACAATGGCTTTATCTTCACGTATTTCTTTTAATATCTCAGCAATTTCATCGGAGAATTCAGCCTTTAGGGTATTCATGGAATCACCTTTTACATCCATGATCAAATGGGCAATGCCATTTTCTTGACGCACCAAACTAAAGGTATTATTTTGTTCTTGTTGTGTTATTTCAGTTACATCAGTCATTAATCTGTCTCCACAATCATAGCCGCACCTAAACCACCTGCAGCACAGGCAGTAGTCAAACCAACACCACCACCACGACGATTTAATTCATTTAGTGTTTGTACAATCAAGCGCGTGCCGGTTGCAGCAAAAGGATGGCCATAAGCTAGTGAACCACCCATGACATTAAACTTGTCCATATCAATTTCACCAATCGCTTTATCTCGGCCAAGATGCGTGCGAGCAAACTTGTTACTGCCAAACATTTTAACATTGGCAAGTGCTTGTGCAGCAAAAGCCTCATGCATTTCAATTAAGTCTAAATCCGCTAAGTTCATTCCGGCACGTTGTAAGGCGATTGGCGAGGCAAAACTAGGTCCCATCAACATATCTTCCCAAACATCAATAGCAGCAAAGCCATAACTACGAATGTAGCCTAATGGCTTATAACCTAATTCTTTTGCTCGACCTTCACGCATCATTAAAATAGCAGAAGCACCATCAGTTAAGGGCGTACTTGTTGCGGCAGTTACCGTACCGTGTTTACGATCAAAAACTGGACGTAGTTTTGCGTAACTAGCAAGTTCTGAGTTTTCACGAATACAGTTATCTTTTGATATAAATGTTTTATAAGGTTCGCTATGAGCAGTCATTACCTCACCGTCAAGCTTGCCTTCCTGCCAACTTTTTGTCGCTAAGGTATGTGAGCGATGCGCGAGTGCGTCTTGTTCTTCGCGAGTGATACCATGGGTTTTTGCCATTTGCTCAGCCGTTTGCCCCATTGACAAGCCAGTAGAGTATTCTGCAACCGCCGGAGGAACCGGTAATATATCTTTAAATTTAAGTTGACGAATCAACGCCATTTTAGCACCAAATGAACGGGCTTTACTTAAATCAAGCAAAGTGCGGGCGAATTTCTTTGACACGCCAACAGGAGCAACTGATGTTGAATCCGCGCCGCCAGCAACACCTACGTCAACAAAGCCAGCCATGATAGATTCAGCAATATTAACCGTTGATTGGAAACTCGTCGCACATGCTCTAGATACACTATAAGCATCAGTATGAATGTTCATACCCGTGCCTAAAACAATTTCACGAGCAATGTTTGGTGCTTCCGGCATTTGCACAACTTGGCCAAAAACAAGTTGGTCAATAATTTTAGGATCAACATCATGCTTTTTTAGTAATTCGTTGACGACTATTTTTCCTAAATCGACCGCAGGTACACCATGAAAAGCCGTTGCTTGCTTAGCAAAAGGTGTACGTAATCCAGCAACAACTGCAATACGCTCCCCACTGCCGGTAATTAGTTTTGATTTTGTCATTTTTGTTTCCATATTGTGGCAATATTCAAGAGGTCTGACCTCTTAGGGTTTAAGATAATTCTAACGATAAATAGAAATAATTCAATGTTTAGCTGACAAAAATTAAGCAAATACATGCCAAGGCATTAAAAAGCTAAAGAAAAGCGCGACAATTTTGTCATTATGGTTGTTTTTTTTAAAGCTGAACCTTATATCAATTTATGGGTCAGACCTGCTGACTTAAATTTCACAATCAATAAGAACGATAAACTATGGCTATTGAACATTTTTCCTCATTAAAAGAACATTTATCTTCACAAATTATTGGACAGCATGCGCTGGTCGAAAATTTACTCATTGCGCTTTTAGCAAATGGTCATCTTATTGTAGAAGGTCCTCCGGGTTTAGCAAAAACGCGAGCGGTCAACGCCTTAGCACAAGGATTAGAGGCTGACTTTCATCGCGTGCAATTCACCCCTGACTTATTGCCAGCAGATTTAACCGGTACCGATATTTATCGACCTGAAGATGGCACCTTTGTTTTTCAACCAGGTCCACTATTTCGTAATTTAGTACTCGCTGATGAAATCAACCGTGCGCCAGCTAAAGTGCAATCGGCATTACTAGAAGCCATGGCAGAAGGCCAAATTACTGTTGGCAGAAATACCTATCCATTGCCTGAACTATTTTTGGTTATGGCGACACAAAACCCCATAGAGCAAGAAGGTACTTATCCGCTACCTGAAGCTCAACTCGATCGCTTTCTAATGCATGTTGAAATTGATTACCCTGATGCCGCCAGCGAATTAGAAATTTTAAAACTTAATCGTGGTGAAGCGCTAAAAGTAACAAAGAAAACCGTTAAAGAAATCACCCAAGATGATATTTTCGCAGCTCGCGAGCAAGTGATGAAAATTCACATGGCACCAGCAGTAGAAAATTATATCGTTGACTTGATCATGGCAACACGTAATCCCGAAAAATACGATGATAAGTTAAAGCAATGGCTTGCTTATGGCGCAAGTCCGCGTGCCACAATCGCACTAGATCGCTGTGCACGTGCGAGAGCATGGCTAAATAATCGCGAATTTGTTAGCCCAGAAGACGTACAAGCGGTTTTTCATAACGTATTGCGCCATCGCGTCTTAATGACTTATCAAGCAGAGGCTGAAGGTATCAGTAGTAATCAACTACTTGATCATATACTCAGTTTAGTGGCTGTTGCCTAAGCGCCAGATACCGTTATGTGGTTTAATCAAAAAAAATCAACCGAGCAAAATAATCCGCAAGTTTTACTTGATGAACTAGTTAGCAATGGTATCGACTTATCCATTGAAGAGCTGATTCGCTATCAAACAAAAAGCTCGCTCATTAATTTAGCCGCGTCGAAAAGCTTACATGGAAAAATGTCAGGCAACTACCTCGCCCGAAGTAAAGGCCGAGGTATGGAGTTTGATGAAGTTCGCCATTATCAAAATGGTGATGATATTAGAGCGATTGATTGGCGGGTAACGGCCAGAACCGGCAAAACTCACACCAAGCTATTTCGTGAAGAAGTTGAACGCCCAGTGCTTATTGCTACCGATTTAAGTGCTAGCCTATTTTTTGGCAGTCGCTTACTTTTTAAATCAGTACAAGCAGCTCATGTTGCTGCGCTAGTCGCTTGGCATGCAAAATCACGTGGCGATCGCATCGGTGGTGTGGTTTTTAATCAACATGCACATACTGAGTTAAAACCGCGCAGCAGACAGCAAGGGGTATTACATTACTTGCATGCGCTGGTGAAAAGCCATGCTACTTCGGCAATTGAATCAAGCGAACCCTTAGATCATCAACAAGCCAAACTAGCGTTCGAGCAAAATTGTGCCCGTTTACGCCAACTCGCTAAACCCGGTAGCTTAGTGTATTTGATCACCGATGCATTTAATCTAACCGACGAAGCAGTGCGCCACTTAGCCAATGTCAGTCAGCATTGTGAGTTAGTGGTGTGTTTAATTAGTGATCCTTTAGAGCAGCAATTACCCGATAGCGCAGTAAAAATCAGTGTAACGATTACCAGTGGTGAAAATGGTGATAACAACGAACGTCAACAGCTGGTACTGGGCGATAAAGCATTAGCTGAAAAATATCACCAACAGGCGATAAACTTGAGCAACACCATGGAACAAAAATTAACTAAAGCAGGCGCTCGCCTACTGCATTTTTGTGCCAGCGAAGCACTGGAAACTCAATTACATCGAGGAGTAGCCTCATGGATCCGCTAGCGCAATTAAGAGATATTCATTTACCTGCCGAGATAAATAATTACCCTGTCGCGCCAGGTTGGTGGCTGTTAGCTGTTATCTTGCTCGCCTTAGTTATTTATGGCTTAGTAAAGTGCCGACAATACCTTGTTAAGCGTAAGCATAAGAAAGCAGCGCTAACACAGCTATCACCCAAGGCAGAAATTGGCACTATTGTCGCGTTATTAAAATGGGCTGCCTTACAGTATTTTCCGCGTCAAGCAGTGGCAAATTTAACTGGGCATGAATTTAAAAACTTTTTAGTTGCAAGCTTGCCCGTTAAGTATCAAGAGACCTTTACTAAGCTCAGTGGCCAATACTTTATCTCGGCTTACGAAGAACAGACAACAAGTCAATCATCAGCAGAATTCCATCAAGCGGCAAAGTTATGGTTAACTCATGCCTTACCGCCACAGCAAAACTTAACAACCGAGTCTGTTTCATCGGCTATTGCTGCCGAGACTTCAGAGCACAGCGAGCAAGCTAAAGTTACTGTAGACAAACGGGTTGATGACAATGACGGAGTGAAATCATGATTCATTTTGATTTTATTTGGGCGCTAATCGCCCTGCCTCTACCTTTACTTATTTATTGGTTACCCGCTAAAAAACAAGTGCAAGCTGCTCCGCTGAGAATGCCAACGATAATTAAAGGCGTACAGAGTCAAGATTTTGCCCCAGAAAAGAAAAAAAGCTCATTATTAGTGTTAAGCCTTATTTGGTTGTTAGTGGTGCTGGCCAGCACACAACCGCAATGGCTCGGTGAAGCGGTAAATGTGCCGACTGAGGGCCGCGAAATGATGATTGCGGTTGACTTATCAGGCAGTATGCAAGTAGAAGATATGGCCCTCAACGGCCGCAGTGTCAACCGTCTTGATATGTTAAAAGTGTTACTTGGTGAATTTATTGAACGACGCAATGGCGATAGATTGGGCTTGATCCTCTTTGGTGATGATGCCTACATGCAAACGCCAATGACTTTTGATCGTAAAACTGTGCAACAAATGCTCGATGAAACCGTATTAGGTTTAGTCGGTAAGCAAACGGCTATCGGTGATGCTATCGCACTTGCGGTTAAACGCTTTGACGAAAAGAAAGAGTCAAACCGGGTCTTATTATTACTGACTGATGGCCAAAATACCGCGGGAAAAATCACTCCTGATCAAGCGCTGGAATTGGCGGTAGCAAAGTATATCACCATCTATTCAATTGGTATCGGTGCTGATGTGATGGTGCAAAATTCATTATTTGGCGCGCGACGCGTAAACCCTTCAAGTGAGCTTGATGAAGAATCTTTACAGCGACTTGCCGATGAAACCGGTGGTTATTATTTCCGTGCCCGAGCCAGTGAGGACATGAGCAAAATTTACCAATTATTAGACGAACTTGAACCGGTAGAACAAGAGCAGCAACAAATGCGACCATTAACCGCACTATATTACTGGCCTCTCGGTCTAGCACTATTGATCAGTTTAATGACCTTGCTAAGCAAAACAATTTTCAGTGGCAGTTTTCTCGCAACAAGCAATAACACAGCTGGGGTGAAACATTAATATGGCTGACTTTCACTTTATTCGCCCACTATGGCTAATCGCTATTATTATTTTAGTGTTAATGCTTTGGCTGCTAAAAAAATTACGTGTTAAGCAATCTGGTTGGCAACAGCTTTTACCACCACACTTAGCCAAAGTGTTAGTGCAAGGTAATACTAAGGCTAAGTCGACATCGTTAGCACTGCCGTTTTTAATTGGTTTACTGGCAATTTTAGCGATGGCCGGACCCAGTTGGCAAAAACTGCCACAGCCAGTATATCAAGTAGCGCAGGGATCTGTGTTAATCATGGATATGTCGTACTCAATGTATGCCACCGACGTAGCGCCCAATCGTTTGACGCGTGCCCGCTATAAAGCAATAGATTTACTCGACAGCATTAAAGATGGAGAGGTAGGTTTAATTGCTTATGCCGGCGATGCATTTAGCATCAGTCCGTTAACGGACGATAGTAATAATATAAAACTATTATTACCGTCTCTAAGCCCAGAATTGATGCCGGCACTTGGTAGTAACCCTTTGGCAGCATTGGCGCTAGCAGATGAAATGTTAGTTAATGCTGGCCATAACACCGGCGATATTTATTGGTTTACTGACGGTATCGATACTATCGATATTCAAGACATAAACCAGTGGTCACGTGAGCACCCTTACCGACTTAATATTCTGGGTGTGGGTACAAAAACAGGCGCGCCTATTAAACTCAGTAACGGCGAATTAATGAAAGATGACAATGGTGCGATTATTGTCCCTAAGTTAACTGAGCAATATTTAAAAGGGCTTGCTAAACGTGGCAACGGAAACTACACCACGTTAACCCATAATAATAAGGATATTGAACGACTAACATCCCAACCACGGGTTACCGATACAGAAAAAACTAGAGAAAGTGACAATACCGGTGATCAATGGCAAGAGTTTGGCCCTTACCTATTGTTACTGGTTCTACCTATGCTATTAGTTTACTTTAGGCGCGGTGCGCTTATGGTGACTTTGCCATTCGCCTTAATGCTTATCCCGCAAAACAAAGCCCAAGCGAATGTATGGCAAGATTTATGGAAAACTAAAGACCAACAAGGCCAAGCCCATTTTAACAAAGAACAATACCAACAAGCGGCTGAACAATTTAACGACCCACTTTGGCAAGGCAGCGCACTTTATAAGGCCGGTGAATTCGAACAAGCCTTAACTGCTTTTCAAAAAGAGAGTACGGCTGATGCGCTATTTAACCAAGGTAACGCCCTGGCTAAATTACAACGAATTGATGAAGCCATAGAGGCCTATAGTCAAGCATTGCAGCGCGATCCAAACTTAGTTGATGCCCAAGAGAATAAAGCGATTCTTGAACAGTTGAAGCAGCAACAAGAAAACCAAGAGCAACAATCTGGTGACGATCAGCAACAACAAGAGCAGCAAAACGAAAATCAAGAACAATCAGGTGAAAACCAAGAAAGCCAAAGCCAAGATCAGCAAGGTCAAAACGGCGAAAACAAGAATAGTGAGCAACAGCAAGATCAACAAAACCCAGAACAACAAGACCCATCACAGCAAGGTGATTCATCTCAAGAAGATAGCGATCAGCAGCAAGAGCAAAACGAGCAACAGCAAGCTGAAAGTGATAAGCAAGACGAAACAGAACAGCAGCAAGCCAAAGATGCTCAACAAGCAGAAAATGCTGAAGAGTCAACTGATGAGCAAAGCGCGCAAGCACAAGCATTAGCAGAACAATTAGCCAAAGAAACTGAACAGAAACATCAACAGCTACTCAATAAAGTCACTGATGACCCTTATATGTTATTAAGAAATAAAATGCAGTTAGAGTATCAAAAACGTCGTCAAGACCGTCGAAATGTAGGAGTTAAGAAAAAGTGGTAAGAGTAATAATTTCTTTGTTAGCTATTTTATTCTCACTTAATAGTTACGCATTAACCAAGGTCAACGCAACGGTTGATAAAAACCCTGTTGTGGTTAACGAGTCATTAATATTGACCGTTGTCGCTGATGACGATGTCGATAGTAACGCCTTAAACACCTCGGCACTATTGAGTGACTTTATTGTCGGCCGTACCTCGGTTAGCTCACAAACCAGTATGGTGAATTTTAACACCACACGAACAACAACCTGGACTACGGTTTTAATACCACGAAAATCAGGCGAGCTGCTCATTCCTGCCTTTGATATTAGCGGCGTAAAAACCCAAGCTATCGCAATTAAAGCACTGGAAGCAGACACCTCATCGGCTGCCAGTCAGCAAGATTTATTTATCACAACCCAAGTGTCTGCAACAGACATCTACGTTCAGCAGCAAATTACCTTGAAAGTTAAATTGCATTTTGCCGCGGAATTAAAGCGAGGTAGTTTGACCGAGCCAACATTAACTGGTGCTAATATCCTTCAGATAGGTAAAGATAAAGAGTCAGATAGCATTATCAAAGGTAAGCGGTATCGTGTTATTGAGCGCGTCTATGCCATTAGTCCGCAGCAAAGTGGTGAGGTGATATTAAAATCACCGATTTTTTCTGGTGAGATCATCATGCCTTCATCAAGACGGTCTAATTTTTTAAGTTTTGCCGATACTAAGCCGGTGAGTGTTATCGGTGATGACATCCCATTAACGATCAAAGCGATACCCACACAAATTAATGGCGCATGGTTACCGAGTGAGCTATTAGCTTTACATCAAGAATGGCAACCAGATCCAAAACAATTTAAAGTCGGCGAGCCTATTACGCGTACCATTACGCTAACTGCAGCGGGTCTGTCAGAAGAGCAATTACCCGAAATTAACTTAACCGTGCCTCAAGGACTGAAAGTTTACCCTGATCAAGCTGAACTGCATACAGGTTTAAACAATGAGCGTCTAGTCAGTCAAAAAGTGGTCAATTTTGCTATCGTCGCCAGCCAAGCGGGTGAATATCAGTTGCCTGAAATTACGATAAATTGGTGGAATACCGTCACTAATAAAGCAGAAATAGCTAAAATCCCGGGTCAGAACATTACCATACTAGCCAACCCCGACTTAGCACCAGTAACACCAATAACACCGCTAAAATCATCAACGGCTAACACTGAGCAATCGACACCAGCAGCTAAAGTCGAAACCGTGATAATTCAACAAAACACGGTTTGGCAATGGCTGTTTTTAGCCTTGTGGTTATTAACATTACTTGCTTGGTATCTATCAGCTAAGCGCCCGTTTAAGTCAAAGCCTTTATCGAGTATGCGTAACGCTAAAGTCAACAACTCACACCTTGAGTTATTGGCTGCATGTAAACAAAATGATGGCGAGTCGGCATTGTCGTGCATACTACCATGGGCGCAATCGCAAGTATTAGGTACTAAACAAAGTGATTCACCAACAACGCTAGACGCAATACATGGTTACTTTAACGACCAAGCATTGTCTGACGCTATTATTGAATTACAACAAAGTTATTACGGCAAAAACCCTAGCCAATGGTCAGGCAACAATTTACTTCAGGCCATACAAGCCTTAGATAAAAAAAATAGTCGTCAATCACAATCACCTGCTATTGGCTTAAATCCCTAACGCTTATATAAGAGCACACAGGGCTATGACAAACTATGCCAAGTAAAACTAGGCATAGTTTGTATCACAATACCTTTTTACAAAAACGATTAAAGCTTCATTACCACCAACCAACGTCAGAGCACCTTCAAGGCTGAATATAATTTCTGTTAACTATCAAGCAGTCATTCACGCTATAATTTATTTATCTAAAAATTTGCCTTAGTGCGAAATAATATCACAAAGCCTCAGGTCTCTTACAACATGGCAACAAAACAAGTTAGATACGAAGCACTCGTTAAAGCATTACATGCTGATTTATATCGGTATGGCTATTGGCTATGTCACGATAAACATATTGCTGAAGACTTAGTGCAAGAAACATTTCTCCGCGCATGGCGTGCACTTGATTCATTGAAAGATGAAAAGGCCGCTAAGTCATGGTTAATTACCATTCTTCGCCGAGAAAATGCTCGTCGCTTTGAGCGTAAGCGTTTTGACATGAGCGAATACGAAGAAGCGACAATTACCGATGTTAAAGCAACCAGTAATGAACAGGAAATTGAAAACTATTGGTTACGAGAAAAAATAGCGCAAATGCCTGAAGAGTATCGAGAGCCGCTAGTGCTACAAGTCATTGGTGGTTTCAGCGGTGAAGAAATTGCTAGCATGTTGTCATTAAACAAAAATACCGTGATGACACGATTATTTCGTGCTCGCAATCAGTTGAAAGAGGCCGTAGACAACGAGCCAACATTAAGAGGTCTACACAATGGATGATTTGCAAGTAAGACGTAGCATATTATCAGATCCAAAAGGTCGTGATGATGCATTAAATGAAGCCATCAAAAATGACATTGCAAAACAAAAATTCGTACAAGAAATTGATGCATTAGATGATAAAATTGCGCAAGCAATGAATATTCCTGTACCTGATGGTTTATATGACAAGCTGATCCTACGCCAAACATTAGCTAGCCATCAGCAACAAAAAAGTAAAACACGTGTTCGCTTAGCGATGGCGGCTTCTGTCGCATTTGTGATGGGGTTAACCGTTAACTTTATGATGCTGTCTCTTATACACATCTGACGCTGCCGACGATATGCAGTGTGTAG
>OJDZ01001071.1_pt1 | contig 12072 bp, 12 predicted proteins | sample 1592981 | NCBI WGS metagenome assembly OJDZ01 (sample SAMN05416851, study PRJEB24817) | seawater metagenome | isolation source: Sea water | place: Canada:Atlantic | collected 2013-07
TAAACATTGATTATTCCTCTGATTTTAAAATTTATTTTTTATTTAATTTTCAATAGTAATGCGAAATGAGCACGCCAAAGTCAGTACCTTGCTTATTATCAATATTAACTCTCACATCCCAGCGCTGATTAATTAAGTATCGTGCTGACATTGAGAGATAGTGCAGGTCCTTAGATGGTTGATTTACAAACCATTGTTGGCCCACTGTCAATGACATTGCTATTTCAGGCGTAACATGTGCCACCCCCCCCACTTCTGAACCTACAGCAATAAAGCCGCCATTCAGATTAGAGCTCGTAATGGAAGTACTGAGTGCCGCATATCCCACAAGGTTGTGGCGAAATACCCAAGACTTCCCTATAAAACTGTCTATGTAACCCGCGCCACAATCCACGCAATTATTTGCTTGGTCGCGGTAGCCAAAAGCTAACTTCCAAGCCCAATTGCTATCTAGTGGTAACCCGGATTCAGATGCATTGAGGTTAATAATGCGTACCGGTGTAAACTCCTTAATCGAGACTCCCTCTCCCTCAAGATACCGAAGACGTAAATTAAACGTGGTGAGTTCAGAATATGGAATTCGCCCCGGATTAAGCGTTAGTAAATCATAATAATTCGCGCGAAAATTTAGCTCACCGGCCATACCACCCGCTGACGAGTCGTGAAGCGCTAAGCCGATACGAGTAGTGTCCTGCGCCTCATGGGGAGGACGCCTTTTCACTACATCCCAACTCGTCTTCACAGGTGCCATAGAAAAACGCTTTATCATGGCCTGCCGCTTTTGCGCTTTTTGCGTATCGGTAAGGTCGTCTTCTTTTTGCTCAATAAATGCAAAGTAATCGTAGAGGGTATCTATTACTCGTATCGCAGACGCATCCGTTAACGATGCAAGCTGTTGATGCGTGTCTTGAGGTGCGCTTTCCAATATAGTTAGGATTACTTGCTGTTCTCGAGGTTTTAGTTGTTGCCAGCGATCATACAGAGTCTGTTGACGTGAACCGTGGTAGATAACGTCACTAAACATGACTCGTTCGCTCTGATGGCGCTGCATCATCACCACTAAATCAAACGGCATCACCCATATCTTGTTGGGAGCAATAAGCGGTTTATCGAACACTAAACCAAGCAACTTTGCCAGTTGGTAGGCACAATTTTGCTCAAAAAAGTAATATGTCATAGTGGCATTTTCTAGTTCCCACAAATGGGCTAGCAAAAATTGAATATCTTCTTGGCTTAAATTGAGTTTGTACTCCCACATGTCGCGCAGCTCTGTTTCGCTATACGTTAAATGATGATGGTGGTACTTCTGATTTGAAAACTTGCCTTGGTAGCCGCCAAATATACCTTTAGTGATATACACCAGCTTATTTTCGTCAGTGGGAACCTTGGCGCCATAAGAAAACGTGTTGTCTAAGAGTCCCTCTTCTGAGCCGCTATTAAATTTTAAGAACACGTGACCAAACATAGACGCAGGGTTGCCTAAATAACCCGAAGCAAATATAAGGCTTGCGCTTTGGGTTGAAAAAGCATCTAAGTATTCTTGATACTGAGGGCATTTAACATCAGGAAAGCTCAGCTCAGGCAGGTGCTTGTTAATAAAGAGCTTACGCGCAGGAAACTGGCATTGGCTAGTTGGCTCGTTCTTAAAAGCGCTTATCGTTGCTTTAAGCTCTGCTTGGGGATACTTGAAGCCGTTTTCTGCCAAGTAAAAGTTTTCATCGCTAGCATTTAACGAAACTGCTGTTTGCTCAGCATGCAGCAACTGTTTCCACACGCTTTGCGATGCGGCGCTCTCTAGATCAAGCGTTACGCCTGCGGCAGAAGCGATAGGCACAGTTGAAAGCAAGAAAATACAACAGCGAATGAAAAAGGAGTACAACAGAGATTCCTACAATAAATCCATTTAAGTTCACAATGTCAGTGCTGACAGTTAACGCTCTGAATGCAGAAAAGAAATAAATATGCCTGCAGCCATGCGCATATACAAGCTGTAATTTAAAAAATGATGAGGAATGAGAGGTTGAGGCTAGAGTTAATACGTAAAAAGCCAGCTTACTAATCACGACTGGCTTTCTACGAAGTATTAATAAAGCGCTATAAACGCACTATCAATTATTTAGCTTCCGGCATGGCTTCTAATGTATCAACAATGTCACTGTTACTACTAAGTTTCGCAAGGTCTATTAGGTAGTCCTTTTCCAGTGATTTAAGAGATTTACCGTCTAGTCTCGCTTTAACTTCATCAATGTCGCCATTGGCAATTGACGTTTTTATTGCTGCAAAGTCACCTATTGATTGGTCGTGTTGATTACTGTCTGATGTGTTAGAAGTCATGAATTGTCCTTAACATGTTTATTGAATTGTGATGTTTTTCCGCCGGGTATTTGAAAAAAGCGTTGAGGTCACGGCCTTATCTTATAACTAGGCCATTCAAGTTAGCCCTGCAACTAGGCGCTTCAGTTAGGCCCCTCAATTAGGCCATGAGTTCAAGTTTTAAACCGAGTTGCAAATTCAAATTTCCAAAAGAATGTAGGGAAGCATTACAAGGTTTGTTTCGCCGGTTTAAAGCCATTTATACATTACCAGTGCATCGACAAAGCCTTTCGCTGGATGATTGAACGCATTGGGTAATTTCCCAACAGTGTCGTACCCTAACTTGTGCCATAAGCGAATGGCTCCCTCGTTAGTTGAAGCAACAAAGTTAAACTGCATTGCCTTATAACCTAACTCTTTTGCCATGGTCTGAGAATGCTTACACATGGCCGTTGCTACACCCTTTCCACTTGCTGATGCCGCAACCATATAACCACAGTTGCAAACATGGTCTCCCGGGCCGGCATGATTAGTTTTAAGATAATACGTACCTATCACCTCACCGTCATCCAATGCTATGTAAGTTTTGCGGGGAGTTTTGACCCAGATATTAAGTGCTTCTTCTTTTGAGGTGTCTGTGCGAAACGCATAGGTCTCGCCCGCTTTTGCTACCTCATGAAAAATAGGCCATATAAGATCAAAGTCTTGAATAGAGGCTTCTTTTATTTTCATTTAAGAACGATCTTTTTTTAACTATTTAGAGAGTGTGACTTACAAAGATCCATATACCTATCAGTATAAGAATGACTCCACCGAAAGCCTCAGCACGCTTACCTATTAACGAACCAAGTGCGCTTCCCAAAAGAATACCGATTGTTACCATGGTAAAAGTCGCCATACCAATCAGCAAAGCGGCAATAGCGATGTTTACTTCTACCAATGCGAGACCCACGCCAACGGCCATTGCATCCATACTAGTGCCACACGCAGTAATTAATAAAAGGATAAAGGACTGCTTTTGTGGTGTACTATCTTCATCTTCAACCGAAGAAAAGCTCTCTCGGATCATGTAAATGCCTAACGCGACTAAAATAATTAGTGCGATCCAATGATCCCAAGCCTCTACATAAGCTGAAGCAGCCCGCCCGATAAACCAACCAATTATTGGCGTAGTTGCTTCAACCGCCCCAAATGTAAGACCTATTTTAACGGCATAGGTTAATCGTGGCTTTTTGATTTTAACGCCTTTACCAATAGCGGCAGCAAAGGCATCGGTAGACATAGCGAATGCGAGTAGTATAAGGGCTAAGATATTCATTTTGTATAGCTCCGATCAGCCAAGCGAGTGTTCATTATTCACCCACAGTCCTGACAATATATCATGAGAATATCTACGGTCTTGCCAATCAAAAGATGTCTACACTGAGGTAGTGTTTTCTGCTAGCGAGATGCAAAGTGTTTAATTAGAAAAGGAAATAGGCGCTTAATTACCCATGCATAATTATGCTATCAAGGAACACGATGCAATTCAAACAAAGCAACAAGGACTGCGCGCTTTCCGAGTCCAGCACGCAGCCTATAATCTTGCCTCTAATTACCATTTTGAAGCTTTATAAGGCGTCCACCCTCTTTGTCTTCAAGTACGTATATGTTGCCCATACCATCTTGCTCAACTTCACGTACTCTTTTGCCCCATTCGTAACGCTCAGCTTCTTCAACATTCCACTTCCCTTTATCATCCTGATTAAAGCTAACCCGAACCAACGCTTGTGAAGACAGACCGCCGATAAAACCATCGCCTTGCCAATCTTTGTGTAAATCCCCTTTATAAATAATAAAGCCTGCAGGACTTATCGCTGGCACCCAGGCTTTTTCCGGTGACTTAAAAATAGGAATATCTTCATGATTTGGTATTTTCACACCAGAGTAATGATCGCCTTGGGACACCGTTGGATAACCATAGTTTCGTGCCTTTTCGATAATGTTCAGCTCATCGCCATGACGAGGGCCCATCTCGTGAGACCATAAATTACCCTGCGCATCAAAATCGATACCCAATGGATTGCGATGACCTAACGACCATATTTGCTCTGTCACTGCACCATTGCCATAAAAAGGGTTGTCTTCTGGCACACTCCCATCTGCATTCAGGCGTACAATTTTACCTAAGTTCATCGCCATATTCTGCGCAGGTGTAAACTTTTGTCTTTCACCAGAACTGATAAATAAATAAATAACCATCGGGCGAAAACGCCATGCGATGGGAGTAGTGTCCGTTTCCAGTTACCTTAGGTGATTGACGCCAAATTAGCTCTCTGTTCGATAGGCTAGCGCCTTTATCAGTAATAGTGAGCGTGGCGCGCTCGATAACGGCTCCACTAAAAGCGTCATCGTTAGCATCTCGCTCTACATAAGAAACATAGATAGTATTATTCGATGCAAAATCTGGGTGCACAATCACATCGCCTAGGCCGCCTTGCCCACGCGGTGTAACCTTAGGCACATTTTCGACTTTAGCGCGCTTTTGCTGGTTTTCATCGAGCAACCACATTGCGCCTGTTTTTTCTGTCACCAAGCTGTGGCCATCGGGTAAAAACGCCATAGCCCACGGGTTATCAAATGATGTTATTGCGCGTCCCATTAGCACAGTACCTTCGCTGCCGGTCATTTCCACCTGCGTTGGTGAGTTAGACTGAGCTAAGGCTCCGTATGAGGTGGCAACTAGCGTAACAATTAGCGCTATTTTCCGTGGCAGGGTTCGGATATTCATTGACCGCGTTTTAACAGATTGTTTTTGCATATTTCTCTTTTGCATGCTTTTCTTTTGCATAATAGCTGTCTCATCCTGATGTTGAATCTTAATTAAAGCTCGTGAATTCACAGTATCAACTTCATATGGTATGTCTGCGCTTTTCGCTACGAGCCTGTTGAACTGCTTACGCTTGCCACCTCATGCGGTCCATCGAAGACTGGTTACAGAAGACCGAATACAGACTAGACACAAAAGACGAGACACAAAAGACGAGACATAAACGCTCATTACAAAAGGCTAGTCAAATGGACATATGGCACGCAAATGATAAATAGTAGTACTGCTTACGGATTTCAATTCGGTTAGGCTCAACTAAAGTCTATTTCGACTGTCCACATTCGGTAAGCCTACTTATCTAGTTGTCTAAACCTTAGGTTTAATGTGGTACCTCTACATGTTTAATACATTCAAACGTGAAGACATCCACCCATTTTTATTAAGCGTAGCACCGCGCAAACAAAACACCACGTTTAACGGGCCCCTTGGAATAAGCATTATAAATAAGTCGACAAATAATCACGCATCATTGCGCTACAACACGTATCATATCGTTAGTTTTCAAACGTCGTGAATGTATCCTTTATGCCCTCGTCCCAGTCTTCTTCTACGTCTTCTTCCATATCGTCTCCTCCCATATCGTCTCCAATATCATTTGGCGAACTAGGTTTGTGTATCGAATTGGTCACTACTGTTACTGAAAAGGGCTACGCAAGTGCCTCTCCTATTCAGCAACACGCTATTCCAACAGTACTCAATGGTCGAGACGTCATTGCGATAGCACAAACGGGCACTGGCAAAACGGCGAGCTTTTCACTGCCAATTTTGCAGTTACTGGCAAATACGCAGCCTTCAAAACCACATTGTGTGAAAGCGCTCATTGTTGCACCAACGCGAGAGCTCGCAGCGCAGGTTGCTAAAAACGTTGAAAGCTACAGCGAAGGTATGAATATTCGCTCGACGGCCGTTTTTGGGGGTGTTCGCATTGAGCCTCAAAAATTTGAGCTAGCGCAAGGACTAGACATTTTAATTGCCACTCCTGGCCGCTTAGTCGACTTATACAAACAAGGCGATATTAATTTTGAGCATATCGAAATGTTGGTGCTTGATGAGGCCGATCGCATGTTGGACTTGGGCTTTGTTGAGCATATTCACTTTATACAAAGTCTCTTGCCAAAGCAGCGTCAAACACTGCTATTTTCAGCCACGTTCTCAAAAGAAATAAAGGCACTAGCTGCCACCATGCTAAATAAACCTGTGACAATTGAACTGGCAACGGCCCATGATCATATTGAAAATATCACGCAAATATTGCACCCGGTAGATAAGGAGCGAAAGCACGAGCTCGTCATTCATCTTCTTAAAAGTAATGACTGGTCTCAGGTATTGGTTTTTACCCGCACTAAACGCGGTGCAGATGAATTGAGAAACGAATTAGAAGCAATGGGTATTGCTGCAGAGTCTATACATGCTAATAGAACGCAACACGCGCGCACGCAAGCACTAGATGGCTTTAGAGATGGCAGCCTGAAAGTTTTAATAGGGACCGACCTTGCCGCAAGAGGCATCGATATTCAGCAACTGCCGTGTGTTATCAATGTAGATTTACCCTTTGTGCCTGAAGACTACATTCACAGAATAGGCCGCACGGGCAGAGCATCATCAAAGGGCTTAGCTATTTCACTGTATAGCGACGACGAGAAGAAGCAGTTAACGTCTATTGAACGCCTTACTGGTCGACAGTTTAAAAAGACGTTTATTTCTGAATTCACACCAAAGCCAAAACCACCAGCGGTTAAAAAAGATAAAATAGAAGAAAATTTATACGGCAATTTCGAAGCTTTTGATAAGCCCTCAGGCAAAAGAAAATCTAAAGGGCGTAAAAAGCGTCGGTAAATGTTAGCAAGCCTTTTTGGGCAGCAGCTGTCACAGGCTGCAGTTATAATTCGCACAAAAATGCCACATTCTATTGATTGGACGCGTGATATTTGCAATGCTATTGATTAGTTATTATTCAAAATGATTATTTCAAAACTAACTCAAAGCATCTCAACACTAAATCAAAACGCTCTTAAAACTAAGGACAGTTATGAATAATTTAACTCACTATATCGCTACTTTCGCGACTACTTGCACTGCTATTCTTTTACTCGTTGGCTGCAACAGCGATTCAAATAATACGTTGGAAGACCTCAATGCCAACCGCGCAAAATGGGAAAGCGCCAACATTGACAACTATCAATTTAATTACAGCATTTCGTGTTTTTGTTTAGACGACGCTACCCGTCCCCGCTTGGTGGTTGTAAATGCAAACCAGGTAGAATCGCAAACCATCATAGAAAATAGTGTCGCCCTGCCGCAAGATACCTTTAGTTCTGAAACCATAGCTGGCTTGTTCAACCGTATAGCATTAGAAGAGAGCCGTGCTGAATCGCTAAAGGTTGAATATCATCCCGAACTTGGGTATCCAACTCGAATTCAAGTAGATGGTAATTCCCAAACTGCCGACGACGAATACACCATTGAAGTCAGTAATGTGATTGCAGCAGGCGACATTACTTGCACTACCAGTGTGGAAAATGGCTTGATAGTGTCGGTTACCGACCAATCTACAAGCACGCCCATTGCTTGTGATACAGCGGTTACGGCAACCGAAGAAGACTTTTCAGAAGCAGCCACTGGGACATGTGACGGCGAGGAATCAATCGCTATGCTAGCTGAGCGCCCTGGCTTTTATTCAATTACCGTTGAAAAAGCAGGCTATCAAACGTTTCAGGTAGAAGACTTTGGTATTGGCAAAGACTTATGCCATGTTTTACCAAGAGAGCTTGAGGTGGCATTAGTACCAGAGTAATTAAGCGAGATGGGAAAGTAGCTATGTCTGCTTTACTATCGCTCAAAAAACACATCAATGAGGTCGGCTAGAGACTCCTCTAGCCCTTCTTCAAACACATCAATGTCGATATCGAAGCTGTTCATGTATTTATCAGCATTCTCACGAGACACAATACTGTTTTTGAACTGAAACTCTAACTCTGGCAACGATTTGTCGTAGCGGGGTTTAATCGCCCAGCGCAAACAATGGCCGTGATGATTTTTAAGTTTCTGCTTCGCAAAAACACAAAATTCTTCCACGTAATCAGGACCCTGCGGCCCAAGGCAGCCAGGCTCAACGCGAAATATCACCAGCAGCTTTTTGTATATTGGGAGCTTTGTTTCCATTGTCTCTTTTAATGGCTTAAAAATTTGAGTATGAGCACATTGCTCTAATATTACCAGTGCAGCGTTAACTCAATAACTTAGAAAAGTCGCTTTTAGTGAGTGGCTTTGCCAAGTGATAGCCTTGGAACTTATCTACATTCATTTCAATTAAGGCGTTAAAATGTGCCTCGGTTTCAATGCCCTCAGCCGTCACCTGTAAGCTCAGGCTTTTCGCCATTGAGTGTATGGCATGACAGAGGTTTCTGGCTTCGTGATCATCCACAATATCTTTAACGAAACTGCGGTCAATTTTCAAAATATTAAAGTTGACACTACGTAAATAGCTCAAGCTGGAATAGGCAATACCGAAATCGTCAATGGCCGTTTTCACCCCTAGCTCAGACAGCATTCGCATATTTTCTCGAACCAGCGCTAAGTCATCGGCAAATACACGCTCGGTTAATTCAAGTATCAAGTTATCGCCTTTCAAGCCATGCTTGTTTAAGCTGCGGCGAGTTACATCAACCAAAGCACAGTCGGCAAGTTGTCGATAGGAAATATTCACCGACATACTAAGCGCAGAATGTCCCATTTCCTGCCACTCTCGCAGTACCTCACAAGCAGAATCTATAACCCAGTCGCCAATGTGTAAAATTTGGCCACCATCTTCGGCAATTGGAATAAAGTCATCGGGCGAAATAAAGCCCAGTTCACTGTGCTCCCAACGCAGCAAGGCCTCGGCACCACAAAGCACTTTGTTCTTATCGAATATAGGTTGGAACACCAACGACAATTCATTTTTATCCAATGCAAAATTCAAGTCTGTGTTGAGGCGAAGTTTGCGCTGCAAATCAATGTCGTAATCTAGGTTGTAAAAAGCGAATGCGCCTTTCTCGTTAATTTTTGTACGGTACATAGCAGCATCTGCTTTGCGAAGTAAGTCGTTTGCATCTTCACTATCAACTGGGTATTGCGCTATGCCCACGCTTGAGCCAATGTTGTGCTGTCTGTTTTGGTAATAAATGGGCTGTAATATTACCTTTTGCACACGCTGAACCAAGCGCACAATTTCATCTTTAGAGGTGTCGATTTCACTTAGCAATATAAATTCATCACCACCGAAGCGCCCGATAAAATCCCCTTCTCGTACACAGCGCTCTAAACGACGAGCAACTTCCACTAATACTGCATCGCCGGCTTCATGACCGTGCATATCGTTAACGTCTTTAAACTTATCAAGGTCGATAAAAATAACAGCAAAGGACACGTTAGCGTGAAGTTTAAGCAAAGAAGCAAGATGCTCTTGAAGCATAAGGCGATTTGGCATTTTAGTGAGATGATCGTAATGAGCTAGGTGAGACAGCTCAGATTCATGCTTTTTGCGATCGCTAATGTCTTCGATGGTGATCAAGCTGTGTCGATGTTCATTTTCATCCAAAACGCTAAGTGCTGAATATTCAATCCAAACAATTCGGCCATCTTTGGTTTGTACCTGTATTTCTCGCGTCGGTTTATCTACCGTATCTGCAGCAAAAAGCAGGTCGGCGTGCAAACATAGCGTACTCACTGGTTGATGAATTAGCGTATCTTCAGCAAAGCCGAAAGTAGTATGAGTGGTATGATTAGCGCGCTGTATAGTTCCTTTTTCATCTACCAACAACACACTTTGCGCTTTTGAATTAAACACCCCAGAAAACAAGTCACTTTCAAACGAGGCCAGTTTAAGGGCTTTACGCAGAAACAGCATTTTTTCATTCAGCGTAAAATAGTAAGTGAGCATAATAAGGCTGAAAATTGTTAAACACATCAGGCGCGTAGCCAATGTGTAGCCCATGTCACCCTCGTAGGGAAGTGTGTCCATTTGCTCGGGCCACACATAATAGTAAACGGTGCCAAGCACGCTAATAAACCAAAAGAATATTTGCCCGCGCCATCCCATTGTTCCACCAGCAAGGATGGGAAAGATAAAGATCCACGCATAATGGACAGTATCAATACCCCCTGCAAAGGTGACGTTTGCCATGTGTATGGCAAACATACAAAACAGCATAATTGCTGACGCTAACGGTACATTGTTGGTTTTTTTAAGCGCGACAACGTTCATTAAAATAACAAGCACACCAATGGCCTGAGTGATAACCACCCAATCTTCCATAAAGCTGTACAGGTCTTTGAAGGTAAGCCCCAAAACGATGATGTAGATAAAGCTAGTGAAATTAACGATAGAAAACACACCCGATGATCGAGCGCTTATAAAAAAAGCGCTAAAAGCCGATCTCGGTTGCTCAATAGTAATCTTTTCTGTTGTCATATTTTTCTATCGATACACTTCGTTTCTGAGTTTCGGCCTAATTGCAATCAGTTACCGTGATTGTGGGCTTTTCACCTTGATTGGGGTGACGATAAGTAACTTTGCACACATCGTTTGCTGCAATCTCAGCGTTAGTTAAGTCTGCAGTTTGACGCTCTAACGTAAAGGTGACTTCAGGTGCAGAGCCACTTAATTTCCAATCGTCTTCTGAAAAATCAGCCACTTCTTTTAAGTTTGTTTGCGTTGCATAAGGATAGCCGTAACGCACACGAATGCCAGAAGTTAGGGTAGTATCGGCACTTCCCTGCGTCCCTTCAATCAGTGCTTTTGCGTAAACAATTTCCGACGCCCCTAATAATGCAGCATTTAGCCCTTCAAGTGCCCCAGCTTGTGCGTCTTTTTGGACGTTTAAAAACTTAGGTGCAGCGGTAACGGCCAGTATTCCTAAAACGACTATTACGATAATTAACTCAATTAGCGTAAAGCCTTTACTGTTGTGATATTTACTCATAATCGGACAGAACTGCGTTATCTGTAATTGATGCAAGTGTATAGTATAAATGGAAAATTCTGAAATAGACCTTCTAACATAGTGTTAAAGCAAACCTTAAGCTAGTTAGCTGCACCTTTTATGAACCTTTAATTCCTCCTTTGCGTTACAACTATGTTAGCCATTTAACGGGGCTCTATTTTACCCAGCCTTACCTTCTCTGGCTTTATTCTATCTGGCTTTATTTGCCAGAGCTTAGCTCCACAGGTTTTGCGAGGTATGGTTGAACCGTTTAATAAAGTCGCCACCACTACAAGGAATTTTGAAATGAAACATTATGCTATAAACACCGAGGTTGAATGGGAATGGGGCAACGGCAGTGCTTCGGGCAATATTCGAGAGAAGTTTACCAGCGAGGTTGAACGCACTATCAAAGGCTCATCGGTTAAACGAGATGCAAGCGAAACCGACCCCGCGTATATGATTGAACAGGACGATGGAAGCAAAGTATTAAAATCACACAGCGAACTGAAGAAGGCATCTTAAGGCCTGCTTAGCTTTAGCTTTAGCTTTCTATAAAAAGCTATCGGTTTGCTCTTGGTGATTAAAAGCGAAGCAAGCGTACGTTTCAAATTTTGAAACATACGCTGCTCTGCTTCACGCTTACTGATAAAAATTACAGCTTAATTACGTTGTCTCCGCTGTCTCTATCAATCATTTTCACAAAGGGGTCTACTCCCACATAGGCGGGCTTTTCATCCACCGTCACGGTTATTGTATTTTCCCCGCTAATTAATCTGTGCTTCTGGTTATAAAGCACCTGAGTGTTTTCAGACACATCTTCTGGGTCGCCAGTGAACAGTGCAATATCAATATATTCATCAACACTACCTTCTGTTTCACGTCCATCGCCATTAGCCTCAAACTTGCCCGCCGATACTGTCATGG
>OJDZ01001079.1_pt1 | contig 12015 bp, 9 predicted proteins | sample 1592981 | NCBI WGS metagenome assembly OJDZ01 (sample SAMN05416851, study PRJEB24817) | seawater metagenome | isolation source: Sea water | place: Canada:Atlantic | collected 2013-07
CTACACACTGCATATCGTCGGCAGCGTCAGATGTGTATAAGAGACAGATCCAGTACAGTACGAAGGACAAGAGCAGTCAGAAAACATCTTTTATACTGGTGCGGCACCAAATCAGCAAGCCATTCCAGCAGTAGAATATTTAATGAGTGAAGAAGGCGGCGGTGCAGAGCGCTTTGTATTGTTAGGTACTGATTACGTTTATCCACGCACCACCAACCAGATTTTAAAGGCATTTTTGAAATCAAAAGGCGTGGCTGATGCAGACATCATGGAAGAGTACACGCCATTTGGTTTCAGCAATTATCAGACCATCGTATCTAATGTCAAAAAATTCTCAACGGGCAAAAAGACCGCGGTTATCTCGACCATCAATGGCGACTCAAACGTTCCGTTCTATCGTGAGCTTGCCAACCAAGGTATCAAAGCGTCAGATATTCCAGTCATGGCATTCTCAGTTGGTGAAGAAGAGCTACGCGGTATCGATACCAGTCTGCTACAAGGGCATTTGGCGGCTTGGAACTACTTCATGTCGATCAAAAACCCAACCAACAGTGCCTTTACCAAACGCTATAAGCAGTATGCATTGGACCAAAAACTACCAAATGCTGAAAAAGTCGTGACCAATGATCCAATGGAAGCGACTTATGTCGGTATCAATATGTGGAAGCAAGCTGTCGAAAAAGCAGGTACGACTGATGTCGATAAAGTACGTATTAACATGGCGGGACAAACGTTCGACGCACCTTCAGGTTATACATTAAAAATGGATGAAGAAAATCATCACCTATGGAAGCCTGTCATGATTGGACAAATTCGTGCCGATGGACAGTTTGATACGATTTTCAAAACGCCAGAAGTCATCCAAGCCCAGCCATGGAGCGAGTACATTCCTAAATAACCTGTCCTATAAATAAAATGATACTGAAAAGCACATGGATAGTAATTGAATAGTAGGCGGATGGATAAACGACACCAATAACCGTCCTAACGCCTACTTTTCACATTTATTTTCAACACTTATTCTTAACTTTTAAATAACACCAAACCTTATCAACTCTTCTATCGCTTAAAACGCTAAGCAGTAAAAGCTAAAGGTTTGTTGTCTGTGAAAAACAGGGAGCCGCACATGCAGCACCATACTTTACGCCCGTTTGTAGGGCAAACATCGTCCAAAAATGGAAATAACCCACAAGCATCAGCCAGTGAAGTCATGCAGTATGCGGCTCGTTTTTCAATTTATGCGCCTCTGCGATTACTTGCATTGATGGCATTATGCATAACAACCTTCACCACCACAGCATATGCGGATCATGATGGTCAGGTACATGACCACGATACGGATATCGCTCATAGTGAGCAGTCGTTGCTCAAACCTATCAACGTAGCCACTTCCACTCAAGCCAGCACCTCAAAGATTTCAACAGCAACTACAAGCTCAGGTGATGCCATTCAACAATTTGTGGCCGGCGATTTTAGTAAACGCCAAGCCATGCTAAGTGATTGGCCAGGATCCGTTGAGAGTTTAGATAGCTTGGTTGAATTCATTGCCAATGATGAGCTATATCAAGGCAATGGTGGACAAACGTATCTACTGAATAAAGATGACCACCTATTTACTTATCCTGATAAAAAAGAAACTGACGATTGGCCAAGTGATTTATCACAAATCACCCTGACTAATGCCCTTCGCTCGGCGCTCATTTTTGGACAAGCCAAGGTAAAACTAGCTTCTGACAAGCCCGCACAGCGCCTGCAAGCTGTAGAGATTTTGGCCGATAATATTGACCAAGTAGATCCAGCCATTATTACGATAGCAGCGGCAAATGAAGACAGCGCTAAAGTCAAAAAGGCACTAACGGCACTACAAGCTCGTATAGATTTCAAAAATGGTGACCTACCCACTCAGATTGCAGCGGTCAATCTACTTGCAGATAGTGATAACCCACAAGTTTTGGTCGATATCGAATCTGCCCTTGCAGCTGATAACTTAGATGCCTCGCTCGAAGCTGCACTTATCGATGCTGAATCTAGCGTGTCACGTCGTATCGAAATCAGCACATGGACGGGTCATATCTTCACCGGTATGAGTACCGCCAGTATTTTACTGCTAGCGGCGCTTGGTCTCGCTATTACCTTTGGTCTGCTTGGCGTGATTAATATGGCGCACGGTGAGCTGATTATGATCGGGGCTTATACCACATATATGGTGCAAAATGCATTTCAAGCTTATATGCCAGATATGGCAGGTTGGTATTTGCTTGCTGCTATTCCAGCTGCGTTTTTAGTCAGCGCTGTTATCGGTATGATTATTGAGCGTATCGTGATTCGTCCGCTATATGGCCGCGAGCTAGAGACATTGCTAGCAACCTTTGGCGTCAGTCTGATTTTGATGCAACTGGTGCGGATGATTTTTGGTGCGCAAAACGTTGAAGTCAGTAACGTGGCATGGCTCAGCGGTGCATATCAAGTGTCATCCAGTTTGGTACTTCCTTACAATCGCATCGCCATTATCGTATTTACGGTCATCATCGTGGCGCTACTGGTGTACTTACTTAATAAGACCCGATTTGGATTATTTATACGAGCAGTCACCCAAAACCGCCAGATGGCAAAAGCAGTTGGTATTCCTTCTGCACGTATCGATATGATGGCCTTTGGTTTGGGCTCTGGGCTGGCTGGTATGGCGGGCTGCGCACTTGCTCAAGTGGGTAACGTGGGTCCTGACTTGGGTCAAACCTATATTATTGATACGTTTTTGGTCGTCGTCGTCGGCGGTGTCGGTCAAGTATGGGGCGCAGTATTGGCTGCCTTAGGACTTGGAGTCAGCGGTACGGTACTTGAGATTGGTATCGGTGCGGTATTGGCTAAGATTGTATTGTTGGTTCTTGTGATTCTGTTCATTCAGAAACGGCCACAAGGTTTATTTGCACTCAAAGGCCGCTTTGTCGAATAAGGAGACTTCTATGATACTGACCAAATTACTGTCTGATAGCCCGCGTAGTGCTGTTTTAATTGGATTATGTTTTGCCGTACTGTTGATACTGCCTTGGCTACATCTTATGCCAGAGAGCTCACCTTTTTATCTTTCGGCCTACTGGATTACCTTGATTGGCAAGATCATGGCGCTGGCCATGGTGGCATTGGCGCTAGATCTCGTCTGGGGCTATGCTGGTATTTTGAGCTTGGGACATGGTTTGTACTTTGCCTTGGGTGGTTATGCATTCGGCATGTACTTAACACGTGAGACAGCAGGTGACGCACTTCCTGACTTTATGCGATTTTTGAGCTGGACTGAAATGCCATGGTATTGGGCTGGTACACAGCACTTTTGGTGGGCCATGGCCCTCGTCGTACTGGTACCCGGCTTAGTAGCTTTCATCTTTGGTTTCTTTGCCTTTCGCTCCAAAATCAAAGGCGTTTATTTTTCTATCATCACCCAAGCTATGGTCTATGCAGCAGCCTTGCTGTTCTTCCGTAATGAGACAGGCTTCGGCGGCAACAATGGCTTTACTGGTTTTACTACCCTTTTAGGCTACGATATTACCGCTGCCTCTACTCGCTCTATGCTGTGCTTTGTCACGGCCGTAGCATTATTAGTCTCTTATATGGGTTTGCGTCATTTAATGAATCAGCCGTATGGTCGAGTACTCGGTGCGATTCGTGACAGCGAAAACCGCCTACAATACTTGGGCTACCGTACGTTATGGTACAAGCTATCCGCTTGGGTATTATCCGCCGTCATCGCTGGTATCGCAGGGGCGCTATACGTACCGCAGGTAGGTATTATCAATCCGAGTGAGATGAACCCAGTGAACTCAATTGAGATAGCCGTCTGGGTAGCGACTGGTGGTCGAGGAAGCTTAATTGGCGCGATTTTAGGAACTGGTGTGGTAAACGCTGTAAAAACCTACTTTACCGTCGCCTACCCTGAGTTTTGGCTACTGATATTAGGCGGACTATTCGTCGTCGTGACGTTGTTTTTACCCAATGGCATTATGGGCTTGTTCGATCGATTCAAAAAGGAGAAACAATAATGCTAAACGATAAGTCCTTATCAACTGAACAATCGACTAAGGCGCTGTCTGAATATGATCATACTGATGGACGTGACGGTCTCAGTCACCCCAAAAAATCAGGCGTCGACTTTAGCCATGGTATTGCTCTGTATTTAGAAGATGTGAGCGTTTGGTTTGATTCGTTTCGCGCACTCAACAATCTATCGCTCTATATCGAAGAAGGCGAGCTACGCTGCATTATTGGTCCCAACGGCGCTGGCAAAACCACATTAATGGATGTCATTACAGGTAAAACCCGCCCTACCGAAGGCAGTGTGTTTTTTGGTCAGACTCATAATCTTGCCAGCTTATCTACCGAACAAATCGCCGAAGCTGGCATAGGACGTAAATTTCAAAAACCTACTGTTTTTGAGAACTTTACGGTCATGGATAATTTGTTACTTGCTGCGCCGAAAGACAAGCGTGTGGTCAAAAGCTTATTCAACAAACTCAATGCCGATACTCGCGATACCCTCGACGCTACCCTACAACAAATTCGCCTAACCGATAAAATCAACAAGCCCGCAGGTTTGCTCTCACATGGGCAAAAACAATGGTTAGAGATTGGCATGCTGTTAATGCAGAGTCCCAAACTGATTCTGCTTGATGAGCCAGTGGCAGGTATGACCGATGCAGAAACTGAGCATACCGCCGAGCTGTGTCTACGCCTTAAGAAGAACCATACATTAGTAGTAGTCGAACATGATATGACCTTTATCGATGCTATCAGTGAAAAAGTCACGGTATTGGCACAAGGGGCGATTTTGGCCGAAGGTACGTTAGCTGAAATGCAAGCCAATGAGGCAGTGATTGAGTCCTACTTAGGTCGATAGCTAAACGTATCATCTAGACGAGCCAAACGAATATTCCCTTTGAAATATTAGAAAATTTTTAGAGTTTAGGAGACAGCCATGTTACAAGTGAACGATATCAACCAGTATTACGGCGGCAGTCATATTTTACGAGATGTCTCGTTTACAGCACCTGTAGGCGCATGCAGCGTGGTACTTGGACGTAATGGCGTGGGCAAAACTACTCTGCTTAAATGCCTGATGGGGATACTACCGATTAAATCAGGAGAGATTTTGCTCAATGATAAAGATATCAGCAAGATGTCTCCAGAGCAACGTGTCCGAGCAGGTTTAGCTTATGTACCACAAGGACGCGATATTTTTTCGACACTGACGGTCGAAGAAAATATTTTGATCGGTATGGCAAAGTTTTCACGCAGTAAGGCCAAACGTGTACCCAAGCATTTATATGATATTTTCCCCGTACTCGATGAGATGAAACATCGCCGCGGTGGCGATCTGTCTGGTGGTCAGCAGCAGCAACTTGCCATTGCACGCGCCTTAGCCTCCGAACCGACTGTGTTAATTTTAGACGAGCCAACTGAAGGTATTCAGCCCTCTATCATTAAAGACATTGGCCGAGTCCTGCGTGACCTAGCGGATAAAGGTGACATGGCCATTGTACTGGTTGAGCAATTCTATGAGTTCGCCGAAGAGCTTGCTGACAATTACACGGTACTATCACGCGGCAAGGTAGTCTCACAAGGCGCAGGCGATACGATGGTCGAAAACAAAGTACAAGATCTGGTCGCCATCTAATTTCTTTTAATAATAGATGTAATAATACAAATTGGTAGTGAACGCTCGATAATGCTAAAAATGGCATTTTTATCCCAAGTTGCTAGCTACCAAAACTAAGTCTTTTCCAACATATCATTACGAAATCCTTTCATGATTACAGCTATTTGTACTGTTTCATTCAGTATGTGACTTGCTTCCTACCCTGTGTGTTCTGCACTGTATCGACCGTTCAACTTCTCAACGCTAACTGATCGGCATCGTAGCAATTATGTATGCCCATCGAACGAAATTTGCTATTATAGTCAGCACTTTATTATCAATATTATGACACCCTTATGATGATTCACCCTCAGTACGATCCTGTAGCACTAGCAGTTGGACCTGTTGAAGTCCATTGGTATGGGCTGATGTATTTGTTGGCATTTGCCGCCGCCTACGGACTGGCGTGGTATCGCAGTACCAAGCGTGAAGGCTGGACGACAGATATGGTCTCTGACCTAGTGTTCTTTGGCGCACTTGGTGTGATATTAGGTGGCCGTGTCGGCTATGTATTGTTCTATCAGTTCGGTGAGCTACTCCAAAACCCTGCTTATCTGTTCAAAGTCTGGGAAGGCGGTATGTCATTCCATGGCGGCCTGATTGGTGTCATGTTGGGTATGCTGTATTTTGCCCGCAAATATAAAAAAACACCTTTTCAAGTGCTCGATTTTGTCGTTCCCTGTGTACCAACTGGTTTATTGTTCGGACGTATTGGTAACTACATTAATGCCGAGCTATGGGGCCGCGTCTCTGACGGTGGCTATAACTGGTTGACTTACTTCCCGCAGGCCGCTAGTGTTGATATGCAGCAGCTACAAGCCAACCCTGCGCTACAAGATCTGATGACTGAGGTCAATGGCCAGTACCTGTTGCCCCGTCACCCGTCGCAACTGTATGAAGCCCTTGCAGAAGGTCTGCTGTTGTTTCTATTCTTGTGGTGGTACTCATCGAAGCCCCGTCCTCGTATGGCAGTGACCGGTGTCTTTATGCTTGGTTATGGCTTTAGCCGCTTTATCATTGAGTTCTTCCGCCAGCCAGACATCGACCAAGGATTCATCTTGCTAGGTTGGATGACCAAAGGTCAGATACTAAGCGCCCCAATGATAATTATCGGTCTGTTCTTGATCGGTTACGCCTACAAACGCGGCATCTATGACTGGGGTAAGCAAGCTGCTTATTAAGCCTACCTTTTTATGATAAAGGTTGATGACTTAAAATAGGGTATGCTATCAAAACGCTTATCCTAGCAATACTTTCAATAATGACAGTGTATATATCGACTACCCATCTAGCCTGTATGCACTGTCAGCAGTAACTAAAGAGCACTTTATGATCAATGGCATCCAAAGTAATAACGAGCAAGGCTATTTAGATTTGCTACGCCACGTTCTCGACAATGGCACCGAAAAAGGCGATCGTACTGGCACCGGTACGCTTAGCCATTTTGGCGCACAGCTACGCTTTGACTTAGCAGAAGGCTTTCCACTGCTAACGACCAAAAAGGTTCACTTTAAATCTATCGCTTATGAGCTATTATGGTTCTTAAGTGGCAGCACTCATGTTGACTATCTACAACAGAATAACGTTCGTATCTGGAATGAGTGGGCAACAGCAGAACAGACCGCGCGCTTTAACAGACCTGCTGGCGATCTGGGTCCTATCTATGGTCATCAATGGCGTAACTATGGCGCGACCAAAAACGAAGATGCCAGTTATAACGCTGATGGCGTCGATCAAATTGCACAGGTCGTTGAACAGATAAAGACCAATCCAAATTCGCGCCGTTTGATTGTTTCTGGCTGGAATCCAGGTGAGGCAGAGCAAGTAGCCCTACCACCATGTCATACATTATTTCAGTTCTTTGTCGCAGACAATAAGCTGTCATGCCAGCTGTATCAACGTTCGGCTGACTTATTTTTAGGCGTACCTTTTAACATTGCGAGCTATGCGCTATTGACTCATATGATCGCGCAGGTGTGTGGTCTAGAAGTTGGAGAGTTTGTTTGGACAGGTGGTGATTGTCATATTTACCAAAACCACCGTGAGCAGGCCGAGCTACAGTTGACACGCTCGCTATATAAATTGCCGACGTTGTCTTTGAACCTTGAAGTAAAAGACATATTTGCGTTTGAATACGAAGACATTAATGTCAATGACTATGAGTCGCACCCTGCTATCAAAGCCAAAGTTGCCGTATAAAGTTAGTCTGGTTAACTACACTGAATCAGAGCAAGATTTAAAAATACAATAAAAAGGATATATTATGAGCTATGCCCATACCGAAGTTGCCCAAATCGCTGCTATTAGTAGTAATCGCTGTATCGGCAAAAACAATGAGCTACCGTGGCATATCTCAGCAGATTTGCAACATTTCAAAAGCATGACGACCAAAGAAAATGATAGCAAGATTCAAGGTATCGTGATCATGGGTCGTAAGACATTTGAGTCGATGGGTAGCAAACCATTACCAAAGCGTGTGAGCTTTATTGTTACGACACAGATGGATTATGCTGAGACAAAAGGTCTTGCAGATAGCAGCAATGCTTATGTGGTACACAACCTAGACGATGCTCTGACACAAGCAGCTAGCCTTGCTCATGGCGCGCATCTTGATACGATTTGGGTAATTGGCGGCGAGCGAGTATTTAGTGACGCTTTGATGTACACCGACCGTATTGAGCTGACTCATGTAGATACTGATATTGCAGACGGCGATGCATTTTACCCTGAGTTGCCAGAACGCTTTAAAGTAGCAGACGAATCTGAGCAAATGCACGATGAGAAAAGTGATTTAAGCTTTAAATTTACCACTTATAAAGTAGAAACTGATAAGTAGTAAAAGCTTATTAAAAAAGGGGCAGTCTTGGATAAGTAAAATTATCTAAGACTGCCCCTTTTTTTGTTTAATCTCCACACAGCTTTATTTATAGACAATCAATAAAAACTGATGCTTGATACTATCTAATCCATTACTCATGCAATACTTTATACACCGTTTTTGCGAGTACTGGTCCGATACCTTGTACACCTGCCAACTCCTGCTGTGAAGCGCCAAGCAGCTGCTGCATACCACCAAAGTGATTGAGTAAGTCACGACGACGTTTTTCACCCAGTCCTGGTATCACCTCTAGCACTGATGACGAGCGACGCTTATCGCGTTTTTTACGGTGAGCAGTAATCGCAAAACGATGCGCCTCATCACGAATATGCATCAGCAAGTGCAATGCTTTGCTATCCATCGGTAGATCTAACGGCTCATGATCGATAAAGTGCAATACCTCAAGCCCAGCCTTGCGCCCTTCCCCTTTTGCTACACTAATGAGCAAGGTGTCGCCAAGAACACCCAATTCAGACAATACTTCTTTGGCAATACCAAGCTGACCTTTACCACCATCAACCAATAGTAAATCTGGCAATGGCTGCTTTTTATAACGTCGAGTCAGCACTTGCTTCATTGCTGCATAGTCATCGCCGCCTTGGATATCATGGATAGCATATTGACGGTAATCGCGACGACGCGAGCCACCTTGGTCGAACACCACGCAGCTGCCAATGGTCGCTTCACCCATCGTATGTGAGATATCAAAACACTCAATGCGATCAATTGTCCGATCGGTGACCGTCGCCAATACGTCTTTTAGTGCGCCAAAGCGTGCATGCAGCTCTAGATAATCGCCAAGCTTGGTTTTTAATGCATTACTGGTATTCAATGTGGCTAAGTCCAACCACTCTGAACGGTGCTCACGCACATTGGTCTTGATAACTACTTTATTGCCAAAATGCGTTGCCAATGCTTCACTCACTGCTACCTGATCTGGTATCTGATGGCTCAATATGATTTCGGCAGGCAAATCATCGGTCACTTGGAAATAGAATGACGTAATAAAGGCCGATAAATTGTCTGCTAACGACTCACTACTGTCCACATCTGGGAAATAGTTTTTTCCACCTAGTACACGGCCGCCACGTACCGTCAGCACGTTCACACAGGTCATGCCAGCCTGACTGGCAATCGCAATTACATCTGCCTCACCTTGTACGGTATAGACCGCTTGCCTTGCTTGTACTTCACGTAACATAGACAGCTGATCGCGATAAAATACCGCTTTCTCAAAATCTAACGCTTCAGCTGACGCTTCCATCTTTTCAATCAGCGTACTATGAATATCGCTAGAGTCGCCCTTTAGAAAACGAATCGTATTATTCACATCTTCTGCGTACTCTTCTGGCGATACCAAGCCAACACAGGGCGCACGGCAACGTTTGATCTGATACTCAAGGCAAGGACGCTGACGCTGCTTAAAAAAGGTATTGGTACATTGACGCATTTGAAACATCTTCTGCATCAACACCAACGTTTCTTTTGCCGCATGTGCAGAGGGAAACGGGCCAAAGAATCGACCTTTTTGATGATTGCCTTTGCCGCGACCATAAGCCAAGCGTGGATAAGGCTTATCGGCTGAGATAAACACATACAGATAGGATTTATCATCACGCAGCAGCACGTTATAAGGCGGACGATGCTCTTTGATTAGATTCTGCTCAAGCAACAGCGCTTCGGTCTCACTACGCGTGATGATAGTCTCAATATTATGAATCCGCGCCACTAGCGCCCGTGTCTTTGGATGATCTATCGTTTTAGCAAAATAGCTATTTACTCGGCTTTTTAGCGACTTAGCTTTACCAACGTATAATATATCGCCGTTCTTGCCCAGCATCTTATACACCCCTGGCAAGTTAGGCAGGCGTTTAATCAAATGCTTAAGACGGGCTTTTTTATCATCGACAGGACTCGATTCTGAGACATTAACCATAGAATTTATTGCTCTTAAAAACCTTAGTAATACTGCTAGTTATGGGGCGGGAGTCATTGTTTTACAAGCCAATTATTATCGCAGCACTACCCATAAAAAAGCCAGCTTTCGCCGGCTTAGTTTGTTCTATTATCGTGTATGTAACAACATACTACTAATGACGGAAGTTTGCCATCAGTGCTGGGATACCCGGCAGCATACCGACGATAGCCATGACGCCTGTCAGTACCACGAACATAATACTCGGTATGATCCAGCGGCTCATCTTAGTCAAATTAGCACTACGTTCTTTAGAGCCAATCAAGCCCAAGTTATCAAGCAACAACGTAAGAGACCAACCGAAGGCTGGGTTAACCAATGCCGACGCGAATACCACGATAGCAGCAGATTGCGTGGTTTTACCTTCACGCGTCATCTCCATACCAGCTTCAAGCAATGGAATAAACACCCCAACGATCAAGGCCACACACATCACTGGCTGCCAAATGGCCAAATCCATTGGATAGCCCCAAACTCCTGCGATAATACAGAATAGAGCCGTCAATAAAGCACCGGCAGGAATCGGACGTTTAGCAATCGCTGCAGGAACAATATACGTTCCCCAAGATGACGCAAAGTTGGCACCGCCCAATACAGAGCCGACTACCTGACGAAATGATGCACTGGTCATCGTGTCATCAATATCCATAAGCACTTTTTCAGTACGCTTAGGATAGCTGATTTTTTGGAATACTTGATGGCCCAAGAAATCTGGCGACCACATTGCCACGGCCAAAATAGCAAACGGCAGTACTACGATGAAGCTTTCAATCGTCGGCAGACCTAGCATCCAACCTGTGTTTTCGCCCCACCAATACATTGGATTCATGTTTGGTAAACCTGGCGCTGTTTTGAACGCAAAAGGTGCGCCCAATGCAAAGGCAAGACCACCACCTAACACACAGCTTAGCGGTACCGCGAGCCAGCGTTTTTGCCAATGCTCAAGCAATGCATACAGCAGGATAGTCGCCAGAATAATAAAGAAAGCGATATGCGACATGCCAATCCCTTCGGCCCAAGCAAAGAGATTTTTGACCTGTGAGGTGGTTCCGATAAAGCCCAAGTAAATCAAGAGGCCACCGCACACCCCTTTACTGGTCAAATTAGCCAGCAGACTCCCTCCTTTACTAATCGCGAGGAGCAGACCAAAAGCACCAATAAGCAGACCAAAGGCCATCGGATGCCCACCAGCTGCTACCACAATAGGAATCAGAGGGATTAATGGGCCGTGAGTACCAGCAAGGTTGGCCGTCGGCAGTAGAAAGCCCGAAAATAAGATAATAAAGAAGGAGACGATCAATAGCTCATAGCGCACGTTTTCTAAAACAAACGCATCACCTAAGCCGAGTGGACCTGCAAAGGTTGCTGCAATGGCGCCCACCATAACAACTTTACCGATGGTCGCGGCCATTGCTGGAATAGTATCTCTGTCTCTTATACACATCTGACGCTGCCGACGATATGCAGTGTGTAGAT
>OJDZ01001080.1_pt1 | contig 11978 bp, 10 predicted proteins | sample 1592981 | NCBI WGS metagenome assembly OJDZ01 (sample SAMN05416851, study PRJEB24817) | seawater metagenome | isolation source: Sea water | place: Canada:Atlantic | collected 2013-07
GCGAAGCAGGGGGATGGGCCGTCCGCCCGGGGGACGCAGTCCACCAAAGAGGGCAGCAGTTATCGGGGCTCCGCCCCCGGCCCCGTGTAAGGAGAGAGATATCTCCTTACGACCCTCTCTTCTCGGCGCATTCGGCTTCATCCAGCCAACGGAGCTAGCTCATTGAGTTAGAGCGTCAGCGAAGCAGCCACCACAAGGCAAAAATCTTCGAAAAAGCGGAGTTTACTGAAGTAAATGAGCATTTTGAGAAGATTTTTAACGCCGTTGTGGCAATGCAGCTAGCTCTAAAAGACGATGGTCTTGTTACCGTGAAGTAGGACTCTGTCTTCTAAATGACTCCGCACCCCACGCGCCAGCACTGACTTCTCAACATCTTTGCCTAAACGCACCATGTCATCGACGGTATCGTTATGACTGATGCGAATCACGTCTTGATCAATAATTGGCCCTGCATCCAGCTCTTCTGTCACGTAATGACAGGTGGCACCAATCAACTTTACACCACGCTCGGCGGCCTGATGGTACGGCTTTGCACCGGCAAATGAGGGTAAAAAGCTATGGTGTATGTTTATGATTTGGCCGACGTATTTTTCACACAGCTCTTGCGGAAGAATCTGCATGTAGCGGGCTAATACAATCGTGTCGGCTTTGTGCTCTTCAACAATGGCATTCACACGTCGGAAGTGCTCGGCTTTATTGTCTTTATCCATAGGCACGTGAAAATACGGAATACCATGCCATTCAACGAGTGAGCGCAGGTCATCATGATTTGAGATCACGCACGGAATATCGCAGTCGAGTTCTTTGCTGTGCCAGCGATGCAGAAGGTCCACCAAGCAGTGGCTTTGCTTACTCGCCATCAAAATAACCTTCTTTGGCAAACCGCTATCGCATACTTGCCAGTTCATGCCAAATTCATCAGCAATGGGTGAGAAGGCCTGCTTTAACCCCTCTAAATCAAAGGGCAGAGAGTCCTCACGAATACAGTGACGCATGAAGAAACGACCGCTTACTGGGTCTGAATAATGGTTGGCTTGAACGATCCAGCCCCCATGCCCAGAGAAAAACTGGCCTACTTTGGCAACGATACCCACCCGGTCAGGGCAAGAAATGGTCAAACGAAATACTCTTTCCATAATGTGATAGACAACTCAATAGCGACGGTTAATGCCCTTGCAACCACGTGATTTACATGGTCAACTTCTAATAATTCACACATGTTCAGGCACACACAGAGATGGACCTATGTTACTCCTTAGAACGCTAATACTCACTTTGTTTATCAGCGTCCCCGCATATGCGACAGGGCCAGACACCGAGCAAAGCCTATTCGAGCTTTCCACGAACGTCAAAACCCTATTGCTGAAGTATTATCACGTACAAGCCGATGAGGGAAACCCGCAACTCGTTGCTGAGCTTCTCGGTCATCGTAGCAAAGTGCGTCAGCAACATTCGGATTTAATACTTAGCCTTGGTAATGAGTATGTGTCCTATCAGGAAGGTATGGCCAGACACTGGACCGAATTTAATCGCCTACTTGATCAAAATATCAACGAAGTCCGTGAAAGCAATTACCCTGAACTTCAAGTTGTGACTTTGATGCGCAAATCTCAGCGCTCTTTGCTAAGTGAAATGGAAAGCCTTTCCGAAATTATTCTGCTCGACAATGAGGTCAGCTTAAACGACCTCGAGTTATGGCAGCGTAAGCAGAAGGCATTAATGCTGGATGTAGTTGAACGTTACATTGAACGTGCCGCCTCATCGATGGGTGCTCCACTAACGATTGATCAAGTAGATATCGCGGTAGTCTGTAAGCAATTCGAGCGCGGCATTACTGAATTACAGGGCAAGCTTACCTCGCCGGAAGCACAGAAACAGATGAACAAAATTCGCAGTCAATGGTTGTTCATAGAGCGTGCTGCGACAGACAACACAGCGAAGCTAGTTCCCTTTCTTGTCATGCGTTATACCGACACCATTCTTGGACGCCTAGACTCCATCGAAGAGTACATCTGAGCAGCCATGACTCTGCTCAGTCGATACGTCTGAGGTACTTATGGGATTAATCGTTTTTGATATGGGGCGGCGCATTGAAACGCCCCTTTCAACTCCCCGCCGCCGTGTTCAGGCTGTTCGTGCAACACCGCCAACCGGCGCTATTGATGCAAACACCACCACAAGTTCTACCAAGCAGGCGCATCAAAAAATAGAACAGTACACTGAACAAGAACACGAACCTCAAGCGGTCGCGTTTGCCGGTGATATCATGGAGCATGAACTGCATACCGCCGGACCGAATACGTCGATCGAAGACGCCTTTGAAAAAATGCAGACCCACAGCATTCATCACCTCCCCATTATTTCAAACACCGCCGAACTGCAAGCGATCATTTCAGACAGAGCTATACTGAAGGCATTAGCGTTAAAAGCAGCCAGTCCGAAAAGCGCTGTCATAAGCATTGCTGCTCGCCCTGTTTACTGTGTGCGCGACAACACAGACATACGTCAAACAGCCCGGTTATTATGTGACTATCACATTGGCGCTTTGCCTGTTATTAACCAAGATAACCAACTTACAGGTATTATTACTCGTAGTGATTTACTACGACTAATGAGTGATTACGGCCCCTTAGAGTTGTGGGCCTAGCAAATAAGAAAAACCGCCTGATCACAGGCTCGAATTGACTAGGAGTCATATTCATTGGCTAAAGATTACGAACTAATTCACCCCAGAACACACATGAGAGTGCTCTCTCAATACGAAATTCAAAAACTGGCCGACGTCGGTAGCACAACTTACGAGTTACTTCGCCGCTGCGCATTCGCCGTATTATCCGCTGGCAGCCAAGAGGATGATTACACACGCCTTGAAGAAGATTACCGAAAATTCAAAATCACCGTTGAACAAGAAGAGCGTGGCATCGTATTGAGGTTATCAGGCGCGCCAAGCGGTGCTTTTGTCGATAATCAAATTATTCGTGGTGTACGCGAGCAGTTATTCTCGGTATTACGCGATATTTTATACGCTCAAGAATCTATTTTGCAGGCACACCGTTTTGATTTAACGAATAGCCAAGACATCACTAATGCTGTTTTCCACTTGCTACGTAACGCCAATTTATTACAGCCTGACGTTGAGCCTAAACTTGTCGTTTGCTGGGGCGGGCACTCAATTCCACCGAATGAATACCAATACACCAAAGAAGTTGGCTACGAGCTCGGTTTACGCGGCATGGATATTGGCACGGGCTGTGGTCCCGGTGCAATGAAAGGCCCAATGAAAGGCGCAACCATCGGTCATGCGAAACAGCATATTCGCAATGGTCGTTATATTGGTATAACAGAACCGGGAATTATTGCAGCCGAGTCACCGAATCCAATTGTGAATGAATTGGTCATCCTTCCTGATATTGAGAAACGCTTAGAAGCTTTTGTGCGTTTAGCTCATGGAATTATTATTTTCCCCGGAGGGCCAGGCACGGCTGAAGAAATTCTCTATATTTTAGGTGTATTATCGCACCCAGATAACGCTAACTTGCCTTACCCATTAATCATTACTGGACCCGAAGAAACTCGTGAATACCTGAATGACATTCACCGTTTTATTGGAGAAACCTTGGGTGAGAGTGCACAAGCTCGTTATGAACTCATCATTAACGACCCGGTGGAAGTTGCACGTGTAATGAAAAAAGGCATTAAAGGCGTACGTGAATTCCGCCGTAAAAATAATGACGCTTTTTTCTATAATTGGTCGCTCACTGTAGCGCCGGACTTTCAAGTGCCCTTTGAGCCTACACATGAAAATATGCGCAATCTAAAAATCAGCCACAATCAGAAAAAACATCATCTCGCAGCGGATTTACGCCGGGCATTTTCTGGTATTGTTTCTGGGAATGTAAAAGCCGATGGCGTCGAGCTTGTACGCAAACATGGCCCGTATGAAATACACGGCGACAAAGACATTTTAGAAGGTATGGATCGCCTATTGAGAGCCATGGTTGAACACGGTCGCATGAAAATTAGTGGTGACTACAAGCCGTGTTATAAAATTCTTAAGGATTAATCTATTTTTTATGATGTATAGTTAGTTATTAGCTATAAGAGCCAAAATGTAAATCATCTTGGCTCTTATTATTTTTTATAACTATTTTTTACCGGTTTTCATTAATGATTATGACCGCCATCTAGCGCGTGTCCATGCTCATCATAAAATCCGCTTGCACCGTGACTCACAAACCCCATGCGTATCATTTTACGAACAAAGGGATCGTCTTCGCTATCACCAATATCCGCATAATCAATCGTGCGATAATCATCTCGCAAGGCAAAAGCAGCTTGACTGGTCATAAGAGGTTGTTCACGCAAATTCCAATGTACAGATGGAGTTTGATATTCGATCAGGCGTTTTTTTTCTGGATTCCAAATAAATTTCATTTGACCATCAGCAGATTGAAACGCTTCGACAATATCGCATCCAGATCCAGAACGGCTAACTAACGTCATTGAATCTTTAACCGAACTAGGAACGCCCATGGTTATTTGATCCCATGTCAAAGTACCGCCGTCAATAGCGTCCCCCGGTTGATATTCAATCGCATGCTTTTCTTGGTCAAAAAACCGGGTAAGTTTCAGCCTACCATCAGGAATCTGATTCCATTCATCAGCAAGTTTCTTCTCTTCAAATACTTGCAATACTCTACCTTGGTCAAAATAAATAGACAGTGTGTGCTGGCTGTTTTTAGTACTTACGCTGTAGGTTGAAGCAAGTTCCTTCTCACACAATTCAACCGCCTGAGAAGCAATTGGTACACATATTAAAAATAGAGAAATCATCATTTTTTTCATAAATATTCTCATTCGATATAAGTTTCTAGCAAAGAAAAAAGCCGAGAGCTATAAAGCTCTCGACTTATCGACCATTAAATTTGATTAATTCGCTGTCGCTTCAGCTTTATTAACCAAATCGGCAGCATGGTTCATTACATGGAAAATGACACTTTGTTCATTTGTACCTGTCACTAAATGTGAGCCTGGTCCCATTGCAAAAATCCCAACATCTTCACCCGAATGCGTTTCCGAGCCTAGTGGAATCATTGCTTCTTGGTGATAACCTGGTGTTGTTGTATCAACAGAGGTTAAATCTTTACGACCCGCATCCGCTGCAGCACTGTAAGACGCATCAGCATCGGTTTCAGCACCTAGATCGCGGAAACCTAAACCATTGGTATAGCCTAGAGTCGTGTATGGCATGCCATCACTTGCTGTTGCAGGTTCGGTTGCACCGACTGAAACCACTTTTCCTAAGATCGGATTACCACGCTTAGGATATCCGGCAATAGTAAATACATGTCCATGGTCTGCCGTCACGATAATCAGCGTTTCTTCAGGCTTAGTATTATCTACCGCCGCCTGAATTGCCTCAGACAATGCAATGGTATCATTCAACGCATTGTATGCATTACCAGCATGGTGAGCATGATCAATACGTCCAGACTCAACCATCAGGAAGAAACCTTTGTTGTTGTTATCAAGGACACCAATAGCTTTCTCTGTCATTTCAGCAATAGACGGCTCGCCCGCGACATCATTCCCGCGATCCGCTTCATATTGCATGTGCGATTCGTTAAATAAACCAAACAAGCGTGGTGTATTTTCGGTATCAACGGCATCAAAACCGGCTTGATCCATCACATACACACCCGTGCTATATCGAGTTTTCCATTCCTCAACTAAGTTACGACCGTCGGTACGGTCACCTTCAACCGCACTAACTGCATCAGTTGAGTTAAAGCTGGCATCTTTTGGCAAGAAGCTACGACGTCCGCCACCCATGACAACTTCGATACCATCAACAGAAACACCATATCGATTTTGCAATTCGGATTCGAAATTCACTAGTTGAGCAGCAATATCCTTGCAACCAGCATCTTTTGCTTCGGTTGACATATCGCCATCATCTTCCCAATTTCGATCAGCAGCGTGAGAGTATGTCGCCGCTGGTGTTGCGTGAGTAATACGAGCAGTAGAAACGACTCCGGTACTCTTGCCTGCAATTTCAGCTAATTCCAATGCCGTAATGACTTCGTTTCCAGCAACAGTAGAGCAGTCACCACGAACGATATCTTCGTCTACACCAATCACGCCAACGTCTGTTTTAATCCCAGACATCATGGCAGTCATTGTTCCTGCTGAATCTGGCGTCTGAGCATCAACGTTATAGGTTTTTGCTAGACCGGAAAACGGAAAAGCTTCAAAACTCAACGAGTTTTCTTCACCAGCCATGGATTTATTTTGACCATCCAAAATTCGAGCAGCAGTGATGGTTGATATACCCATACCATCACCAACAAATAAAATTACATTTTTTGCTGCGCCCGCTTCTTTAATAATAGCGTCAACATTGGCTTGAGCCGCTGTAATGCCTGATTCACCAGCTTTATACCAATCGTTTTCAGTGGATACAGCAATATCAGATTTAGTTAAACCAGCTTCTTCAATCGGTGCCTGCTGATCTATTGATGGTTTATCAACAATTGGCGTTTCATTGTTATCATCTACCGGATCGGTAGTATTATTTTTTTTATTATCACCACCACAAGCGGTAAGTGATGCGACTAACATAGCAAGTGTTAATTTATTGAGTGTGTTCATTTCAATCACCCTTATTCTTTAACTAATGCAAGTGCATTATTTATAATATGAAAAATCATGTTTTGCTCGACGACACCTTGAGCCATCTGTGCACTAGGGCCTTTTGCATGTAATGCAATGTCTTCACCTGAATGAGTTTCAGACCCTAAAGGAATAACGGCTTCTTGATGGAAACCTGGTGTAGTAGTGTCGATGGCTGTTAAATCATAACGTCCGTTATCTGCTGCGGCTGAATAAGAAGCATCGGCATCAGTTTCATCACCTAAATCCCTAAACCCTAGCCCGTTGGTGTAACCCAAGGTGGTGTAAGGCATGCCATCGTTTGCTTTAGCAGGTTCAGTCGCACCAACAGAAACAACTTTACCTAAGATAGGGTTACCGCGCTTAGGATATCCAGCAATAGTAAATACATGACCGTGGTCAGCCGTTACTAAAATTAGCGTTTCTTCTGGGTTCGTAGAATCTACCGCCGCTTGCACTGCTTTAGAAAGTTCAATCGCATCGTTTAATGCGTTATATGCGTTTCCTGCATGGTGAGCATGATCGATACGACCAGATTCAACCATCAAGAAAAATCCTTTCTCATTATTATCAAGGATATTGATAGCGGTTTCTGTCATTTCAGAAAGACTTGGCTCACCCGCGACATCATTATCGCGATCCGCTTCATATTGCATGTGTGATTCGTTAAATAAGCCAAATAGCTTATTGGTATTGTCCGCATCAATAGCATCAAATCCAGCCTGATCAATGACATAGGTTCCATTGCTGTATTTCGCCTGCCACTCTTCTGTTAAGTCACGTCCATCGGTACGGTCGCCTTCTACAGCACTGACGGCGTCAGCAGAATTGAATGCAGCATCTTTAGGCAAAAAGCTACGGCGACCGCCCCCCATAACTACCTCAATCCCATCCACATCCACGTTATAACGCGCTTCAAGATACGGTTCGAAGTTAATTAATTGATCAGCAATGTCCTTACAGCCTGCATCCTTAGCTGTTGTACTCATATCACCATCATCTTCCCAGTTACGGTCAGCCGCATGTGCATAAGTAGCTGCTGGTGTTGCATGAGTAATTCGAGCAGTTGAGATAATGCCAGTGCTTAAGCCTTTTACTTCAGCCAGTTCTAATGCAGTAACTACTTCGTTACCAGAGACAGTTGTACAATCTCCTCGCTCGATATCTTCATCAACACCAATAACACCCACATCGGTTTTCAAACCAGACATCATGGCAGTCATTGTTCCTGCAGAATCGGGGGTTTGGGCATCAACGTTGTAGGTTTTGACTAATGCAGAAAACGGGAAAGCTTCAAAACTGAGTGCGTTTTCTTCACCGTCCATTCCGTTATTTTGGCCATCTAAAATACGGGCGGCGGTCAGAGTGGAGATTCCCATGCCATCACCGACAAAAAGAATAACATTTTTTGCTTTTTCGGAGGTTGCCTGAGTTTGCTTGGTCGCAATCGCTTCTTGCGCATCGACAAACCATGCATTACTAGCCTGATCAGCTGGGAGAATTCCCGCCTGTACACTGCTAGCTAGTAAGGTCATTACGACCATAGAGTTCATTTTAAAAGACATGATTTCACCATCATATTTATCATTTAACCAAGACAACAGATCACCAAGGAATGACTGCGCCATAACGTCCCGAGTAAACTAATGATTTCTTATGACAATTTTGTAGCTGAAATATGACTAAAAAGTGAAAATTAAAAGTAGAGATGCCTAAGCACTTGCGGTCGAACTAATCTTAAACTATGCATTTTTCAGAGGTGCCTTAATATTAATAAGCACAAGCAATACTTCAATTTAATACCTGCGAATACTAACCACTACTCTGCGGTTTGCCACCCGCTGTTCATCAATTGATGCACCCTCTATATCTGCTTTCGGTTTGCTGTCAGCAAAGCCAGAGGCTTTCAAGCGCTCTTTCTCGATACCTGAGGCTAATAGGTACTTCACCACGCCAGTGGCTCTTGCAGCAGACAACTCCCAGTTGGATGGGAACTTTTCGGTGGCTATGGGAAGATCATCAGTATGACCTTCGACTTCTATCGTGTGTGAGCCATGGCTCACATCGCGAATCACTCGACTAAGCTCTTGCAATAACGGTGTCGCGTCTGGCTTTAAATCAGCAGCGCCTGAGTCATACAGGGCGACATTGGCAAACTCAACTTGAACACCTTGAGGATCAAGCGTCACTGACACTTGCTCTTCAAGGCCATGCTGGACAACGTAGTCATCCAGCCCTTGTTTAATATCACTGAAAGGCGTGGCTGGGGCTTCTGACGAAATGATTTCAGCCAGTCCTTCTTTTAAAGATTCAACTTTGCCTTGGTTTAAATCCGACACGGATAAAATCATGACAAAAAATGCCAGCAGCAAAGTAATGACATCAGAATAAGTTACCAACCAAGAGCTTGAGGAGTCATCAAAACTCGGACGACGACGACGTAATCCGCGTTGGCGAGTCGCATGATTCATTTATAGATCACTCACAACAATGTGTTCTCGCGCCGACGGTTTTAAATAAGCATTCAGGCGATCTTGTACATAAAGTGAATCACGCTTTTCGCACACTAAGATAAAACCTTCCGAAATTAACTGGTGCCGAAAGTACATAGTTTCTTGTTTTTCAGTCACTTGATTAGCGGCGGGTTTAAAAAATAAATTGGCTAATAAGACCCCGTATAACGTGGTGATCAAAGCGAGTGCAAGGCCCTTCCCTAACCCAGCCATATCACCATTAAGGTTGTCCAACATAATAATCAAACCAACAATCGTACCAACCATACCAAACCCGGGCGAATATACTGCCATAGTGTTAAGTACTTTAGATTCCAATGTTTGACGCTGCCAAGTGGAATCCATTTGGTCGGTCAGCATGGTTCGAATATCATGATTTTTATACCCAGCACCTATGAGGTCGATCCCGGCACGAATAAATTCGTCTTTCTTTTCAGCGTTGGTGAGTGATTCCTCAAGGGCAACCACCCCACCTTCGCGATATATGGTCGACCATTCAACAAAGCGTTTTACTAAGTGTCGTAAGTGACGTTGAGATGTTGGAGGATGTAGGAAAGTTTGCATCATACTGCGAAGCGCTGACACCACATCCATAGTCGAATAACTAATTAATGATGCCGCTAATGTACTGCCGAACACCAAACCAAAACTGGAAATACTGATAAATATTGTATGGTTTTCTGTGGCACTGGATACCGCAAACATAAACAGGCCTATGCCTGCAAAAAAACCAATCAGAGTACTAAAAGAAAATCGCAACACGATAACTTACCCCTGTTTTACTTCGGTCAGTTCACTCATAGAAAAACGACCTTCACGAATCACATCGCGCATTGCCTGAATTATTCTTCGACGAGCCATCTCGACGGTATCTTGGTTAATATCCGGTTCGACCGTTTTAAGCTCGCTGATAATTCCTGCACGTAGCTTGCTTGGCAGTGCAGCCAAGACATAACGTTTAAATTCAATCGATGTGTTGCACAAGGCACTACTGATAACGTCTCGATCGAGATTTCTCAGCTCATTCGAGAGAATTCGATCAGGCGTACGCGCTAGATCAACAAAGGTGAAATACACCTGACGTAAGCGATAGTAAGTTTCTGGCTTTTCTGACTTTAAGGTTTTTAGCATTCGTGTTTCTTCACTGGTGGTCATTTTATCCAGCATGCCAATTAATACCGATAAACCATCTGCGGTGATATTTTCAAACGAAGGTACAGTCAACGAAGCACGAGCTAAACGATCAGCCACATCTTTAAAAGCAGACACAGGAAGGCTTTCAAACTGCCCGAGTTCAAAGGCAATATTAGCCAGTTCACGTTCATCTAAACGTAAAATGATGTCGGCTGATCGTTGCGCTGGTAACTGTGACATAACCAAGGCTTTAATGCGTGTATCTTCGTCTTTGATTAAGTACAGCACTTGTGAATCGTTAAGCTTATTCAAGAAAGCGAACGGCTGGCTGTTTGAAGCATCATCTTGTTGTTTCTCTAGGCGTTGAGAAAACTGCTCCATGCCTTCATAGAGCTGGGCTTCATCCCATTCACTGTCTTTGAGCAAGTCATCTATTTGTTTCCAATCGACCGGCGTCAGATGCGGCGCTAGACTGCTGAACAAACTTTTTCCCATGGTTGCCGTCAATGACGCTACTTCGAATGCCTGAGCGCTACTCAAGGCGTGAGATACCGCCTGTTGAAAACGATGCGGCTGTGATAAGCCTTGGCTCACTAATCGTTGACGCGATTCGTTAATACGGTATTTGAGTGCTGCTTTATCGCTGTCAGAGTAATTCGATTTTGGGTTTGCCCCCTCTGATCCAACCTGTGCAGCCATAGACGGAGACGCTATCGGCTGGCTAAGGCGACGCCATAACGCGAGGAAAGCGATCACAACAAATAAGCAAATAAACAACAGCGACAACAACCAAATCCACGGGCTGTATTCATCCCAGAAGGTGAGAGGTGTTTTATCTTCTTTAAGGTGGCTAAAACCCGTTTTAACAATACTCAGGGTGTCGCCGCGAAGCTCGTTAATTTGCGCTTTACGTGTGATTAAATTTCGTAAAAACTCGATTTGCTCATCTTTTAGTTGAGTATCAACCACTAAGGTAATAGACAGTTTTTTGATAATATTTCGATAGCTAATGGTCTTTTCTGTTGGCCCTGACGCAGAAGAATTTGAACTGGCTTGTTGTTTTTGCGCAACGTCTTTAAGTTCATCAGCATAATCAATGATGGCTTTTCGCTCTTGCTCAAGTGTTTTTAGTTGCGCCTGTAGCGCCCGAAATTTTTGCTGATTCTCTTTTAATAAGGGTAATTCACTTACCGGTAATCCCGGAAGCTCTTCAAACCCTTGAAGGTCGCCCTCATTAATTTCCGGCATTTGAAAATTGCCACTGACTTTTGGAGCTGTTGGCAGATTTGTTTGCGGACGCTGCTGCGTTGGTTTGGCGTCTTCTTTCACAACCGTGCGAGCACGCTCAATTAAGGCATCAACTTGAATAATAAAACGGTTATTGCCGAGATAAGATTCAATATCGCGGCGCAATCGCGCTTCGATGTCACTCTTAAATTTAGACTCTTCTACTTCATCTTTTTGCACCGGTACTTCGTAGGTTTCTTGGGCTGATACCACAGTGCTAACAAGACTATTAAACAGCATCAGAGCAATTAAAAAATACTTCATATTCGTCTCCTCAAGGTAACCGTGACAGGCTGGTTTTTACCTGTTCAAGTTCAGGATCAATACGAAGTGCTTCTTCCCAGCTACTTCTAGCCTCAGGAATCAACCCCA
>OJDZ01001082.1_pt1 | contig 11961 bp, 8 predicted proteins | sample 1592981 | NCBI WGS metagenome assembly OJDZ01 (sample SAMN05416851, study PRJEB24817) | seawater metagenome | isolation source: Sea water | place: Canada:Atlantic | collected 2013-07
AGATAGGAGTCCGTCTCGTGGGCTCGGAGATGTGTATAAGAGACAGGATTTAGTATGCGTACCGGCGATACAATTCAAGGTAAAATTCGTCCACCTAAAGATGGAGAGCGTTACTTTGCTTTATTAAAAGTTGCAGAAGTCAACTTTGATCGCCCAGAAAACTCTCGTAATAAAATTCTTTTTGAAAACCTAACACCGATTCACCCAACCGACCGTTTAACGATGGAACGTGGAAATGGATCGACCGAAGATATCACTGCTCGTGTTTTAGATTTGGCTTCACCTATTGGTAAAGGTCAACGTGGTTTGATTGTTGCGCCGCCAAAAGCAGGTAAAACTTTATTACTACAAAACATTGCTCAAAGTATTGCCCATAATCATCCTGATGCAGAGTTGATGGTATTGCTAATTGATGAGCGTCCAGAAGAAGTTACCGAAATGCGTCGCCTAGTAAAAGGTGAAGTTATTGCATCAACATTTGATGAGCCTGCAAACCGTCACGTACAAGTGGCTGAAATGGTAATTGAAAAAGCAAAACGCCTAGTTGAGCATAAAAAAGATGTTGTTATTTTACTTGACTCGATCACCCGTTTAGCACGTGCTTATAACACGGTAATTCCATCATCAGGCAAAATACTAACTGGTGGTGTTGATGCTAATGCTTTACATCGTCCTAAGCGTTTCTTTGGTGCAGCACGTAATGTTGAAGAAGGTGGTAGCTTAACAATTATAGCCACTGCACTTATCGATACTGGCTCTAAAATGGATGAAGTTATCTACGAAGAATTTAAAGGTACTGGTAACATGGAATTACACCTTAACCGCAAAATTGCGGAAAGACGTGTATTCCCAGCTATCGACTTTAACCGCTCTGGTACTCGCCGTGAAGAACTACTTACTAAGCCAGATGAGCTGCAAAAGCTATGGATTTTACGTAAAATCGTTCATGAAATGTCAGAGATTGACGCCATGGAATTTTTAATCGATAAACTATCAATGAGTAAAACCAATGATGAGTTTTTTGATTCGATGAAACGCCAATAAACGCATTTAAGTAATACAAAAAAAGCGCCCTGGGCGCTTTTTTTATATTTGTTATAATGTGTACTTACGTTTCATTGTATTTGTGTAATACAGCCTGGAGCTCTGACACAAGCTGATTAATATATTTCATATCTTTTTCGCCTTTTTGCAATAAGGCGCTGTCTAAATTTTTCGCAGCTGAAGCTATTTCCTCTAAGGCAAACATTTGTGCCGCACCTAATATTCGGTGGCTATCTTTTTGCAAAGCGTCAAAGTCTTCACTTAGAAAATGCTGTGTAATATTTTCGCTTTCTAAACCAAAACTTTGTTTAAAACTTATTACTAAATCACTGATATCTATGTCACTTGGTACATTAGGTTCGTCCGAATGAACTTGGTCTAAATTTTCTGACAAGGTTTTATAAAATAAGTCTTTATCCAATGGCTTTGCAAGGTATCCGTTAAACCCTAATGTAAGGTAGTCGTCAATTTCGTGACTCATTGCGTTTGCAGTGAGCGCAAAAATTGGCCGTTGAAAACCACATTTTTTCAATAGCTCAAAGGCCGCTCGTCCATCCATTATAGGCATTTGAATGTCGAGTAATACAAGATCTGGGTACTCTTGTAAGCAACGCTCTACAGCTTGCTCACCGTTTTCTACCGCAATTACATCAAGCCCTAATGAACGCAAGTAACGGCTAATAAACCTACGGTTATCTGCATGATCCTCTGCAAGCAGGACAGTACCGCTTAGTTGCACTTTATTTTGCTCTATTTGCCCAATATCGATTTGATCACTAGAAACTTGTGCACAAGGTAAAAAGAACGAAAATTGACTTCCTTTTTTATATTCACTTTGCACGCTAATATACCCGCCCATCATAGAAGCGAGCTGCTGCGATAAACTAAGCCCCAAACCTGTTCCACCAAAACGTCGGCTAATACTGTTATCTGCTTGGCTAAAGTATTCAAAAATGAGCTTTAATTGCGATGAGTTCATACCTATACCGGTATCTTTAACAATCAGTACAATACCCTGCTCTGTTTTATTTAATGCAATTAATACCTGCCCTGATTGGGTAAACTTAATAGCATTGGCACACAAATTAATGAGAATTTGTTTTACTCGCATTATATCAAGGCGGGTGTAAAACTCATCGCCCACCTTATTTTCAAGCACAAGCCTGAGATTTTTTGCTTTTGCCTGAGGGTTAAACATTGCGTGCACATCATTTACCAGTTGGACCATGTCAAAACAAGAAACATTAAGTTCTAACCTATTTGCTTCTATTTTACTTAAATCAAGTACATCGTTGATCAAACTTTTTAAATGGTTACTGTGCCGCTGAATAATAGCTAACTCATCTTTTAGCTGTTCAGGCTCGTATAAACCATTCATTAAGTCGTCTGTTTGTCCGAGAATCGCCGTTAATGGTGTTCTTATTTCATGGCTAACATTAGCCAAAAATTGACTTTTAACATCATTAGCTGCTCTTAACTCTTGGGCAACAGCTTGAAGCTCTGCTGTGCGTTGCGCCACTTGCTCAGCTAAATATTGTTTTGCCCGTTTTTCTGCGCCGCGTCGGTATAAAGCAACCCCTGTCACTATGACTAAAAATAACAGTACAAAAATAAACACCGTTAACTGCGAACGCTGCTTCATTTTTAGTTCTTGTAATTTACGGTCTTGTTTCAGCTCTTTAATTTCTTGATTCAATTGTGTGGCTTTAAATTGTTTTTCTAGCACGGCTAAGGCTTTAACAATAGAGTCACTTCTTAATTTGCGTAGTTCGTTATTGTACTTTTCATGCAACTGCATTGCATTTTCGTAGTTCCCCCTACTTGCCTCAATCAAAGCATGGGTGCCAAGTCCATCTCGCATAATGCGATCATTACTATGCTCTTCAAGTAATTCAAAAACGCGTTCAATATTCGTTTTTGCTTCATCTAACATTCCCCTTACAAGCTGGACTTTTGCGAGAGTTTGCAGTGCAGTAAGTTCTAAGTTTTTGTTATCAATTTTAAGTGAATACTCTATCGCTAATTGCGCTTGCTCATACGCTAATTCCACTTTATTGAGAATAATATTGACGTTTGCAATGTTAGTGTACTGAGTCGCTAACTTATTCATATTGTTGACGGATAGGTAATAACGGGTTGCTAATTGGTAGTAATGCATCGCTAAATCTAGCTGGTTGCTTTCAAAATAAACCACCCCCATATTATTATGCACCATAGCAATACCCAAATTATCATCTAACTTGCGAAAAATTTTTAACACGTCTTGATAAATACTCATGGCATTTTCATAACGAGATAAGCGTATATAAACGCCTGCTATGTTAATTAAAATATCGCCTTTATCCTGTTCACTACCCACCTCTTCGTAAATCTCTTTTGCTTTTAGGTAGTAATCAAGCGTTGCTACTAACTTATGCATATTAAAATAAGCTAAACCAATATTATTCAATAAATTTGCTTGCTCTAATGGTTGGTTATTAATTTTTGCAATATCAAGTGCACGCGTATATTGAGTAATTGCTTGTTTAAACAAGCCTTGATAAAAAAGTGCAACACCTTGCATTTTAATTGCACGAAAGTGCTCACTAGGAAGAAGTGCTCCAGAAGTTTCTTGCTCTAATAATTTAAAGTAATTAAAAGCATCGCTAAAGTGGCCGCTCGACAGCGCAGTATCGGCAAGGCCTGCATATATTACAGCACGACTTTGAGCTGTAATACGTTGGTTATTAAGTAAGGCGTTACCTAATTCAAGCTTTGCATCCCATTGTTGTTGTTGTTTAAACTCTTCTAATAATGGTTCTGATTGTTGAGCATAACTTGGCAAATAGAACAAACTGCATACAATGAATAAGAGGCACTTGAGCTTGCCATGCATAATTTTAATCCTTCAAATTGTTACGTGTAACAATGTAATCTGTACTGAAGATACACTAAATACTAGGACCTAAACAATGCTTAACCCACTGATTGACCGAATATTTGACTTAATATTAACCCAAAAAGTGTGGCAAGTTCATATCCTAGCAGCTGAGCTTATTAATTGTGGCGCAATTAAGCCACTTGATAAAAACCCTGAACGTGATTTATTTAAGCGTAATTTTTTAATTATGAATGCATTGTATCAACTACAGGAACAACTTCACCCTAAAAGCCTCTTAATATCAACACTTCATATAGAACTTATTGAAACAGACATAGAAAGCCCTGCAACGGTTAAATCAAATTTAAAAGATTATTATTTAGACTGGGGGAATTACGAAGCAAGCGAAGAGCAAATTAATGAGCTACTCACAAGTTTTTGGCAAAAGTTTAAGAGGGTAAATAGCGCGCCAGCTTTAACAGAAGATCACTTTGACGCACTGTTGGCAAAGTGGCAGCTAACAAATGATTTTTCGCTTAAAGAATTACAAAAACGTTGGCGACAGCTTGCACTGGCGCACCACCCAGACAAACCTACTGGCTGCGAGAATGCATTTAAGCAAATAAAAGTAGAGTACGAGCAGCTTAAACCGGCTGCTCGCTCATAACTTGATTAACGCGTTAGGCGACGAGCACGAATTTTGCGCCCTTTTATATTACCTTCGGTTAATTTACGAAGTGCCGGTTTAGACGCATTACGTTCAACAGCTACAAATGCGACGTTATCAAGAACATTAATTTTACCTACTTGACGCCCAGCAATACCGTCTTTACCCGTTAACGCACCTAAAATATCACCAGCACGCACTTTTTGCTTTTTACCTGAATCTATCATCAGAGTGACCATGTCTGGTTTGTACGGTGGTTTGTCCAACAAATTATATGAAGGCATTGGCTCTGGCTCAAAGTCGCGCTCATAGTGATCACCAATTTGCGCTACTTTAAATTGCTCTGCATCACCATAAATTGAGCAAGCAATCCCTTTTTTACCCGCGCGGCCTGTTCGCCCAACTCGGTGAACGTGCGTTTGCGGGTCATGCGCTAAATGGTAGTTGATTACCATGTCCATATCGTCAATATCTAAACCACGTGCGGCAACGTCTGTCGCGACTAAAATAGACGCACTTTTATTAGCAAAATGAATCAGAGTGCGCTCACGGTCACGTTGTTCTAAATCACCATGCAATGCCACGGCGCTGAAACCTTCATCGGCTAAATCGTCGCACACTTGCTGCGTTTCTACCTTGGTGTTACAAAACACAACACAACTTTGTGGTGTAAATTTAAGTAATAGTAACTTAAGTGTTGGATAGCGCTGTTTATTGTTATCCATTTTGTAGAAGTATTGTTTTATTGTGCTTTTTTCTTGCTCTTCTTCTACTTTAATCATTTCTGGGTTACTAAGTACACGCTTTGCTATCGCTTCGATTGCGCGTGGAAAAGTAGCACTAAACAAAAGCGTTTGGCGGTTTTGTGGAATACATTCAATAATCGCATCAAGGGTATCTTGAAAGCCCATATCAAGCATTTGATCGGCTTCGTCTAGTACTAATGTTTCTACATCGTCTAACCGTAAAGTCCCTTTGCGAATATGGTCATCTACGCGCCCTGGTGTACCAACAATGATGTGTGCACCGTGTTCAAGCGACCCAATTTGCGGCCCAATTGATACACCACCACATAGCGTTAATATTTTAATATTATGGATACCACGCGCAAGCTTACGCATTTCAACAGCCACTTGTTCAGCAAGTTCACGTGTTGGACATAAAACTAGCGATTGAATTCTAAAACGTTTTACGTTTAATTTAGCAAGCACACCTAAACTAAACGCAGCCGTTTTACCTGAGCCGGTTTTTGCCTGCGCAATGATGTCTTTACCTTCAAGTACAGGTGGCAAACTTTGCGCCTGTACAGGTGTCATGTGGGCGTAGCCAAGCGTCGATAAATTATCAACAAGTCCAGCTGGTAAAGCCAAAGATGAAAAAGCAGTTGAAGTCACAGTAAATTCCATAGCAGTAAAAATAACGCAGGATAAAGTCCCACTAAATATGCCGCTAATAATAGCAGAATTCGTTATTGGCAACCATTAGCAAACACATTATAAAATATTGTTAATAAAAACACATTGCAAATGATATTTATTTTCATTAAGATTGCGCTTCACTTTTTATTCACATATTGAGCTGGAAGCATCAAATGAAACTGAGTTCACTTTACATCGCACTATTAGCAACAATAACAACAAACACATATGCAAACTCTACCGACCTTGAACATATTGAAGTCAAAGGAAGTTTCTTTAATGACTACAAAGTAGATAACGCAAATGGTGCAATGAGAACATCAACTTCATTACTTGATACTGCTCAATCAGTGACTGTAATTAGCGATATTATTATTAACGAACAACTTGCGACAACACTAGGTGAAGTACTTTCAAACGATGCAAGCTTAACGGCTGGTTCTAAACAACGTAACCGTGAAGTATTTAACTTACGTGGTTTTGAGCTTAGCTCATCAACGGGTTACTTACGCGATGGTCATCAGCACTGGTCGCACTATCAACAACCCATTGAAATTTTACAGCAAGTAGAAGTTATTAAAGGTCCATCGAGCATTTTATATGGTCAATCAGGCCCTGGCGGACTAGTTAATATGGTCACTAAAAAGCCAACAGCACAAACTTTGTTCAATGCCAGTGCAGATGTAGATCAACACGGTTCAACGCGGTTTATGCTTGATGCTAGCGGAGCATTAACGGATGCAGAAGATTTACGTGCACGCGGTATTTTAGTTAAGCAAGATGTTGATTACTGGCGCGAATACCAAAACGGTGAAAACCGCGAGCGTGACCGCTTTTTAGGTGCATTTATTGTTGATTACGACATTAGTGATAATGCCTTAGTACGTGTGCATTACGACCGCACAGACGACGAAGCAGGTTTAGACACCGGTGCATGGATAGACGACAACGCCAACGTTATTGGCGACGATAAAACTATTCGCGATATGTCTTGGGCGTTTACCGACATAACGGTAGAAAATGCGGGCATAGATTTTAAAGTGTTTTTAAACGATAACTGGCAAGTAAAACTTGGTTATAACGAACAAACATTTGAGCGCCAACGTTTTGAGTCAGCGCCACGTAAGCCGGGTAATTTTGTTGAAGGCGACAGCTATGAGTCTCGCCCGTACGACCGATTCGACGACTGGCAATTTAAAACAGCATTTATCGACTTCATTGGTGAATTTGAAACAGCCGGTGTTCATCATCAATTATTAATTGGTGCTAACTCGCTTGATTATTATTATGGCCAGCGTCGCACCTCAGCTGATTCATTTAATTTTATAGCAGGCCAAGCAGAACCAAGTCGCCCAACTGTCAGTTACAAAACTGACGACACTATTAGCGAAACAGAATACGACTATTACGGTATTTATGTGCAAGACTTAATCACGTTTTCGCCACAATGGCAGCTATCGCTTGGTGGTCGCTACGATAAGCAAACACGTGAAGATGCAAATAATGAATCGTTTGTGCCAAAAGTAGGTGTTCTTTATCACCCTAATGCATCAGCTACCATATACGCGAGTTACTCTGAAGGCTTTGAGCCTCAAGGAAGCGATACTCTTGTAAACGAAGACGATATAAATAATGGTATGAAGCTTGACGCCGTTACCTCTGAGCAAAAAGAAATTGGCGTTAAGTGGCAATTGTTTGATGATCGCTTAATGCTAAGTGGTGCGCTTTTTGACATTAGTAAAAATGGCACACTAGTTACAGAAACACTTGATATACCAGTGGGTGATTTAATCTCTGAAACAAACCAAATTGGTGAACAGCGCCACAAAGGCGTTGAACTAACAGCGCAAGGTGCGGCAACTGACCGTTTATTCGTAATGGCATCTACTATGTATTTAGATGCAAATTACGAGCGTGACGAAGATTTAGAAGGCAAGCGCCCTACCGATGCCCCTAAATGGTCTGCATCGCTTTGGACTCGTTACGAATTAAACGACGCGATTGCATTTAATGCGGGTGCATTTTACGAAGGTGAGCGCTTTGCAGATAGTGCCAACACGATTACTAAAGATGCCTACACACGCGTAGATGTAGGTGCAACTTACAAACTTAAAGTAAGCAAAACCGATGTTAACTTACGCCTAAACATAGAAAACTTATTTGATGAAGATTATCTAGCCGGTGGCGGAACAAATAACGTAACAATAGGTGAAGGCACTAACGTAAGACTAGCTGCACAGTTTAGCTTTTAATTAAGCGCTTTAATTACCAGCCCGCGCTTAAAATACGCGGGCTTTTTTGATCACTTAAAGCAGCTCATTCATCTCATCTATTTTTTTACGTCTTTATTACATGTTTTAATAGCCGCAATTTCAAACAAGGCTAATTACCATGAAAAACCTCATCACCGCGCTACTGCTTACCAGTAGCATGGCAGCCACTGCCAGCAGCAACGAATTTACACCAAAGCAATTACAACAAGTAGATGAAGTGCGTACCACTGCACTTAATAGCCACCTAAGCTATGAGCTATTAGAGTCACTAACAACAGAAGTTGGCCCGCGCTTACCAGGCACCGAAAACGACAAAAAAGCCGTTGCATGGGCGCAAGCTAAATTTAAAGAACTCGGTTTTGACAAGGTATGGCTTGAAGAGGCAACTTTCCCAGAGTGGCGCCGCTACAGCGAAAGTGGAAAAATATTAACGCCTAGCGAACAACCCCTTCATTTAACCGCGCTAGGTAATAGCATAAGCACACCCAAAGAAGGTATTAGCGCACCCATTGAATTATTCGAAACACTTGATGAGCTAAAAGCTGCACCGGCTAATAGCTTAAAGGGTAAAATTGCTTACATTAATTACCGAATGAATCGCGATATAGACGGTAATGGTTATGGACCCGCTGTTAAAGCACGTGCCACTGGAGCAATTGAAGCATCTAAAAAAGGGGCTGTGGCCTACATGATGCGCTCAGTAAGTACAGGTCATCACCGTTTTGCCCACACTGGCGGTAGTTATTACAAAGAAGGTGTTAAAAAAATACCTAATGTAACCATTGCCAACCCCGATGCCGATCAAATTGCCCGTTTAGTCGCTTTAGGTAAAAATGTATCGGTAAATATAAATGTACAAACCGAAAACCTTGGCGAAGGCACTAGTTACAATGTTATAGGCCAATTTAACGGGACTGAAACCCCTGAACAATACGTATTAATTGGCGGACATTTAGACTCATGGGATTTAGGCACGGGCGCACTTGATGATGGCGCCGGCGTTGCATTAACTATGGCGGCAGCTAAACATATTAGCGATGTAAAACGCCCTAAACGCAGTATTCGCGTTGTCCTTTTTGCCGCTGAAGAGCTTGGTTTATGGGGTGCTAAAGCTTACTTTGCGAAACATAAAAACGATTTACACAATATTGTTGCTGCCGCAGAGTCTGATTTTGGCGCTGATGTAGTTTACGGTTTTGAATCAAATGTAGATGCAGCGTCACTGCCTGTAGTGCGCGCTATCGCGAAAGAACTTGCCCCTTTAGATGTTGAGTACATTGGTAAAAACCAAGCTAACGGCGGACCTGATCTAATTCCATTTAAAAATGCAGTCTCGGCACCTATTTTTGAGCTAGCCCAAGATGGTACAGACTACTTTGATTATCACCACACTGCTGACGACACGCTTGATAAAGTAACGCCAGCAAAGCTTCGTCAAAATACAGCAACCTATGCGGTATTTGCACTTATGGCAGCAGACGCAAAAACAACAATTAAACCAAAAGTAACAACAAAAGAGTAGCAGACATACTTACTTACAGTTTGCTGCTTTAAAAAATATGCCCCTTGATTTACTTTAGTAGAAATTAAAACTCGGGGCATTATTGCATGCTGCTTTTCAACACCAGTCAGTCCTTTCCTCACTTTTCACAAACGCAGTGCTGCCCAAACTGCCAAAGCGATAGCTATCACTTAGTAAACCATAGCCGTTACTTACGTTTTACGATTATTCCTATCGTACCGTTAAAGCTAAACTACAAGCGCGAATGCTACCAATGTGGACATAACGAAGTCATTAGTATAAAAAAACTCCCCTTAATTGAAAAACTAAGCCTGCCAAAATACGGGGTTGGCTTAATTTTATTATTGTGGGTAATGGTGTATTTTTTTCAACAATACACCGATAACCAAGCACTCAAATACAGCTACTTAAATAACCCACAGGCATTTGATACGTACTTAGTTCACGCCGATAAATTTACTCACGAACCATGGACGCTAACAAATTTAAAAGTGGCCCAAGTGCTAAGCTTTGACGAGCAATTTATTACTTTTCAAGTAAGCAACTATAGCTATAAACGCAACCGAGGCATAACCACGGCAATGCGCACCAGCTTATTAGTGCAACGCGATTATTTTTCAACAAACACAATTACCTTACCGCGTGATGAGGTAAAGCGCTTATATGACAGTGACGTGATTTACGATGTACTACGCCCACACGCTAATAGCTTGTATGGTGGGTTTGTGATGTTTCCGCCTAAACCTAAGCCTTTATACAAAGGTTTAAAACTAGATAAAAATAACCAGCAAGGCATTATGTACTTTAAAGATGGGCAATTTGAAGAAGCCTTAGAGAGCTTTAAACTTGCTGCAGAGTCAGGCTCTCAATGGGGTCAGCTTAACCTTGCGCAAATGTACCGAGACGGGCAAGGTGCAGGCAAAAACACACAACAAGCTATTTACTGGTATAAAAAAGCAATTGCTCAAGGTAATAGTAAAGCAGCTTACGAGCTTGAGCAGTTGTGTAAATTTATAACGTGCGAATAAGTTATGTAGGGCAGAAAACGCTGCTCTACTTGTTTGTCTTAAATAACCTTGTATAAGCTACATGAAAAAGCACAATAACCAGCCCGGCAACAACGCCTAACAACCCATCAAAAATAAGCGGAGCTAATACCTCACCTATATTGCCTAACATTGATTGCGCATAGCCAATCACATTAAGTTGTGTGTGGTGCAGTAACTCAATACCATGAGATAAAATACCCCCACCCACCAAAAACATAGCAACAGTACCTGCAAACGCTAAAAATTGCATAAGTCGCGGTGCTGCTGCAAGTAAGCCTTTACCTATAAACTCTTTAACCGTACTGCCAGAGACTTTAGATTGATTCACCAAATACAAGCCTGCATCATCAAGTTTTACAATGGCAGCCACAAGTCCGTAAACACCAATAGTCATAACAATGGCTATCACACAAAGCACTAAAGATTGATTAAGCAATGTTTGACCTGCAACAGTGCCGAGCGTAATAACAATAATTTCAGCCGATAGAATAAAGTCCGTTCGTATCGCGCCTTTTACTTTTTGCTTTTCATACTCAGCTGGGTCTAATTGTTGCGACTCATCAACCTCTTTTTCGGGGTGAGGTAAAAACCGAGCAAATACTTTCTCAGCGCCTTCAAAACATAAAAATAAGCCACCGATTATTAGCAGCGGGGTTATTAACCAAGGCAGCCATACACTTATGAGCAATGCACCAGGCACCAAAATGGCTTTATTTAAAAATGAGCCCTTTGCCACAGCCCAAACCACAGGTAACTCACGATCGGCTGTAACCCCTGTAACTTGCTGAGCATTAAGTGCTAAGTCGTCACCAAGTACACCGGCTGTTTTTTTAGTGGCGACTTTACTCATTGTGGCAATGTCATCAAGTAAGGTGGTTATATCATCAAGTAATGTTAAAAGGTTAATGCCTGCCATGTTGCTTCCTAGCTAAAAAATAATGCTATCAACATAGCGTAATCCGTAATTTTCACCAACGGTTAATTTAGCTTTGCTAAGCTCTTAATTAACCAAGCGACTAAATAAGTAAAACACAGCCTAATGAAACACTACGCCATTACTATTGCTTTAATAGCCCTGGTTGCATGCAATGAGCAACCCATTACAACAAACTATATGTGCGATAATAC
>OJDZ01001094.1_pt1 | contig 11844 bp, 10 predicted proteins | sample 1592981 | NCBI WGS metagenome assembly OJDZ01 (sample SAMN05416851, study PRJEB24817) | seawater metagenome | isolation source: Sea water | place: Canada:Atlantic | collected 2013-07
CCCGTGCTTATCAGCGATGCAACGACCTAGTCAGGTTTTAATATAACCGGCTTTATTTAACGAGTACTTTGGTTTTGTTAAGCGTCTCGTGGTAACCCTTTCTCTACTGCTCGGGTTAATCTTTTTTGTTGTCTGTTTGCTTTCTCTTCTAATGCTAAGCCCACTTTTTTATTTTCTTGTTGTGCTAATGCCCACGAAATGTGTCGGTCCACTTTATCGCTCACTTTTCCAAGATTTGTCTGAAGGGCATTAACAGTTTGTTCGCTGTAGTTGGCATTTCCCAATGCGACGGCAATATTACGTTGCCATTTTTCAAATCCAATCCGTCGAATAGGCGACCCTTCTGTGTTGTTCAAAAAGGTAGCTTCGTCCCATGAAAAGAGCGTTGTTAGGCTCTGTCCATGCAAAACCTTTCTGGGGTGAAAGTCTTCTTCTTCAGTAATATCAGCATAACGATTCCATGGGCAAATAAGCTGGCAATCGTCGCAACCATAAATTCGATTACCCATTAAAGGGCGAAGATCCTCGGGAATATCTTTATCTGATTCAATAGTAAGATAGGAAATACAACGTCTAGCATCTACTTTGTAGGGGGCGACGATGGCGTTGGTTGGGCATATAGTCAAACATGCCGTACACGTACCGCAGCCTTCTTCTAGGGGGGAATCAATCGGTAAGGGTAAGTTAATAAAAAGCTCACCTAAAAAGAACCAAGACCCAGCCTCTTTATTAATGGTCAAACTGTGTTTACCAGTCCAACCTATTCCTGCTTTTTCTGCAATAGCGTGCTCTAAAACAGGCGCCGAATCGACAAAAGGGCGGTATTCAGTGTTGCTCAGCGCGCCGGTGATTTTTTCACCCAGTTGCTTCAATCGCTTTCGCAGCACCTTATGATAATCGCGACCAAGTGCATAACGACTGATATAACCTGTGTCTGGTTGACTTAGATGTTTTGCGAAAGAGGCATCAGGCGGAAGGTAGTTCATACGCACACTAATTACGCGCAGTGTGCCTGGCACAAGTTCATCGGGGCGGGCGCGCTTCATGCCATGGTTAGCCATAAAAGCCATGTCGCCGTGATAGTCGTTCTCTAACCATTGCGTTAAATGGGCTTCATGCTGATGTAAATCAATATCACTAATACCAACTTGTTGAAAGCCTAGCGCGCGGCCCCAAGCCTTGATATCTTGGGTTAATTGAATTAGGTCGATAGAATTAATAGTGGACATGTACTTATGCTAGATACTCAACTCACCTCAAGTTTATCATACAAACTGTTTCGGGCCGATCAGGTCAGAGAAAATGAAGCCGAAGCGGCTGCTCAGTCTGGCTGTGACATGTTCACGTTAATGCAACGCGCCGGTGGTGCTGTATTTGAGCAGTGCCAGAGTTTGTTCGCTAACTCTGATGTGTATTTAATTCTACTAGGCCAAGGTAACAATGCTGGCGACGGTTACATTACCGCATTAAATGCAAAAAAAGCAGGTAAAAAAGTGCATGTTTGCGCGATTGAGCCAGACCGTGTGTTAGACGGCGACGCGGGCACTGCACAAAAGCAGTGGGTAGATGCTGGTGGTAGTATAAAACCTTTCGATGTTGCCTTGATTGAAAAAGCCGACGTAGTAATCGATGCACTATTAGGTACAGGAATTAACAGCTACATTCGCAATGAGTTCGCCGACGTTATCGATGCCATCAATGATTCATCAACCCCCGTGGTCAGTATTGATGTACCTTCAGGATTAGATGCAAACACAGGCCAAAGTTTAGGACGCTGCGTGCAAGCGGATGTTACCGTTACTTTTGTGGGTATCAAGCCGGGTTTGGTTACCGGTGCAGGTAAACAGTCTTGCGGTAAATTAGTGTATGCAGATTTGGGGGTAGGAAAGGCCTTTCAAACACTAGCAAAAGCCAGCGCGACTTTATTGAATATTGATCATTTCAAGGGTATGGGCCCCCGCGATGTGCACAGCCATAAAGGCACCTATGGAAGGTTGCTGTGTGTGGGCGGAAATCGCGGAACGGCCGGTGCTATTAGGCTAGCCGGCGAAGCGGCTCTACGAAGTGGTGCCGGAATGGTACGAGTTTATACCCACGAGGCGTCTACTATTCAAGTTAGTGCAGGCCGCCCTGAATTGATGGTGACATCAAGCCATTTAGATGATGCTTTAGCCTGGTCGTCATGCGTAGTCATTGGCCCTGGGCTTGGTCAGGATGAGTGGTCAGAAAGCGTATTTACCGCTGTACTAAAACACTGCCAAAGTGAAAACAAACCTATAGTCATTGATGCTGATGCACTAAATCTTTTATGCAAGCAGTCAACTGCATATACACTGGAACACTGCGTACTCACTCCTCATGCGGGAGAAGCTGGCCGATTGCTGGGCGTGTCGGTTGATGATGTAGAAAGCGACCGATTCAATTACGCTAGGCAATGTTCGCAGCGCTACCATGCAGTATGTGTTTTAAAAGGGGCCGGTACGCTTATCGACAACGAAAAGAAAACGTGGGTTTGTCGCCATGGTAACCCTGGTATGGCAACCGCGGGCAGTGGTGATGTACTAAGCGGCATATTAGGTGCGCTAATGGCGCAAGGCCTTAGTGTTGATATCGCCGCTAAGTATGGTGTGGTGCTGCATGCTAAAGCGGGCGATGATATTGCCCAGCTTTATGGACAACGTGGTATGATAGCCAGCGATCTATTTGATGCCGTACGTGCGTTAATTAATCAGTAAATCTATTGGTATGGGCTGTGTAGGCTTAATGCCAATTTCAGCCTTTTAGTTTGAACATGTGGAACGTTAAAAAGATGTCTTACCCACACTCTTCATTTTTTGCTGCAACGCCTGAAGATACGTCATCAATGGCAAAGGATTTGGCGAATGCCGTAGCGGCTCAGCAGCCAATAGATGCCGTGATATTTTTAAACGGCGATTTGGGCGCAGGAAAGACCACCTTCAGCCGGTATTTCATTCAAGCATTAGGGCACGACGGAAATGTGAAAAGCCCTACCTATACCTTGGTGGAACCTTACGAATTAGAAGGTGTCTCAATTTATCATTTTGACTTGTATCGTTTAGCCGACCCAGAAGAGCTTGAGTTCATGGGTATTCGAGACTATTTCGGCACAGGAAACATTGCCCTTATAGAATGGTCAGAAAATGGCGCTGAATACTTGGCATCACCAGACATAGTGATTAGTATAAATATTGTGCCAACTGGTCGTCAGTTCAGTGTAGAAGCGACAAGCGTGAAAGGCGCAAAGATATTGCAAGGTTGTAAAACGCTATAAATAATGAGCTTTGATAAACAATAACGACTATAAGCTTGTAGCAACAAGCAAAATAAAGGCGAAGCATGGTACGTAAAATTCTATCGGTTATGTGCATTTGGGTTGTAGTACAAACTGTCCATGCTGCACAAAATCAAATTGATGGGTTAAGAATTTGGCCCTCACCAGACAACACGCGAATTGTACTCGATATGTCGTCTGCGCCTGAATTCACTTACTTCCCCCTTAAAAATCCACATCGCCTAGTTATCGATTTATCAAATACGAGTGATAGCAAGACCTTATCCCTACAATCTGATTCTGGCGATTTAGTGCGCAAGGTGCGCTACTCTACACCGAAAAATAAACAATCTGCGCGGGTGGTTATAGAATTAAATCGTGCAGCATCGCCGTCTTTATTTGCAATGACACCCACCAAACCTTACGGTCACAGGCTAGTTATTGATTTGAAAGACAGTGGTGCGCCCGCTGCGAGCCCAAGCAGTTCAGGTACTTTTGCATCTAGCAAGTCACCGTCAAGTGCTTCGACATCTTCCGTCGTAATGGATGGTTCGAGTAGCCATAGAAACCGAGACATTATTGTTGCCATTGATGCGGGCCACGGTGGTGAAGATCCAGGTTCCATAGGGCCCGCCGGTACATATGAAAAGCACATTACATTAAGCATAGCCAAAAAACTTGAAGCCATGATTAATGGTGAGCGTGGTATGCGGGCCATAATGACTCGCAGCGGTGATTACTATGTATCGCCAAACAAGCGCCCAGAACTCGCTCGCAAGCAAAAAGCCGATTTATTAATATCTATTCACGCCGACGCATTTAGCCAACCACAACCTAAAGGGGGCTCTGTGTGGGTGCTGTCGATGCGCCGTGCCGATACAGAACTAGGTCGCTGGCTAGAAAAATCAGAGCGTCACTCTGAATTACTTGGTGGTGCTGCGGAAGTGATCAGTGATAAATCGAACGAGCGTTATCTGGCGGAAACCATTCTTGGTTTATCGATGGATCACAGTATGGCCACTAGTCATGACTTAGGCAATAAAGTGATTGAGGAAATGAAGCAGGTAACTTCTTTGCATAAGCGTGCACCTCAAGCAGCCAGTTTTGCCGTACTCACAGCGCCAGATATTCCATCCATCTTGGTTGAAGTCGGGTTCATTTCAAACCCGCAAGAAGAGAAAAACCTTAACTGGGGTAAACACAGAGAAAAGCTGGCGAAAGCCATGTTTACCGCAGCAAAACGCTATTTTAAGCAAGTTCCCCCAGATGGTACATTATGGGCACTTGAACGTGCTGATAGTCGAACCCATACTGTAAGAAGTGGAGAGTCGCTTTCGCTCCTTGCTCAGCGCTACAATGTAAACGTTAGCCGCTTAAAAGCTGCCAATAATTTAAATAGTGATGTGGTCAGAATAGGGCAAGTACTTACTATTCCAAGATCCTAACATCGCGTTAATCAAATTCTACCTACGAGTTTCTTTTGTCTATACAATTATTATCGCCACAATTGGCCAACCAGATTGCCGCAGGGGAAGTGGTTGAACGCCCTGCGTCTGTGGTTAAAGAGTTACTAGAAAATAGCCTAGATGCAGGCGCAGATAAAATAGAAATAGATATTGAGAAAGGTGGCCATAAGCGCATTCGTTTAAAAGACAACGGCGGTGGCATTGCTAAAGACGAATTACAGCTTGCGCTAAGCCGTCACGCCACTAGTAAAATATCAACATTAGATGATTTAGAGCGAATCTTATCTTTAGGCTTTCGTGGGGAAGCGCTCGCGAGTATCAGTTCGGTTAGCCGTTTAACATTAACCTCTAAAACCGAATTACAAAACGAAGCGTGGCAGGCCTACTGCGAAGGTCGGGAAATGGCCGTTAATATTCAGCCAGCTGCTCATCCCAAAGGAACCACCATTGATGTGGCCGACCTTTTTTACAATACGCCGGCAAGGCGCAAGTTTCTGCGCGCCGAAAAAACAGAGTTTCAACATATTGAAGATGTGGTGAAGCGCATTGCCCTTAGTTACCCCCATGCTAGTTTTATTCTGAAACATAACGGCAAGACGACTAAGCGCTATATTGCCGATAAACATGGCTCACTTGCCCCTCGTATTGCCGCTGTAGTTGGGCAAAAGTTCATTGATAACGCTGTACATATCAATGTTGAATACGAAGGGATTACCATGAATGCGTGGCTAGGCAGCGAAGTAATGCTGCGCAGCAGTAACGATTGCCAGTTTAGCTTTGTAAATGGGCGCGGTATGCGCGATAAGTTAATCATGCACGCTATTAGGCAAGCTTACGAAAGTGTATGGGGCGTACTAGAGCAGCCTTCTTTTGTTGTTTATCTAACGCTCGATCCCAAAGACGTGGACGTGAACGTACATCCGGCAAAGCACGAAGTTCGCTTTCAGCAAGGGCGCTTGGTACATGATTTTATTTGTAAGACAGTATGTGATGCATTGCACTCAATTACCAATGAGAGTGAAACTCAACACCATGGTGACGCTGAGCGCTTTGATGAACCAGTGAAATTTAATCCACCGCAGCAAAGTCATGACTATATACGTCCTTTAAGTCATTCTCCGGCCTCGTCATCACAATCGGGTTTAGGTGCCTCAGGTGGCGCTTCTTTATCGGGTTTATCGGGGCACAGACAATCGAAAGCGCCAACCGCCGCTTATCAATCTAATTTTAATCGTTTGATGACGCCAAATAGCGACACGCTATCGTCAACAGAGCGTGAGCAAAGTCAGCATATTGCACTAAACTCATATTGTAGAATTTACGTACGCATTGAAAATGTTTACCTGCTGGATGTAAAATCTTTCGCGAACGTGTATTTACAAGATGTATTTGAAACGGCTGAACATTCACAACCTTTGCTAATGCCAGTGGCGCTTGAAGTTGCCCACGTAGAGCCTGAAAAAATTGAGCTGCTTAACGCGCTTAACTTTGAAATTAATCAAGTGGCTGGCAAGTACAGATTGCAGCAGGTACCCGCAGGAACAAGGCACTTCCCTTGGATACGTTGGTTTGAAAGGCTGTTAGAGAGTGACGTTGCAGATGATGATAAGCGCTATGAATTAGTTTTATCTGACGACCAAGATTTGGACGAAATATTATGCGCACAATTGTGGCACTGGTTGGATGAGAAAAACGACGTGAAACAATGGGAATGTATAGAGCGATTTGGTAAAGTGCGCTCGTTAGAAGGCCTGATTTCAACATGGGGAAATAACCATGGTTGATGGCATAAAATCTGCATCGTCTCAGGATAAGTCTCAATTACCTGTTATTTCCATAATGGGGCCGACGGCGTCAGGTAAGACGGGTTTGTCACTGTCGCTGGCTGAAAAAATGGACTGTGAAATTATCAGCGTCGATTCAGCTTTGGTCTACACTAATATGGATATAGGTACGGCGAAACCTACGGCTGCTGAGAAATCGTTAGTTCCTCATCATCTTATCGATATTATTGACCCAGCAGAAAGTTACTCTGTTTCACAGTTTTGTAACGATGCGGTTAGGCTTATAGAAGAGATTCATAGTCGAAATAGGGTACCAATATTGGCTGGGGGTACAATGATGTACTTTAATGCCTTGATAAATGGAATTTCGCCACTACCTAAGTCAGATGAAAAGATACGCAGCGAAATAGCCAGTGAAGCAGAAGCTTCCGGTTGGCAAAAATTGCACGACGAACTTTGCCGAGTGGATCCCATTAGTGGTGACAGAATTCACCCTAACGACCCTCAAAGATTAACCAGAGCTTTAGAAGTATTTCGTGGAACGGGCAAAACGCTAACAGACTGGCAAAACGAGAAAGGCAGTCCTTGCCCCTACGATATTAGCCAATTTGCTATTGCTCCAGAAGATAGAAGCGTCTTGCATGAGCGAATTGCTCAGCGATTTGACATGATGCTAGAAGATGGATTTGAACAAGAAGTTAGACGACTGTTTGAGCGAGGCGATCTTCACGAAGATTTACCGTCAATTCGTTCGGTTGGCTATAGGCAAATGTGGCAATACTTAGAGGGCCAATTGTCCTACGAGCAAATGCGCGAAAGGGGCATTATCGCTACTAGGCAACTTGCTAAGCGGCAACTTACGTGGCTTAGGGGGTGGGAAAATCTCACTTGGCTAGACACATTTTGTAAAGATAATTTGACTAAAATTACAGCGAAAGTCACACTTGAATAAGTTGAGTGTGGTATACATTAGACGTGCAGTGGCCATGAGTAAGGGCCACTAATAATAAAAACTAAGGATATCAAATGGCTAAAGGGCAGTCTTTACAAGACCCATTCTTAAATGCATTACGCAAGGAGCGTATTCCAGTATCTATTTATCTGGTAAACGGCATTAAATTACAGGGACAAGTTGAATCATTTGATCAGTTCGTGATTCTACTTAAAAATACAGTAAGCCAAATGGTGTATAAGCACGCTATTTCCACCGTTGTTCCCGCTCGCGCTATTACTATGCCGAGTGCTACAGGAGAATCTGAAAATACTAAAGCTGAATAAATTAAAAGGTAACGCGCTTGTTTGACCGTTATGAAGCCGGTGAACAGGCTGTACTAGTTCATGTTAATTTTACTGATGAAAACAGCAAAGAAGATTTAGCCGAGCTCGAATTGCTTGTGTCTTCTGCGGGTGTAAACGCGGTAGAAGTTATCACAACTTCACGAAGTGCACCCCAAGCTAAATTCTTTGTGGGTTCGGGTAAAGCGGAAGAAATCGCAGCAGCAGTTAAAGCGCACGACGCTAATGTCGTCATCTTTAACCATAGTTTGTCGCCCTCGCAAGAGCGAAACTTAGAAGCGGTTTGTCAATGTAGAGTGCTAGATAGAACCGGGCTTATTCTCGATATATTTGCGCAAAGAGCAAGAACACATGAAGGTAAGCTTCAGGTTGAACTCGCTCAATTGCGTCACATCTCTACCCGCCTTATTCGAGGTTGGACTCACTTAGAGCGCCAAAAAGGTGGAATAGGTTTACGTGGGCCGGGTGAAACTCAGCTTGAAACTGACCGCCGATTACTTCGTGGGCGCATAAAAGCTATTCTTCGTCGTTTAGAAAAAGTACAAAAGCAGCGCGAACAAGGACGTAGGTCTAGAAAGCGTGCTGAAATTCCCACAGTATCCTTAGTGGGCTATACCAATGCTGGTAAGTCTACCCTTTTCAATACTATTACCGATGCGCACGTATATGCGGCAGACCAATTGTTTGCTACGTTAGACCCTACGCTTAGAAAAATAGATTTGAAAGATGTAGGTCCTGCTATTTTAGCCGATACGGTAGGCTTTATTAGGCATCTCCCACACGACCTTGTGGCGGCATTTAAAGCCACGCTTCAGGAAACTCAAGAAGCAGATCTTTTGCTCCATGTAGTGGATATTGCAGACGCGAAATATCGTGAAACCATCGATGAAGTTAACGATGTGTTGGAAGAAATCGACGCTAATGAGATTCAACAATTACTAATATGTAATAAGATTGATAAACTAGATGACATAAAACCTCGTATTGAAAGAAACGAGGAAGGTGTTCCAACCCGTGTATGGCTATCAGCACAAACCGGCGAAGGCACCGAATTGCTTGGGCAAGCGTTAACAGAGTGCTTGAGTAAAAGTATGGTTAACTACACGCTTAAAATACCCCCAGCACAAAGTAGTCTGCGTGGTGTACTATTTGAATTAAATTGTATATCTAGTGAAGAATACGACAATCAAGGTGATTGGGTGGTCGATGTTCGAATGCCAATGGCAGATTGGAACAGACTTGAAAAGCGTTTAGAAAACGGAATATCAGAGTATGTTGTGCGACATTAACCGCTGCTAATTTTTAGCACGGCAATGCATGCGAATTTCAAAAATAAAACTGTAATCTATGGAGTATCAGCATGGCTTGGAATGAGCCGGGTGGCAATAATAACGACCCGTGGAAAAATCGCGGCGGACGTGATCAAGGTCCACCCGATTTAGATGATGTATTCAAGAACTTATTCGGTAAGTTCGGAAAATCTGGCGGCGGTAGCGGAGGCTCAGGTAAGAGCTTGGGCGGTATCGGTGCTGGTATTTTAATTGGCTTGGTAGTGATCATTTGGGCTGTAAGCGGTTTTTACACCATTCGTGAAGCTGAGCGCGGCGTAGTATTACGTTTCGGTGAGTACGCTAAGCAAGTTGAACCTGGATTACGTTGGGCACCAACGTTTATAGACAGAGTTATTCCTGTGGATGTGCAATCTATTCGCGACCAGTCATCGTCAGGCTCTATGCTAACGGAAGACGAGAACGTGGTTAGCGTACAGATGGAAATGCAATTTCGCGTTGTAGATCCGTACCGCTGGACGTTTGCTGTTGAAAGCCCAGAGACAAGCTTAAGCCAGTCTTTAGACAGTGCGATTCGCTACGTGGTAGGTCATTCAACAATGGATGATGTGCTTACCGACGGTCGTGAAGTGGCTCGCCAACGTGTTTGGGAAGAGCTTCAAGCTATTATTGAACCGTACAACATGGGGGTGTCGATTATCGACATGAACTTCCGTGATGCACGCCCACCTGAGCAAGTGAAAGACGCATTTGATGATGCAATTTCAGCACAGGAAGATGAACAGCGTTTCATTCGAGAAGCCGAAGCCTACGCACGTGAGATTGAACCTCGTGCTCGTGGTCAAGTTAATCGTATGAACGAAGAAGCGCAGGCATATAAAGAGCGTGTAACGCTTGAAGCGCAGGGTGAAGTTGCTCGCTTTGAAGCGTTATTGCCTCAATACGAAAAAGCGCCTGTGGTAACACGGGAGCGTATTTACATAGAGACAATGGAAGAAGTATTGGGTAGTACCAGTAAAATCCTTGTGGATAGTAAAGGTGGCAACAACATGATGTATCTTCCTTTAGATAAAATCATGGAACGCCAGCAAGGCAGTTCAACGCCTCGTTCACGCAGCACCTTAGAAGGCTTACAAATGCCAGTGGCTGACGAAGGCCAAAACAGCCGTAATTCATCATCCACCTCTGGTGTGCGTGGTGACAGCTACAGAGAGGGGAGATAATCATGATGAAGAATTTAGCTATTGCAGTATTAGTACTTCTAGTGGTTCTTGCTTCGGGCTCTTTGTTCGTAGTAACTGAAGGCGAACGTGCCATTGTTATTCAATTTGGTAAGGTTCAACGAGATGATGCCACAGGCGATACAAAAGTATTCGAACCTGGTCTTCATTTCAAATTGCCATTCATTGACTCTGTGCGTCACCTAGACGCACGTGTACAAACATTGGATGACACGCCTGACCGTTTCGTTACCAGCGAAAAGAAAGACTTAATAGTTGATTCATACGTGAAGTGGCGCATTGATGACTTTGCCCGTTATTACCTTTCAACAGGTGGTAATAAGTTGCAAGCCGAAGCGCTATTGAAACAAAAAGTGAATAACGGATTACGTTCTGAATTTGGTACGCGTACTATTGCACAGATTGTATCTGGTGAGCGTTCAGCATTAATGAACCAAGCAATGGAGCAGGCTTCAACGTCTTCTGATGAGCTTGGTATCGAAATTGTTGATGTACGTGTTAAGCAAATCAACCTGCCTACGGAAGTGAGTAACTCAATCTTCCAACGTATGCGTGCTGAGCGTGCTGCAGTGGCAAGAGAACACCGTTCAGAAGGTCAAGAGCAAGCTGAAGTTATCCGCGCTGATATAGACGCAAAGGTAACGGTAATGCTTGCTGATGCTGAACGTAATGCTCGTCAGCTTAAAGGTGAAGGTGATGCCTTAGCAGCAGAAATCTATGCAGATGTTTATTCTAAAAATGCTGATTTTTACAGCTTCTTAAGAAGTATGGATGCATACAAAGCCAGCTTCAATAATAAGCAAGATGTGATGGTGATCGCGCCTGATAGCGACTTTTTCCGCTACATGAACGCATCTAAAGGTAATTAATACCTAACATCGTTTTTCTGTTAAAAAGCCAGTCTTTAGACTGGCTTTTTTGTGCCTGCTGTAAAGCGCGTAATCATCTGAAAGTTATGCGTTTTACTGAATCTTTTCGGCGATTTACAAAGGTTTTAAATTGTTCAATTTACCCACCTACTGCCAAAATTGCTCAAAATACGTTAAAATAAGCGCGAATTTATTATTATAAAACGCAGCATTATTGAACTACATGGCAGATATCACTGCTGTTTAGTGGGTAATGACTGGGTAATAAAAACGACAGAGGGAATGTTTTGATTCCGGAAAATACAAAAGATAAATCTGCCCAAAACCAGGGCGGACAGGGTGGTTTATTCTCCCGATTCCTTGCTACTGTGGAATTTCTTGGAAATTTACTGCCACACCCCGTGACTTTATTCGCGATGTTAGCCTGCTTTATCGTGGTGTTAAGCGGTATTCTTGGCTATTTCGATTTAGCGGTAGTTGACCCTCGCCCTGAAGGTGCAAAAGGTCGCGAAGCTGATGGCATGATCGAAGTTATCTCGCTAATGAGCGCGGAAGGCTTGCAGCGTATTGTTACTGGCCTAGTAACTAACTTTACCGGCTTTGCCCC
>OJDZ01001112.1_pt1 | contig 11677 bp, 10 predicted proteins | sample 1592981 | NCBI WGS metagenome assembly OJDZ01 (sample SAMN05416851, study PRJEB24817) | seawater metagenome | isolation source: Sea water | place: Canada:Atlantic | collected 2013-07
GGAGTAGACCTCAGCACCAAGCGCTTTTAGCTCTTCGTAATGATTCGCCATATCTTCAAGCTCAGTTGGACATACAAAGGTAAAGTCATGTGGGTAGAACATAAATACCGCCCACTTACCTTTAACATCTTCAGAGCTAATCGTTTTAAACTCACCATTTACAAACGCTTCTGTTGTAAATTCTGGGATTTCCTGATTAATAATAGCGGCCATGGATGGCTCCTCTTTTAGTTAATTGAAGTTGAATTCGTTATTGATTATTTATATATTCGTGTTGACCCAATGGATATGTCTTTGGGCTACCCGACAAACTATACCCGAATTCTATAGTTAATCTAGTTAAAAGTTTTTAATGTGATGTTTTGTTTTATTAAACTTGTTAAACTATTATCTCTACATTTTATCATTGGTGCTTAATTGGTAATTTGCTACCTTATAAAGGTTGACCAAACATAATAAATTGCATTAAAAACCCATTAAAAGAGAGGTTTTATGATTACTTTACGACAACTTGAGTTTGCCCTAGCCGTCGCCAAACATCGTCATTTTAAACGTGCTGCTGAGGATTGCAATATCTCACAGTCTGCACTGAGTCTGGGTATCGCAGAGTTAGAAAAACAACTAGATACTCAGATTTTTGAGCGCAACAATAAACAGGTATTGATTACCCCTATCGGTCAAGACATCCTCACACGGGCGCAGCGAGTGTTTTCTGAAGTGAGCGATTTGACCACGCGTGCTCATAGCCATCAGACGCCACTTGCCTATCCTATGACTGTCGGTATTATTCCGACGATTGCGCCTTATTTGCTACCAAAAGTACTGCCTGCGCTGCGTGCTCAATATCCAGAGTTCCGCATGACCATCGTCGAACAACAGACAGAGCGTCTGCTTGAGCAAGTACGCTACGGTCATATCGATACGGCTATCATTGCACTACCGTACGCGGTAGATGGGCTACATAGTTTTGAGTTTTGGAGTGAAGACTTCTTTGCTGTATTTCCAAAAGACGATATACATGCCAAGCTTGAGACCATCAATGCTGATGAACTGGCGACTGCCAATCTCATGTTACTTGGCGAAGGACACTGCCTAACCGATCAGACCCTGTCTGTCTGTCATTTTGACCGTGCCCAGATGAAATCAAGCTTTTCAGATGCCAGTTTAAACACTTTGATTCAAATGGCACTTGCCAATATGGGCACAACGCTAGTGCCTGAAATGGCGCTCGATCAGCTACACCTGCAAAACCAAAATGCCGTCGCCATACCATTGGCTGAAGACGGGCCGCATCGCCATATTGCCTTTGTCACCCGTCTGAACTATGCGCGTGTCGATGATGTTAGCTTGCTTGGTGAGGTGTTTAACAAAGCATTTAAAGATGCGGTGGCTAACAAAGAATAACCAAACCACTTTTACCACGGTCATAGTGAAAAATGACATATGAAAACTGTCTCATATAAACATGATGAGCTTGGCAAATGCTTTACACAGCCTCTGTCAGCTATGACCAGTGCTATCTCGCCAAAGCAAATAGATAGGCTGTGGCAGGATATCGTGACGCGCTATGGCGAACCACAACGTGCTTATCATACACTCAATCACATTGAGCAGTTATTGGTAGAGTTTGAAAGCATTAAACACCATCTGTCTGAGCCGCATATCATTGCATTGGCACTGTACTATCATGATGTGATTTACGACCCGACACGCTCCGACAACGAGTTGAAAAGTGCTGAGTTTGCGACAGATGCCTTAAGTCCTTATCTCAGTCCAGAGCAATGCCAGCAGATCTACGCTCTCATTATGATGACGGCTAATCATCAGATAGATACATTAATAGACAGTGACAAATATAACGATGTTGCGTATCTGTTAGATATGGATTTGAGTATTTTGGGTGCGCCTTGGCCTACCTACAAGCAGTATGCAAAGGCGATACGTCAAGAATATAACCATGTCGCCGATGACAGCTACCGTGATGGGCGCACTGCAGTGTTACAAGGATTACTAGCACGTCCCAAACTTTATCTGACTGACCATTACTATAATCAGTTAGAAACGCAAGCTCGAGATAATATCAAGCATGAGCTTACTTCGCTTGCAGCTTTATAAACAGCTCACTACCCTGCCGCGCTGGATGTGAATTATAGCTGGGCTCCATAATATCGATATCAAAATGACTTTGAAAACGCTGCTGGTACTCTTCCTTTGTACCACCAAACGGTGGCTCTTCCCGTCCAAAATCCGTGTCAAATAACAACCCAATTAGCTTACCTTGTGGCTTTAGCAGCTTTGCCATCTGTTGCACGTATTCATCACGGCGCAATGGATTAATCGCACAAAAAAACGTCTGCTCAAGTATCCAATCAAATTCATACTGCTCAGCTGACAAGCTAAAAAAATCTGCACAGATCAGATGCTCAGAAGGAAAATCAGGATAGCGCTCTGCAAACGTCTCAATCGGTGCAGGTGCAAAGTCAACTAGCGTGACATTGGTAAAACCTTGCTCATATAAATAGCCTACTTCATAGGCATTGCCTGCACCTGGCACTAATATCGCCTGATTTTTTGCACTCTCAGGTAACTGGTCGATATAAGCTTTGAGCGGTGGCGATACCTGCCCCATATCCCAACCGATGCTGTTCTTCTCATAACGCTGCTGCCAAAACTCCGCTTGGTTGACGTTTTCCATATGACATACCTGTATATAAATCTATTGTTTAAACAACACAATTTGTATCGTTATTCCTTATCATATCAGGCTTATGCAGGTGTGTCCTTATTTTAAAAATGATGATAAAAATAGGACTTGTTGCTCAGCATAATGAAAGTGACGCAGATGATATCGAGCTATTTACGAGGGCTAGTTAGATACTTAGATACTTAGATACTTAGATGATAGGTTTAATCCAGCTGCCCTGTCTTTCCCGCTAGTATATTATGCCATTGCAAATAATCTGGCATCGCTGTTGCAACCGTTTGCCAAAACGCTCGGCTATGGTTGGCATGATGCAAGTGGCACAGCTCATGAACGATTACGTATTCGGTGCATTCGATAGGATAGGCAGGAAGATAAACCGATAGCCAAATTCGTTTTGCGCGCGTGTTGCAGCTGCCCCAACGCGTGTGCATTTTTTTCAAACGTATTTCATTGGCATAAGCGCCAACGATTGGCTGCCACTTATCAAATAGTGCAGGTGCGACTTCAGAAAGTTGTTGCCGATAATAGGTGATTTTTTGATCGGGACTGAGCGTAAATGATTGCGCCGTGCCCCATAATAAAACTGAGTTATTCGCAGCTGAAGGGTCAGACGATGTATTCTGTCTACGTCTATACTGTTCTAATACCTGCGGGTGATTTGCAATCGCCCAAGGCACCCGCTTAGCCACAGCATGCAACATTTGTGATGCGCTGATATGTATCGGTGCAGAGACCATCAACGTATGGGGCTTTAAGCGAAAATTGATATTTTTAACACGCTTTTTACTAATGTGTAGCTCGATGCCTGCCTGTGCAAGCTGCTGTCTGACAGTATCTAAGTTGGTATCTAAATTGGTGTCTAAGCTAATGCTCTACCTCCTTGGCTGACTATTACTATTGTTCTAGTAATAGTCGTTATTAATCGCCGTGCCTATTCGTCTGTCGCTCTTGCTTAGCGTCACTTATTATAACGCTTGTAAGTGGTTGTCAAACGACATCATATGCAGTTGACTGTCTTTGATAATCCGCTCATGAGGTTCAACATCGTCTACGTCCAACTTTACTTTTGGTAAAACATTTACTCTTAACACGGTTAACTGACCTTGACCATCACTGACAATGAATCCTGTCGGCTCGGCAGGTTTATCAATTTTACTCATTGAAGCACTAGAATTAGCTAACACCGAAGCCCCTGCACAATCTGGCAGGCTTACATCATCAATCAGCTTGCGAGTATGTAAATCATAAATTGCCGCACAGCCACCAATCGGCGTGGTCACACAAAGTAGGTTACGCTCACTATCCACCGCCACGCTAGCGATATATTGGTGAAAACGTTGCCATTGATTATTTGGCATCGTAAGCGGCTCAAAATCAGTATCACCACGTTTATGGGTCAATACCAATGGGACATTGATATGTTTTTCACCTTGAAACTGTATACCGATTATCACTGTACCATCGTCGTGCATGGCTAAATGACGCACACTCATCTGATTATGTTCGGGAGTCACTTGCTCAAGCAGTGTGCCATCGTGACGATTCAAATAAACCAGTGAGGGTCGCATGGTATCTAGATTTAGCTCTTCGCGTGAGGCCTGCTCGGTTTTGATACCCCCATTTGCAATGACGAGCGTTTCGCTATCAGGATGCATAATCAGCTCATGCGGGCCTATACCATATGAGTCAAATTCTGCTACTTTTTGATAAGCATCATGGGCATCATAGATACCAATTTTACCTGCCAAACTCACCGTGTCATTCTCAGTTACGTAGAGCAAGCTGCCATCTAAGCTATAGCAAGCATGACCATAAAAGTGACGGTCTACATCAGCTGTAATCGCATGTTGTACTTGCCCATTTGATGTATTAAGCACCCAGAATCTTTCGCTTGGACGACGACCCATCACAACAACATCACGTCTTTGATCGACAGTGCTATGCTGAGTTTGAGCTTCAGATACATTGACAGATACAGGCTGAACAACGATGTCATGGACACGCTCAGGCATAGTCGTCTGCCAAACGATTTGTCTGTCAGCATCAATACCTACCACACCAAAGTCGTGCTCATTCTGGCTTGATGTGGCCTGATCTTTTGGCATAGATGCGACGCCACTGACCCAGCTGACTGGGCGCGCCAGCATCGTTGTCGTATGCATGACAGCAAAGTCAGGCGTGTTACTTTTATCATTACCTACAGCGTGATAAGACTGCTTCCATGTTGCCGCTGCTTGCTCACAAGCATAACGTAAGCGTGAAAGCTTCGGCGTTGAATCAGGACCAGCTCGTAATACCTGCAACTGCGTACGAATACCATCTACATAATCTTGTAGACTGGCATCTGGATGCTGCTGCTTACGATAACGATGATGAATACCGACTAGCGCCGCCGTACCCACTGCTGTCAACACTGAAGTCGTCAAAAGCTCATGAGTTGACGAAGCTCTCCCAGCCCGATTAGACCTATTCATATGATCATGAGTCTGGGCTGTTGACACTGCTGTACTCGCTTCGATAGTAGACATTATCTAATCGCCATCAGTGCTGTTAAAGCCCACACGGATACCAAGTGCTGGGATTAACTGGCGTTTAATCAGACGAGTGACATCAGTCAGATGATCGTACAACGCTTGTTGATCATCCTTATTAGCCTCTGATAAATCTTCTGGCATTTGTGCTAATAATGCAGTCGTATCAGCCAATGCAGTCGAGAGATTATCTGAAACCTTGTTTTCGTCATTGCTGCCAAGAATAGCCGTCAATACAGGGTCAGTCATGGCTTTATTAATCGTATCTAACTTAGCATTGATGATAGCGCGGCTTTGACCAGCAGTAGCAGCAGGCAAATGGCCTTTTGCCTTACCTGTCAGACCGAGTGGCTGATCAATGGCATTAGACTTCATAGTCTCAATCAATGACAGCAGAGAGTTAATCCACTGATTTAGACCTCTATCGCTCTCTGCTGTTTTGTCTATCGCCAATAAATCAGTCGCGTTTTGCTGCCAGTTTTTCTCGATGTCTTTTAGACGCGTACTCAACGCACTACTAGCGCTAATCACATAAGCACACTGACCAGCGTCTAGACTTTCATTGGCAAACAAAGCTTCTTCTAATCCTGGCACGCCTTGTACGATAGCGCTCTCGCCAGCAAGTTGCTCTGGCGTAAGTTTTGGATTGGCAGCGATTAAATCAGCCACGCCACTGTGTACGAGTCCGCGCTCGTCAGGGTAGTAGTTAATGTATAGATTGCTCATGCTAGCAGTCGCAGGACCAAAGTTGACCATCTCAGCACTTGACCACGCTTGTGCCAATACTAGCCACTGCGCACGTAATGCTTGTAGCTCATCGCCACTTACTGGAGCTTGGGTACAATGTTTCTGCGCCAATTCATTCAACAGATCGCTTTGCTTGGCTGCATCAGCATACGCAGGAATCACGATATCGTCTGCCACATGCGTCAAATACGTTTTTGCAGTCTCAGGGCTGATATCTACTGCAACGATTTGCTCAGTACTTTCTTTGCTGTTTTCTACTGAGCTGTCAGTAGCTGCACTGTCTTGCACAACTTTTTGGCTGTCTACATCTGCAGTTTTGTTGTCATCGGCAGGTTTGACACAACTGATCAGCAGTCCAGCACTCAATGCAGATAGCGCCATTGCCAAAGCGTGGTTTATTTTCATAGATTTCTCGGTAATGTTATAGGTAGTAATTTATAGCGTTTTTATGCTGACTTTATAATAGCGACTTTATTACAGTGATTTTATTATAGCGACTTTAGGAACGCATTAAGCTCTGCGCGACCTTGTTTATCTAATTCCAATACTTGTTGCTTTTGCTTTTCGGCTTCGCCGCCATGCCACAAAACAGCTTCCATCAATGTACGAGCACGGCCATCATGTAAAAACGTCGCTTGAGGATCAACTGTCTGAGCAAGCCCTACGCCCCAAAGTGCTGGCGTACGCCATTCATAAGAATTGGCTAAAAATTCAACTTGGGCACTTTTCGGTGGTAGTTTGCCAGCAATCGTACGATCAGCGAGATCATCGCCCATATCGTGCAACAGCAAATCTGTGTAAGGATAAATCACTTGTCCATGCTGCTCAAGATGATCATCGTCGGTTTTTGGCAACTGATATCTTGGCGTATGACAGCTTTGACAACCCATGTCATAAAAACGCTTTTTGCCAGCCAGCACGAGCTTATTATCTGCATTACGGCGATGCGGCACTGCTAGATTTCGAGTATAAAACTCTACAAATTTCGCGACCTCATCGTTTACTTCCACAGGTGATTTACCATTGCCCTGCTCATCAGCACCTGTCGCTGCATTTAGGCAAGCGGTCTGCGTTGGCATACAAGATTCATTAGGACGGATGTTGGACGTCAGACCCATGTCTTCGTTAAAGGCACTTTGGTTTTGGGTGATAAGTTTGGTTTGACCCGCTTTCCACCCAAATCGTCCAAGCGCACGTTTGCCCGTTTGCGGATCCATGACCCAGTTAAACTTACCACTGATATCGCTATCATTACTGTCGTTGGCTTGTTTTTTAATGTCATCTTCAGATATTTGCTCTAGTAGCCCAAGCCCAATCATTGGTAGCGCCACACGCGGTGATACCATCATGTCATCGTCAAAAGCACCGTAACCAGGTTTGGTCAAATTAAACGTTGGTGCACGCAGCGTCTCGACATATCCGTCAGCAAAGGTAATTGGTTTATCTGTCCACTGCACTGCGATCCTCGCTTCAGCAGGCACGCCCTGAATACCGCGATCTTGTAGCTGCCCACCATACATAGGATGAACCACCTTTTCAATCAGCGAATCCTGTAGCTGCTGACGTTGCTCATCGGTCGTCGCAGGCATAGACAGACGAATTAACAAACTATCAGCATCGTCATCGGCAGTCATCGGCGCATGACCTCGCCCATCTTTGACATGACAGGACTGGCAAGCGGCCACATTGAATAATGCACCCAGCCCATCACGACTATCAGTACTAGCAGGTGCAACGACCCATGGCTGCTTAAAGAACGCGTTACCAATAAAGAACGACCCTTTTCGAGAAGCTGCTAGGTTTGATGAAGGCTTCGAGTAGCTCTCAGCACTGCTAATGCTAATACCAGAGTCACCGCCCTGATTGATCTCTTGAGGGTCAAAGCTTACCAGTTGCTGCATCGGCACGCCTGCCAGTGTTTCTATATTTTTAGCGTGTTCGGACGACAGCGCTTGGCTTTTTTCACTGCTACTTTCATTACTTGAGGCCTGCTCTGAAGTAACATCAGAAACATCGCCAGAAGTGTCGTCAGAAACGCTATCAGATTGTTGACACGCACTGATAGCCATTGCACTGACGATAACTAGCGCAAGCTTAGAGGGTATATATCGTAGGATTTGAGTAGCAAGAGGAGAATCAGAGGGGTTAACATAATTGGCGTTCATAGAAATTAATTGCCTTAGCGCTAGAGTAGAACCATTAAAATTTTGTCATACCACCTCATTATATGTCGTCACAATCATTGTTTATCAACATATAATGAGATGGTACACCGGTCAATCGGCTTATTTAATGCTCGTAAAAATGCGTTGCCAACGGTGGCTGACAACGCACGTATTATATCTAATCTAAGTATCCAATAAACAGCGGTTACTGACCTATAACGACTAATAAAACGTCGCAAAGCCAATGAAAGGCTTTTAAATAAGGGCCGCTAGCTTAAATTTTTCTTAAAACTGTGACCCAGCATCTGCATCTAGATTATCGATACCAACTGCTTTTGCAGCATTTTCGATACTGGCGGTCAGCTCTTGTAAGCTAGTGATACCCGCTTCAACCCATCCACGACGGACGTTTTGTTCTTCAGCAGAGATACCTTCTTGGCTGGCTTGACCGACAGTTGCAATCATCTGGTCAATCTTGATGCCGTCTTTTTCGCCTTTTTCAACGATAACGTTGAACGCGCCTTCTACTTTGTTGAACTCAGCAGCCAATTTATCAGCAGCTTCTGTGTGGCCGTTATCTGTTAGATAATCTTTAATACCGTAGCCGCCCACTGTCTTACCAGCGACTGTTGTATAGCTACCATTAAAGACGTTTTGGATACCGCGTGCATTATTGGCATAGCTTAAATGAGTCAAATCACTAAAGCATTCGTGCTCATCTTCGGTAGAGCCAGTAACAAAAGCGACCTGCATACGCTCAGAAGCAAGCTCACCTAATGCTAAGCTGCCCATTTGATACATAATTTGGCGCAGACCATTGTCATATTTGCGCGCTATCAAATCACTACGCAAGGTATTCTCAGTATCAGGCTGCCACTGGGCTTCCATCGCGGTCAAATCATCGACCAATAGTTGAGTTGCAGCAGTTAAGAATTCCCCGCGGCGCTCACAGATACTGGCATCTTCATTGACGGTCTCACCACTAGTACACTGTCCGGCTTCAGTCGCATAGTCAGTGACTGGGCGATTACCTGCGCCTTCTTTTACACCGTTGTTGTCTTGACCCCACAGCATAAATTCAATCGCATGATAGCCAGTCGTTACGTTGGCTTCACTACCACCGATTTCATTCATTTCTGCGAGTAGCTCAGGCGTAATCGTACTGGTATCTTGCTTGATACTACCAACAGTAATGCTGGCACTATTGATGATATTTTCTTGGCTGTTGTATTCGCCTTCGTAGTCGTCACCAACATAATCAATCAATGCTTCATCAAGTGGCCAAGCATTGATCTGTCCTTCCCAGCTATCGATGCTGTTAATAGCACGTTTGTCATTGGCAGTCACAAAGCCTTCATCAAAACGGAAAATCTCAGTTTGTGAATATGGTTGGCGTGCTGCTTTATAGGCAGCCTTTGCCGCATCAAGGTTTTCTTGTGTTGGAGTAGCTACGTATGTCTCTACCGCAGTTTGCAGCGCTTTGGCCGTGTCCAACGAGTCTTTATAAGCGGCGTGTGCCATGTTTGCATAACTGATAATCAATCTATCAATATGTGCTTTTTCGGCAGCAGTCATCTCTGAATTATCAGCTGTCTCTGTGTTTGCTACTTCTGTTTGCGTTTCTGTCGCAGCATTGGTGTCTTCATCGGCTTGCTTTGTACAGCCCGACACCATTAACAATCCTGCAAGTGCAACAGCTAAAGTAGTTGGTAAAAGCTTACGGCTCGTTACTGTGGTAATCGTCATACATATCCTCAAGAAATATAGCAAAAAATTCGTTTTGGTTAAGTAGCCTCAATTATTTTGATAATCAAGCCATGTTACAGCAGGCTATCTTAGCCATGCACATTGACTCTCAGTGCGCACGATAAGACGTTTAATATTGCATCAATAGCAAACACTGACAAATTATAGTGTTATTGATAATCATTATCAATATTTAATTTAATATTAACTATATCTATCAATAATCACTGTTTTATTCAAACTGAAAACACAAAAAAAAGAGCCAGCATATCGCTGACTCTTTTTGAAATATATGTGCTCAAATATCTAGCACATACTTAATAGCTATATAGCTATTTATTAGTTTACGCTCTGTGGTGCGTTAACTGTTAACTCAACACGGCGGTTTTGACCACGGCCATATTCAGTGTTGTTATCTGCGATTGGACGTGACTCGCCGTAAGCAACAACGTTTACACGGTTTGAAGCAACACCGCGAGCTGTTAAGTAGTTAGCAACTGAGTAAGCACGATCACGTGACAGACCCATGTTGTAAGATGCTGAACCTTTGCTATCAGTGTGACCAGCGATAGTAATTGTGTTTTGGTTGTACTGGTTCATCGTTGAAGCAAGCTTATCAAGCGTTGGCTTGAATGATGAGCTAAGGGTTGCATCATCAAATGAGAACGTGATGCTACCTGGCATAACCAAATCAATGTTACCAGTGGTTGGGTTCTGCTCAACAGTTACGCCTGTACCAGCCATTTGCTGCTCAAGTTGACGAGCTTGACGCTCCATGTAGTAACCAACGCCTGCACCTAGTGCTGCGCCGATAGCTGCATCACGACCGGTTTTGTCGCCGCCTGTTGCTTTTGAAATAGTTGCACCACCTGCTGCACCAACTAAACCACCTAGAGCAGCTTTATTTAGACGCTGTTGTCCAGTGTTTGGATCTGTTGTACAACCACTAAGTGCTAGACCTGACGCTACTGCTGCAATCATTAAAGTATTACGCATAATATTTCCTCTTAAGTTTAAAAAATCGTGCTTTTTATAAAGATTGTCCGTTAATCTTTTTTAAGTACTTATCTACATTCCCCATTATTATGGCAACTACAACCTATCTCTGTGTAATATTTTGTCATACCTATGTATGAGAAGTGCAGGTTATATTTCAATGATTTTATAGGTCAAATCTTCGCGCCTTGCTACCACTAGTCACGTTTACAACCGTACACTACAACATGTTTCTGCTAAAATTATATCGCTGAATTTGTCGGCTTTGAATAGTCATAAATAGTTAACATGATCGTGCTTTCGAAATAACTTGGCTATCAAATATCGGCTATTGAAAGCCTAGCTACGATACACTCAGCGACATACGGCTTATTATTAATCAGATAAACTGAAAAGGATTGAGCATGCGATTGACATCTACCATTCGAAAAATGCATAAACGTTCGCCTAAACTGGGTAAAGCTGTGTCGCTTGCAACAGCTACTGGTGTCATCGCCGCCAATAGCTTCGGTGGTAGTATTCCTTTATGGCTAATGGGCGTCGGTAAAGTCATTACTGGCGCCTCTATCGCGGACAAGGCCGTCATAAAAATTGCTACTCACTGGATTAGCAGCAACAGTGCCTTAATCGACAATATGTTACCTCGCAAAGATTGGCGTATCAACCTACCGGACGATATTCATACCAATGGTAAATACCTGCTAGTGAGCAATCACCAATCGTGGGTCGATACTAGCACTGTCTCTTATACACATCTGACGCTGCCGACGATATGCAGTGTGTAGATC
>OJDZ01001118.1_pt1 | contig 11616 bp, 9 predicted proteins | sample 1592981 | NCBI WGS metagenome assembly OJDZ01 (sample SAMN05416851, study PRJEB24817) | seawater metagenome | isolation source: Sea water | place: Canada:Atlantic | collected 2013-07
GTGGCGCTGGCCTTGGCAGAAGAAGAACAAAGAAGTAGCGACACCTGAGCGTCCAAAGTGCTGTTAGTTCATTAACTATAAAGGACTACCACGATGAAATTATGGAAAGCCATCTTAACCAGCATTTTTATTTTTCCGTTAGCTATCATCTCTCATGCTGAAGACGTCAATACCCAAAACTTACGCATCTCTGAAACCTCAATGATGAGTGTCAAGGACGCTAAATCCTCAAGTATGCATCAAAAAGAACAAGTACCGACAGATAATAAATCAAGTGCCATCAATAATTCAAATGATGTTGAAGTAGATAACGAAGAGGGATTCAGATGGCCTTGGCAAGGGTTAAGGGAAGCTCTCAAGTTTAGAAAAGACTTTAAGAATCAATCAAGGCCCTAGAGAGACTCGGGCAGATATTCCGTTATGTGGATCATTTGACGATAAATCTCACGTAGCTGCTTACAGTAGTTTCAGCTGTTCACAGTGATTTATTGATATTAAATACTTTTACACAAGGATGTATATTATGAATATTTATAAGCAAATAACGATACTGACACTGAGCATGTCTTTAGTAGGGCTCAGCCATGCCACCGATGATATGGCAGGTGCCAAAAGTGGTATGACTGTAACGGAGAACAGTGCGATTGCGGAGTGGACTCATAATTGGAGCACCACTGGGAAAGAGAAGAAAAAGGGCAAGGCAAACATGGTGTCTTCAAAGGTGAACGTGCCATTAAGAGAGGATGCATCGCAAGTAGCTCTTACTAAGTTTGCTGAAGAAAATAACATGATTGAAAAAAGCTATGGTGATGTTTGTGGCGCTTTTATGGAGAGCCAAATGGCAGAGACTAAATCGCAAGGACATCGCTGGGGCAAGTCTGATTCGCATTGGACCACTAAGTCATTTAAGATCTTTAAAGCACGTGAATTTACGAGTGGTGAAGAAGAACTGGCGCAAAGCGCAGGTCATTTATTTGGGAAGACCAGAAAAAAACATAACTGTATCACTACCAAAATAGGGATCAACGATGAAAACGTTGAACTTGAGTCTATGAAACTAGCAAAATAATTGAGCAATGCTATATATGCTATCTACGAGTAGAACAAAGTGACAGTTAAACGTTTAGCTGTCATTTTTTATGTACTAAGCCACATTTTGGAGAGTATTCATGAAAACCTTTTGTTACCTACTGGTGAGTCTGCTTTTTCTGTACTCTGCTCAAGCCAATGCCCTAAATACTAACGAGAAAATGATCAATGAACTGTATCAAGATACTGAGCTTGATATTGATAATGTAGATGACGTTTTTGCATACGTGCTATCACAGACTGACGATACCCTCACTATTTACCCTTCAGAGGGCTATTATTACTTTAATTTTTACCATCAGGGCAACTTAATAAAAGGCAATATGTTGGTAGGTCATAAGTTAAGACAGCAGGGCAGCTTATCTTTTATCTATTTTTATGACATAGCCGGCAAAGAACGGGGTGAGTTTAAAACGCATCATAAACTATATAAGTCATCAGAGATATTTAGCCTGAAAGAATATCAACCTAACTTATATCAATTAACCTTCAAAAATATCAAAAAAAACCTTGAGATTAATCAGATAGAGACAGATGCTGATTTTGTAAAGACGCTTGAGAGTCAAGGTTTTGAAGTCAACCTACCAATGATGGATGATTCGGGAGTCACGCTCTATTTGGCATTTCATCCTACTACCAATAACTTCTATTATATTAATCCTTTATCCAGAGATGATGAGTTTTATTATCCTGTTGGCGAGGTACTTAAAGTGGGTGCTAGGACTCAATTTGTCTACCTACCTATGGAAAAATTTGCCATATTAGTAGGCGTTAATGCCAATAATGTTTATAAAAACAACTATTACGATGGCCCTTTTGATCAGCTTCCTGACGAGGCGTTAGTTAATATAGACTATAAGTCTTATTTGTATCGAGTAAACCCAAGCTGGAAAGATAAAATATATGATGACGGCTATTTTATAGATGACCCCGATGCTCGTGTTGCACTGACCAATTATCTTGAATATCTATCGCTTGATGAACTTAACAAAATTCAGCCTTGTGCGTCTGATAAAAACCCGCTGCAATGTTTAGAAGACAGCGGGATGCGTTTTTGATTTTGCACGATGCTTTCTTATATAAGAACACTGCTAGTTATCGCCATACGTTGCATAGTGATTGATGATAGTACATCAGGCGAAGATATAGTCTACGTGATTTCCATAGTAAAAAGCGTAATAGGGCTTAACACTTCTTAAAGCTTCTCTAAAGTAAAAATTGATATTATCTTTTCAATATAATAGATCTATTATTTTGATCACTATAATTTTTTGTGTGAGTAACGATAAACAGTTATGACATTTAAACAGGTGCGTATACGCATATCCGTCTGACCATTACTAACTTTCAAATATCAATCCGAACGAGAGCGTGTTATGACCCTTATAAAAACGGCTCGAGCTTTCAGCTTGCTTGCTATTGTCACTGCCATACAGGTTTCATCACTGACCTCTGCCTACGCCCATGACCTTAGTGAACATACCATCGCTGCCAAAGTATGGCAGATCACAGGCCAACCTAGTGTCGCTGCTGATTTCATCAAACTAGAAGACGGTACTGTTTATTTAACGGATAGCCACCATCAGTTGCTCTCTTTTGATTTGTCGGACTTTTCAGCCGATGATCAAACCTATATTTTGGAAAAAAACGCCCATATTCAAGCGATCAATCAGCTAGCAGTGATTGACAATCTAGTAAGTAGTAATCAATTAACGGCTATCCAAAATCCAAGCGATACCGCTAACGATAATGGAACAGCACTAAATAAAGCTGATGCGGCAACGTCTGTTATGACGAGTAACAGTGACACACGCTCTGTCTTATTCTTTTACCTGTTGGGTGGCTTGGTCTTAGCGAGTGGTTTAGTATGCTTTTATGTTTTGAATATACGCCACAAAAAAAACGAACCTCAAAAGTAGCTTATTCAGTTTTTGGTGTATTGGGTTCAGCTGCTTTGCTTGTGGCTTGTAGCAGTACTGAGACGGCTCAAAATATCGGTGAAAAGACTAAAGAGGCGATTGCTCATTTGCCAGTACCAGCCAATGATATTGATTTTATGACGTCAGTATTTGGCTCATTCGATAACGTTAGTACTCACCATGATGATAAGTATCTGTATGTCGAATCAAATGGTATTCCAAGCCATGAAATGATGACAGGTATCACCAGTTGGCAACAGCAAGTACCTATTGATCAGGATTATACCAATGAGAACAGTTGGGTCATTCCCTTACAGCCTGAGCTTGCCGATGAGCCTTTGATGGCCAAAGACAATTTTATGAAAGGGGCCATCGCTATTGCAGCTAATGGTATTCCTATATTCAACCCATTAAACAATCGGGGTGAGGATGCCAAAGCATTCGGAGAATTAGACAATTGGGGCGGGCATTCTGGACGCGCTGATGACTACCATTATCATCTTGCACCAACCCATCTACAGTCACAAGTTGGTGAAGGTAAGCCCATTGCTTATGCACTAGATGGTTTTCCTGTCTATGGTGAAACCGATGATAAGCTTGATGAATATCTAGGCAAATTCAATGAAGACGGTAGCTATGAATACCATGCTACCTCAGAGTTTCCGTATTTAATTGCAGGTTTGCGCGGTAAGGTCACTATAAACCCAGATACGACAGCGCCAGAAAATGAGATTGCACCGCAAGCACATACTCATGGCGTTCGCCCAGCGCTGATGCCTTTGCGCGGAGCTGAGATCACAGATTACAAAATTATAAGCCCGACTCAATATAGTCTAACGTATACCCATGACGGTCAAGAGCATAAGCTGAATTACGGTTGGGGCGCTACTGAAGCGACTAAAGATACTTATACTTTTGAATTTATTGATCCAGAGGGTACGACCGTACAGACTTATAAACGCACTGATAATATACAGAAAAAATAATGTGTATCTAATAATAATTATTAGCCATACAGACATCCAAGCTAAGGAGTCCTAATGAAACCTATTTTAATACCTGCTTTGCTAACTACGACCGTATCTGCTGTATTGCTAGCGGCGTGTAGCCAAACTCAAATAGACTCAGTAGCTACCGATGCCAATGAGCAAACGACAGCATCAATAAGTAGTGCAGATGCCAGCAGCTATACTGGTACCGCTAGCTTAACTCAAGGTCTTGCCCAGACTGATGTGACAAATGCCTATGAATGTGACCGCGGTCGTCAAACCAACATCGGTAGTATCCAGTCAACTGACGGTAAATCGTGGACAGTACCAGCAGCGACCAATTTGCTCAATACAGATTTCCCAGTGGCGTCCGACTTAAACAACCCTTGTACGGGCAACGACTATCGCACCGCCAGTGAAGCTTTAGCTCAGCTCGATGGCTCAGACGTCATTGAAATAGACGCAGATGGCGAAGTGTATACCGCTTACGTCTTTGCAGATAATTATTTTGAGATGTACGTAAATGGCGTAGCCGTCGGACGTGACAATGTACCATTTACTCAGTTCAATTCAAACATAGTGCGTTTCAAAGCGAAAGCACCGTTTACCGTTGCTATGCATTTGGTAGATTGGGAAGAAAACTTAGGTGTTGGTTCAGAGAGTAATAATGGCTCAGAATTTCATGCAGGAGATGGTGGTTTAGTCGCTGTGATCAAAGATAAAGATAACAACATCATCGCCAAGACTGATAAAAACTGGAAAGCACAAACCTTTTATACCGCGCCGATTAGAGACTTGTCCTGTGTTAGTGAGTCAGGTAGCGAGCGCCTATCTAGCAATTGTGTTACCACAGCTAATGTACAAGACGGTTCGGCAGATTATGGCCTGCATTGGGAATTGCCTACCAACTGGCAACAAGCAGACTTTGATGACTCTAGTTGGCCGAATGCTACCACCTATAGTAACCAAACCATTGGAGTAGACAACAAATCAGCTTATACCAATTTCGTAGATATTTTTGATAATGAAAAAGCAGATGCTGAATTCATTTGGTCAACCAATGTAGTACTCGATAATGAAGTTATCGTACGCTACACAGTCAATGGATTATAGAATTTTATTTAGATTGGTCAGCCTTTATCGTCAAACACTCTTATCCATCTTTGCTTATTCATATGAAAAACAGGCTTATTACTTAGCAGTAGTAAGCCTGTTTTTGATGTAATGATTCTCGCAGATGCGCTACAAGCAGTTTCAACTTTTGATCCGGTTGCCGCGCCTTGGGGTAAACCGCATACATGCCCATTTTCTTTCGTGTAAAGCGTTGCAAAATCTGAGTGAGCGTATTTTGCTGCATTTCTTCATAAACAAGTGCTTGTGGTAAAAAGGCGATACCTAGGTCGCTGAGAGTCGCTTGTTTAATCGCATTAAGATGATTGCTATGAAACCGCCCCTGTACAGGAAGTAATTGCTCTGTACCATCTATATATAGCGGCCATATACCATTCGCCGTATGATCAAACTTATAGACCAAACACTCATGACTCCGTAATTGTTCAGGGGTTTGAGGTGTACCGTGTCGCTCTAAATAGTCTGGTGTCGCACATATGACCCACTGGCTATCTATAAGACGTCTTGCAATGAGTGATGAGTCTTCAAGCTCTGCTGTCCTTATCGCCAGATCAAATCCTTCTTCTATCAAATCAACCAATCGATTGGTAATCTGTAAATCTACTGATATTTCTGGGTGTTGTTTACAGAATTCGGCAATGGATTCGCTCAATATTAGATTCGCAGAGACCGCTGGCATGGTTATACGTATGTTGCCTTTCATGTCCTCACCATAGCCTGTTACGGCATTTTCAGCTTCCTGAAAGGCAAATTTAGCGATTTTAGCTTTGTTATAAAGCGTCCTTCCTGCATCGGTTAAGCTTAACTTTCTGGTTGTCCTATAAAGCAGCTGTGCGTTTAAGCTCTCTTCTAATCTTGCAATGCGTTTACTTACCACTGAATTCGTTAATGACAGCTTTTCAGCGACCCGAGAAAATGACCCTTCATCAACCACTTGGACGAATAAAACCATATCGTCAGCTTTGCCCATACTTGTTCCCCAATTGGTGTAATACGTTTTGGATTATAGCAAAAAAAGAAAATAATATTATCCTTTGATGCAATATATCAATGTATTGACAAGGCGTAGAATATTTTAGGGAATTTTGAGCATTTGACCATTTAATCATTCTATTAATCATGTGACTGACAGAGATTGTTTTCGGCTTCGTCTGACCGACAGCATGAAGTTATAAAAACAAATGCTTAGATGAAGTGGTTCAAGGAAGATTACACGATAAAAAAAGGATTATGATTTTGAATCAAACAATATATGGACTGTTGGCATTACTGCCAATCGTTCTCTGTGGTATTTTTTTGATAGGCTTGCAATGGTCAGCCAAAAGGACCATGCCAATCGTTCTGGCGGTTACTGCCGCGCTTGCCCTCTTTGTATGGGATATGACGCTTAATCGCGTGTCTTCATCTATTATTCAGGGATTGGTCATTACGGTTTCAGTATTGTGGATCGTATTTGGCGCTATTTTCTTATTGAATACGTTGAAGCATACTGGTGCCATTGCTGTTATCCGTGCTGGGTTTACCAATGTATCGCCAGATAGGCGGGTGCAAGCCATTATTATTGCTTGGTGCTTTGGCTGCTTTCTTGAGGGGGCTGCTGGCTTTGGTACAGCGGCCGCTATTGCCGCGCCTTTACTCGTCGCGATAGGATTTCCAGCGCTGGGTGCTGTGTTGATGGGAATGATGATACAAAGTACGCCTGTGTCATTTGGGGCAGTCGGTACGCCTATCGTTATTGGAGTAAATAAGGGGTTAGATACAGTAGCCATTAGCGCCCAACTGGCACAACAAGGACTAGAGTGGGGCGATTTTTTACAACTGATTACCAGCCAAGTAGCCATTATGCACGGTGTTATTGGTACATTTATGCCACTTTTTATGGTGATGATGCTCACACGTTTCTTTGGTAAAAATAAAAGCTGGAGAGAAGGCTTCGCTATTTGGCCATTTGCTATTTTTGCGGGTTTGGCATTCACAGTCCCTTATACCCTAACAGGTATTTTTTTAGGGCCAGAGTTTCCATCATTGGTCGGTGGTTTGGTCAGTATCACTATCGTTGTTAATGCGGCAAAACGTGGATTTTTAGTACCAAAGACCACATGGGATTTTGAACCGAAAAAAAGCTGGCCAAGTGAATGGCTTGGTAAGCTAGTAGTTAGCAAAGAAGACATCACTCCTGCGTTGAGTGATAAAAAGATGTCCACGGTCATGGCGTGGTTTCCTTATTTGTTAGTTGCCCTTTTATTGGTGTGTTCTAGAGTATTAACAGGCTTTCAGTCTTTGCTGAACAGCGCGACAGTAGACCTAACCTCGATTTTAAGTGAGGCAGATATCAGTGCTAGCTTCAGTCCTTTATACTTACCAGGCGGCTTGTTATTAATTAGCGCCTTGGTTGCCGCGGCTTTTCAAACCAAAAGACCTGCCAGTGCACTAAATAGTGCCTTTAAAGAATCAGGCAAGACTGTACTAGGGGCTGGGTTTGTCCTTATTTTTACGATTCCAATGGTTAGGATTTTTATTAATTCAGGCGTAAACTTATCAGATGTGGCGAGTATGCCTGTCGCCAGTGCAGAGTTGTTTGCAGGTACTTTTGGTAGTGTTTTCCCTCTAATTAGTGCAACCATTGGAGCGTTAGGTGCTTTTATCGCGGGCTCTAATACCGTATCCAACATGATGTTCAGTCAATTCCAATACGAAGCCGCCATGAGCTTACATATTTCACCTTCTCTAATCATCGCGGCTCAAGCAGTTGGCGCCGCTGCTGGTAACATGATTGCAGTACATAATGTGGTGGCTGCATCGGCAACGGTGGGCCTACTCGGTATGGAGGGCGCCACACTTAGACGTACTATTTTACCTACTATCTATTATGTGTTGTTCTGCGGGATTATCGTCATGGCTGCCATTTACCTCTTTGGTTTTCAAGGGCCTTTAGCATTATGAGTGACACACAATCACTAAATAAAGAGCGTCATATGCCGTCATTAAATAGAGCTTCATCAAACCTTTTCTCATCAAGTATAGCGCATCAAGACACACTCCATCCTGAGCAAGTGTTAGACAAGCTAACCCATTTACTGGGAGCCGGCAATGTACAGGCTGATCCAGAAAAAAACGAACACTATAGAATGGGGTGGCGTTCTGGCGGCGGCAATGCTTTGGCTGTTTTGTTTCCGCAAACGCTGCTGGAGATTTGGCGTAGTCTAGAAATATGTGTGGAAGGCGATTGCATTATTATCATGCAAGCAGCAAAAACGGGACTGACTGAAGGCTCAACCCCGAGCGGTAATGACTACGATAGACCAGTGGTTGTGATCAATACCCTTGCAATGAACCAGTTGTATTTGGTGAATGACAACGAGCAAGTGATTAGCTTACCTGGCGCTACGTTGCACCAGTTGCAAAGTCAGCTTAAAGCCGTAAATAGAGCGCCTCACTCGGTCATCGGTTCATCGACGTTAGGTGCATCTATCATTGGCGGTGTTTCTAATAATTCAGGTGGGGCACTGGTTAAAAGAGGTCCTGCTTATACTGAGCTGGCATTGTTTGCCCAAATAGACAAGCAAGGTCAGCTAGTGCTGGTTAACCACCTAGACGTAGAGTTAGGAGATACCCCAGAAGAAATACTCACTAACTTGCAAACAGGTAATTTTGATAAAAGAGCATTACCTGACACTGGCAAGCTCGCATCTGACAAAGAGTACATCGCTAGAGTAAAAGATGTTGATGCAAGCACACCAAGCCGCTTTAATGCGGATAAGCGAAGACTGTATGAAGCAAGCGGCTGCGCTGGCAAGCTTGCCGTGTTTGCAGTACGTCTTGATACCTATCCAACGGCTGTAAAAGAGAAAACCTTTTATATAGGTACCAACAGTGTGAGTGAGCTTGCACAGCTCAGAAGGCAAATATTATCAAGCTTCGATAATATTCCTGAAGTGGGTGAGTACATGCATCGTGATATATTCGATGTATCCGCTAAATACGGAAAAGACACGTTCCTGAGTATTAAGCATCTCGGTACCAATGCCTTACCTAGACTGTTTTCTATCAAAGGTGCTATGGATGCAAAATTCCATAAATGGCCATGGATGCCAAAGCATTTCACTGACAAAGTCATGCAGTTCGTCGCCAATATATTTCCAAAGCATTTACCGAAGCGAATGCTAGAGTACCGCGACCAATATGAGCATCATCTCATCTTAAAAATGAGTGATGATGGCATAGCTGAAGCACAGGATTTTCTGAAGGTGTTTTTCGACGCTTCAAATACGGGTAACTATTTTGAATGTAGTCAAGAAGAATCAGAAAGTGCCTTTTTACATCGCTTTGCCGCTGCAGGTGCTGCATTACGTTATGAAGTCATACATGAAAAAGACGTCGGCGATATATTGGCATTGGATATTGCTATACCACGTAACGAATTAGAATGGCTGGAAACCCTACCTGAAGAAATTGAACAGCATTTGGAGAAGAAACTCTATTATGGACACTTCTTTTGTTATGTATTTCATCAAGACTATATTCTGAAGAAGGGTAGTGATGCACATCTTGTTAAAAAAATGATGTTAGAGCTACTGAGCGCACGAGGAGCCAAATATCCTGCTGAGCATAATGTAGGGCATCTATACGAAGCAGAACCTGATTTGCAGAACTTTTATAAGAGCTTAGACCCAACCAATACCTTTAATCCAGGTATTGGTAAAATGTCGAAAACCAAACTTAATTGCTCGTGTTGTTTATAACTGAACTCTATAACTGATATTTAAAACTGGCCATGGGCTGATTATTTATCAGTAGCTAAGTAGCTAAGTAGCTAAGTAGCTGAATAGTTCAGTGTTTGTTTATTATAAATGTTCAATACACCCTCAAAAGCACTGCCGATTGGTAGTGCTTTTTTATTATTTCTCGGTAAATGCATCAGTGACCTCGAGTTCAGAAGCACATTTATTCAAAATGATTTTGTTATCTATTGTTAAATACCAGTCGATGCTATGTATAATGCAGCACTAGCATAGCTTTCACTCAGTATGGCTTTCACTCATATGCCTTTAATAAGAAGATTACATTATGTCAAACAAGCGTCCTTTATATATTCCTGTTGCTGGACCCGCTCTTTTAGAGACACCTTTATTGAATAAAGGTAGTGCTTTTTCATCAGAAGAACGTAGTAGCTTTAATTTAACTGGATTATTACCTCACAATATTGAAACGATTGAGGAGCAATCATTACGTGCTTATCATCAACTAAGCTCATTCACTGATGCGATGGATAAGCATATTTACTTGCGTAACATCCAAGATACCAATGAAACCTTGTTTCATCATCTAATTGAGCAGCATATCGAAGAAGTCATGCCGCTCATTTATACCCCAACCGTTGGTCAGGCGTGTGAAAAATTCTCGCAAATTTATCGTCGTAAACGGGGTTTGTTTATCTCATATCCTGAGCGTCACAAAATCGACGATATGCTACAAAATGCCACCAAACAAAACGTCAAAGTGATCGTTGTTACTGACGGTGAACGTATCTTGGGCCTAGGGGATCAGGGTATTGGCGGTATGGGTATTCCAATCGGTAAGTTGTCTTTATATACGGCTTGTGGTGGTATTAGCCCAGCTTATTGTCTACCTATTTTACTGGATGTCGGCACCAATAACCAACAGTTGCTTGATGATCCTATGTATATGGGCTGGAGAAATCCGCGTATCTCTGGCGATGAATATAATGAATTTGTGGACTTATTTATTCAAGCCGTTAAGCGTCGTTGGCCAGAAGTGTTATTGCAATTTGAAGATTTTGCTCAGGAAAACGCGACACCATTATTGAATAAATATCGTGATCAGCTATGCTGCTTTAATGATGATATTCAAGGGACTGCTGCGGTTTCAGTCGGCACTTTGATTGCAGCGTGTCTAAATAAAGGTCAAAAACTTAGCCAACAGAATATCGCGTTTTTAGGCGCAGGATCTGCTGGTTGTGGTATTGCTGAGCATATTATTCGCCAAATGCAGCGTGAAGGATTGACTGAAGAGCAAGCTCGTAGTCAAGTATTCATGGTCGATCGCTATGGCTTGCTAACAGATGGCATGACAGAACTGCAAAAATTCCAAGAACCGTTAGTACAAAAAGAATCAGCTATTGCAAGCTGGGATAAAAGTAAGAAGCTTGGTTTAGCGCAAGTGGTTAAACAAGCAAAAATCACCGTATTATTTGGTGTTAGCGGACAAAAAGGTCTGTTCACCCAAGAAGTGATCGAATCGCTATGTGCTAATACTGAGCACCCAATTGTACTACCACTTTCAAATCCAACGTCCCGTGTGGAGGCAACACCGCAAGAAGTCATGAATTGGAGTAAAGGTAAGGCCATTGTTGCGACGGGTAGTCCGTTTCCTCATACCACTTATAACGGTCAGTCTTTTGAGGTTTCTCAGTGTAATAACTGTCTCTTATACACATCTCCGAGCCCACGAGACGGACTCCTATCTCG
>OJDZ01001119.1_pt1 | contig 11587 bp, 9 predicted proteins | sample 1592981 | NCBI WGS metagenome assembly OJDZ01 (sample SAMN05416851, study PRJEB24817) | seawater metagenome | isolation source: Sea water | place: Canada:Atlantic | collected 2013-07
GTGGGCTCGGAGATGTGTATAAGAGACAGATGAAATATCTCTGCCAAGAAAAATGCGACTTGGGCTTCGCCTTTGATGACCTTGCGGGCAGCCGCTTGATAGGTCTCGGTCACATCCCAGTTGAGATCAGACGCTTCTATATCGACGGCTTCTAGCAAGCGCAAGCCAATCAGTTTGACATCTCGGTTGTCGGCCATCGCAACAGTAGCACCAGCCTGAACGTCTTCTAAGTGGTTAATGTCGCTATTTGCAGCGGCTGCAATGATCATCTCATCAGATTTACCGATAGGTCGGGCAATGGCTCGATAGCCTTGCTCTCGGATGAGAGTGGCTGCATCAAAAGGGTTGGCATAAATGATTTGAATGTCACCAGCATCAATGACCTGCTCTTGCTCAGCGTGAGAGGCAGGGATATTGAGATGCATGTTTAAGTTGGCACGTTTTTGAATCAAGGTGTTGAACATGTGCCAGCCTGCAAAGCGATCAGGCGAGAAATCAGGGGCGATTAACATATTGTGTGTCGTCATGACTTAGCCTTCCTCATCTTGTTTCATTTGGGCATATTGAATCATCGCCGCTTCAATTTTGCTGCGTGATGGTTTGCGTCGTACCGAGGTGTAGCCGACGGTTTCGCCGCGACGCACGTTAGGCACTACAGTGGCATAGACCCAATAATGACTGCCATCTTTGCATAAGTTTTTGACATAGCCATGCCATTTTTGTCCAGACTCAGCAGTATTCCATAAGTCTTTATAGGCGGCTTTTGGCATATCAGGATGACGCAAAATATAGTGCTGTTGGCCAATCAATTCATCTACATGATAGCCACTGATTTCGACAAAAGCGTCGTTGACGTGAGTGATGATACCGTCGAGATTGGTACGCGAGACAATCAGCTTACCGTCTGGGTAGGGGCGCTCTATACCAGTATCATAGACAGTCCGTGACGTGCCATCATGATAAGTCATCGTGATTTGCTCAGCAGGCATATCGGGTTTGTGTGCATTAGGGATTGGAGAACCCATGGTCATCTCCTTCGTTGATCGTTATATCGTCAATTCTCTATAAATTGGATACGGTGTCAGCCTTGCTTAGCCTACTACTTGTAGTACTTTCACTCGGTTTTCTTATATTCAAATTATATTGAACCAACTATGTTTATAGTAATTAAAAGCTAATAAATTCGATAAGCAGTCGCTAATCAAATGAGCTTTGCCAACGCTTCTGAGGCGCGCTTAATATCTAGGAATATCAAGCCAAGCTTGGCGTTGGGTTTTGCCATGATGGTAAGTACCGCTTCATCGCCTGATGAGGTCATGATGACGTAGCCTTTCTCGCCTTGAATCATAATGCGATCAATACTACCGCGTGCCAACTCGCGTCCTGCACGATCACCCAATGATAATAATGCTGCTGACATAGCACCCACGCGATCTTCATCCACGCCGGTTGGTAGAGCTGAAGCAATCATAAGACCATCGTTAGAGATTAGGGCAGATGCTTCAACATCTGCTGATGAACTGTTTAAGTCTTCCAATATCTGCTGAAATGAATCTGTACGCATATCGCTTTCTCTGTACTGGTGATTGGTTTTTTATTTATGAACTAATGAAGTTAGTCAAAAATATCCTTGTTTAAAGAAAGGTATTATAATTCCTTACTAGTAATATTGATATAGTAAATCCCTATTTAAAGTGAGGTTATGAAGGTTTTTTTCTTCAATTTCATAAAATTTGCAGCATCTCTACCAAAAAAAGCCCCAATCATTTAATGACTGGGGCTTCTTTTAATGATGATAAATGAAGGTAGGTTTATTATATTGTGTCGCGCCATTGTCCTTGAACCATGATACCTTGGATAGGGTTTAAGCCCATCTGATAGGCCAAGTCAGCGGGACGAGCGATATCCCATAGCGCTAAATCAGCATCACAGCCCACTTCTATTCTACCCTTATTAGATAGTCCTAAAGCCTGTGCTGCATAAACAGTCGAGCCTGCCAGTACTTCTTCGGGTGTCAGGTAAAACAGTGTACAGCCCATGTTCATCGCCAATAACAGCGACGTCAACGGTGAGGTGCCAGGATTACAGTCGGTTGAAATAGCCATAGGGACTTGATGTTTACGTAATGCCTCAATCGGTGGCAACTTGGTGTCACGTAGCGTATAAAATGCCCCTGGCAATATCACGGCAACGGTATTGCTAGCCGCCATTTTCTTGATGTCTTCTTCTGACAAGTGCTCTAGATGATCGCTCGACAGTCCTTTATATTCAGCAACTAAGGCACTACCACCTATATCGGACAGCTGCTCAGAGTGCAGTTTGACTGGTAAATCTAAAGATCGTGCGACCTCAAAGACTCGCCTGATTTGCTCTGTACTAAATGCGATGTTTTCACAAAATCCATCGACCGCATCGACCAAGTCCTCTGAATGCAGAATCGGCAGCCATTCGCAGACTTGCTCAATATAGTCATCTGCACGATTTTTATACTCAGGTGGCAAGGCATGAGCCGCCAAATACGTGGTACTTACATGAATGTCGTACTTTTCACCAAGCTGGCGAGCGACCGTAAGCATTTTGCGTTCAGTGTCTAAGTTCAAGCCATAACCAGATTTAATTTCGATACTGGTAACGCCTTCTTTCATAAGTGCGATTAAGCGTTTTTCACTTTGTGCAAATAGCGCTTCAATACTGGCAGCGCGAGTGGCACTGACCGTCGCGACAATACCGCCGCCTTGTGCGGCAATGTCTTGATAACTAGCGCCTTGTAATCGTGCTTCAAACTCATTGCTACGGTTGCCGCCATAGACGATATGCGTATGACAGTCAATAAGCCCTGGGGTTATCCATTTACCATCCACGTCTGTGATTTGGCTATCTTGATATTTAGGCAGATGAGTATCGATTTGGTCATGTGCCCCAATCCAAGCGATTTTGCCACTTTTGATACCAATAGCCGCGTTCTCTAACTGACCGTATGGGATATTATTAGCATCTGAATTATCGTAAATATCGAAACCATAGTTCGCTGAAAACGTCGCAATGTTGGCATTGATAATGAGTTGATCAAACGATGTCATAGTAGATTCGTCGAGCGTCTGCTCTTTAAAATTTTCTGATTCATTCATAATAGGCTCCTAATTATTGGGAGGCGAGTGATCTTTTGTCTTAAGATCTTTGTTTGTAAGACCTAGGCGCTAAGTAAGTGCTGCTCTACAATAGTGGCCAGTAAGCGAGCAGCGACTTTGCAGCTACGACTGTCAATATCAAAGGTAGGGTTAATCTCAGCAAGGTCTGCCATTTTTACTTTGCCTGATGCCATGATGGTTTTGACCATACGCTCAACGAAACCCAGCTCAATGCCAAAGGCGGCAGGTGCGCTCACACCTGGGACGACACTAGATGGTAAGCAGTCCATATCGATGGTTAGATACACAATATCGACCTGATCTACAAAGCTTTTGACCCGCTCAGCAAGTGTATCCCAAGGCTGATAGTGACAGTCTTCATCACTAATGACCTGTACGCCCAATTGCTCAGCACGATCAAAGAGAGCTGCCGTATTAGAAAAGCGACTGACGCCAATACAGCAATAATGAAAGGGTTGACCATGTGCGTCAAGATGCTCGGCAATCTGGCGAAATGGTGTCCCAGAAGTCGCTACATCCGACTGACGAATATCAAGATGAGCATCAAAATTAATAATCCCAATAGTAGGCGCTGTGTTTGTGCTGATAGTTGTTTCGCTAGTATTTTCTAAGGCCTGCCATAATCCCAAAAAACTACCATAAGCGATGGCATGACCACCGCCAAGTCCGATGGGTAGACCACCTTGCTTGACAATAGTGCTCACTGCATCAGCATATTTAATCTGAGCTTGCTCAAGGGTGCTCTCGGCAAGGCCATCATTATCATCACAATGAATGTCACCAGCATCACCCAATAAGGTTGATAATTGACCATCAAAACGTTGTTGCAATTCAGCGATGACTGGCAGCGTAGCCAAAGCTCGACGAATCAATGGTGGAGCAGCTCTAGCACCTATGCGGCCTTGATTGCGTCTGACGCCTTGATCACAGGCAAAGCCAATTAGCCCAATATTTTGATCCTCGTAAGGCTGAGCAAGCTGATACCAATAGCGGGCACGCGCAGTCTCAAATGGCTCTGTACGTCCTATCCACTGGGTCATATCAGCAGGTGTATGGCTAATGTGAGTGGTATTCGGTGCTGTTGTTCTCGTTATTGTCATCACTGCTCTCCGCCCATTAATCTTTATTTAGACTCGTACCAATCGCTGCGTAGTGACTGCCAATGTTCAGCAAGCGTACCGTCTAATATCAGCTGCTTGGCTGCTTCGATATCTGGGGCGAGGTAGCGATCTTTATCATAGAAAGTCACTTTCTCACGTAGTTTCTGATGTGCCACAGTCAGCGGCTCTGACGTATCTAGTCCACGATGGAAGTCGATACCTTGACCAGCAGCCAATAACTCAATACCGATGATAGTGGCAGTGTTTTGTGCCATCTCGTATAGGCGTCGTGCGCAATAGGTGGCCATAGACACATGGTCTTCTTGATTAGCAGAGGTCGGGATACTATCGACACTGCCTGGATGGGCGATAGATTTGTTTTCTGAGGCCAGCGCTGCGGCCGTCACATGCGCAATCATAAAGCCTGAGTTGACCCCAGCATTATCGACCAAGAATGGCGGCAGACCACCTGATAAAGTGGCATCAATTAGCAAAGCGACACGGCGCTCAGACATCGAGCCAATCTCAGCGATTGCTAAGGCTAAAATATCCGCGGCAAAAGCCACAGGCTCAGCATGGAAGTTACCACCTGAGATAGCGACAGGGCCATCTTCGTTATTAAAGATAAGTGGATTGTCAGTTACGGCATTGGATTCTATTAGCAGAGTTTTCCCTGCTTGGTTGATGATATCAAGACAGGCACCCATGACCTGTGGCTGACAGCGTAGGCAGTAAGGGTCTTGCACTCTATCGTCTTGCTCGCCGTCATGTGAGGCACGGATAGCACTGCCTTTGATTAGTTGACGATGTGCTTTGGCGATTTCGATTTGACCATGATGGCCACGTACTTCATGAATACGCGCATCAAATGGTGAATCGGATCCTTTTGCAGCATCAATCGACATCGAGCCAACAATAGTGGCGGTCTCAAGCAAATCACGCGCTAAAAAATAACCACGTAATGCCAGTGCAGTTGATACTTGCGTACCGTTGATTAGTGCAAGGCCTTCTTTGGCTGCCAATGTGATTGGCTTAAGTCCATGCTGCGCTAGAGCATCAGCAGCAAGTACTTTTTTGCCAGCGACAAACACATCACCTTCACCCATCATCGCAAGCGTCATATGTGATAATGGTGCTAGGTCACCAGATGCACCAACTGAACCTTTGGCTGGGATATTGGGTGTGATTTGATTATTGATTAAGCCAAATAAGCTATCAACTACCTCGCGGCGTACACCAGAGACACCTTGCGCCAGACTGGCAACTTTCATCACCATAATCAGTCGTACCACGCCATCTGGTAGCGCGTCACCAGTACCCACTGAGTGAGAAACGATCAGGTTACGCTGAAGTAGCTCAAGCTGATCATCACTGATACGTGTCTTTGCTAACAGGCCAAAACCGGTGTTGATACCGTATGCGCTTTTGTCTCGTGCAATGATGGTACGTACATCTTCGTGCGAGGCATCTATCGCCTCATAATCACTTTCGGGTAGTGTCAATATGACAGGCTGCTCGTAGATATCACGTAGCATTTCAAAGCTAAGCTGGCGAGGATGTAGGGTTAGTTGTTTGATATTGCTCATATAGGTAGTCCTAGTATCTTTATTAAAATGCCGTTGCTGAAGAGTTTTTAGTTAACGCACACTATTGGATTTGAGTTTTTTAGCCAATCCAATTGAGGTACATAGCCAGATGTCCGAATGCCGCAGCCAGTAAAATACTGAGTACCACGCGCTCGAACCAAATGATGACCATTTTGCCAACAGAGACTGGAATCTCGGTCGCAAGCACACACGGAATCATGGCTGAGAAGAACAGCACGCTGCTGATGGAGATGACCCCTGCGACATAGCGTGTCAGAATATCTGCCTCACTTAGTAGTAATGCTGGCAAGAACATCTCAGCCAGTCCTGCTGACATGCCTTTGGCCGCGACAAGCGGTTCTGGTAGACCGCCAAGCCATGTAAAGGGATAAAGAAGCAAACCCAACGCATCGAATACGGGCGTATATTTTGCTAATAGCAATCCTGTTAAGCCGACAGCGATGATAGACGGAACGATAGCAGCGGCCATCGTTAGACCGTCGCGAAAGTTAGACCACAAGATTTGTTTGAGGTCAGTGGCACGGCGCGAAGTGGATAAACCTAAATCAAACGCAGCTGCTAGCCGTGTACCACCTTTATGATCTAAAGCGGGACGTTCAACGCTATCATCAAAGAGACTGATAGGTGGAATACGAGCAGTAATTGCAGTGACAATAAAGGTAATTACTAGCGTAGACCAAAAGAACACATTCCAGAACTCCATCAGACCAAGCGTTTTGGCAACAATAACCATAAACGCCGCTGATACAGTCGAAAACCCAGTCGCAATGATAATGGCTTCACGCGCTGAATATTGCTTTTGTAAATACACGCGATTGGTGATGAGCAAACCAATAGAGTAGCTACCGACAAAGGAAGCAACAGCATCAATCGCTGATGAGCCTGGGGTTTTCCAAATAGGTTTCATAATCGGCTGCATGAGCACACCAACCATTTCTAGTAAGCCAAAACCAACCAAGAAGGCCAATATCAGTGCCCCAAGCGGTACAATCATACCGACTGGTAAGGCCAGTTTTTCAAATAGAAACGGCAGCATGTCCTTTTCCATCATAAAGGCAGGGGCTATGTCAGCCACATACATCACTGCCAACATCAGACCGATGATCTTGAAAGTCGTCATAATCATGTGAGTGATATTTTTACGCCATGAGCCATCGATAAATGGCTTACTCATTCCATAGAGCATGAGTAAAAATAATAGCGTCACGGACAAGGTATGCTGCTGAGTGACTAGATAGGTTGCGCCATGATCGAACAAAATCGTGCTTTTTTCACCAATGGTAAACGGCACAAAAAACATCACCAAGCCAATAGCACTGAATACGATAAGCTGTATTAAAGCAATAGGGGTTGATAGTAGTTTTTTTGACGATGTTGTCATATTTTCATCGTTCAGACTAGATGTTGTATTTTGCTCAATCATATTATCCTCCTTGATAAGACGCCGATTATGTCCTTATACCTAGTTATATAGTTAATTCAGTGTAAAAGAGAGGCAAGGCAACCGAATGCAGATGTATTTGTGATACTTCAAACGAGGTTAACGCTGTCACTCTTTTATAGAGGATTGACTATGGCTTATAAGGACAAGGGACAAACTATTTGACCATTGGCAGATTTAAACCATAGTCTTTCGCTGTTTTAATGGCCAACTCATAACCTGCATCGGCATGACGCATAACGCCTGAACCGCAATCGTTGACTAATACGCGTGACAGTCTTTTGGCTGCGGCGTCTGTACCGTCTGCGACAATGACCATACCTGAATGCTGCGAGTAGCCCATGCCAACGCCGCCGCCATGATGTAGTGATACCCACGTCGCGCCGCCAGCCACGTTCAGCATACCGTTCAATAGCGCCCAGTCAGATACGGCGTCTGAACCATCTTTCATGCTTTCTGTTTCGCGGTTTGGACTGGCAACAGAGCCCGTATCCAAGTGATCACGACCAATAACGATAGGGCCTTTTAGCTCGCCGTTTTTGACCATTTCATTAAATGCCAAACCTGCTTTATCACGCTCACCAAGCCCTAACCAGCAGATACGGGCAGGCAAGCCTTGGAACTGAATGCGCTCTTTTGCCATATCTAACCAGCGATGGATATGTTGGTTTTCAGGGAATAGCTCTTTGATTTTTTGATCAGTTTTATAGATATCTTCTGGATCGCCTGATAGTGCTACCCAGCGGAATGGGCCTTTACCTTGGCAAAACAGCGGACGAATATACGCAGGGACAAAACCTGGGAAGTTAAAGGCATCTTTGACCCCTTCATCAAAAGCGACCTGACGGATGTTGTTGCCATAATCGGTCGTTGGAATGTCCATCGCTTGTAGATCTAGCATCGCCTGTACGTGTACAGCGCAAGATTCAGCGGCCGCTTTGGTCAGTGCTGCATGCTGCTCTGAATCTTCTTGTGCGGCTTTCCATTCCTCTACGGTCCAGCCGCTTGGTAGATAGCCATTAATCAAGTCATGTGCCGAGGTTTGATCGGTGACCAAATCAGGCTTCATGCCACCAGCATTAGCACGCTTGACCATCTCAGGCAGGATATCTGCGGCATTGCCAAGGAGGGCGATAGAGACTGCTTCGCCAGCATCAGTATGTTGTTTAATCAATTCATAAGCGTGGTCAAGATTGTCCGCTTGCTTGTCGACATAACCAGTGCGCAAACGGAAATCAATACTAGACTGCTGACACTCGATGTTTAATGAAGTGGCCCCTGCAAAAGTAGCGGCTAGTGGCTGCGCGCCGCCCATACCGCCAAGACCAGCGGTCAGAATCCAACGACCCGCCCAGCTGCCATCATAGTGCTGACGACCTGCTTCAACGAAAGTCTCGTACGTACCTTGGACGATGCCTTGGGTGCCGATATAAATCCAGCTACCAGCGGTCATTTGACCGTACATCATTAGGTCTTTGCGATCCAACTCGTTGAAGTGCTCCCACGTTGCCCAGCGCGGCACAAGGTTGGAATTGGCAATCAAAACGCGCGGTGCATTTTCATGCGTTTGAAACACGCCGACGGGTTTGCCCGATTGCACCAATAATGTCTCATCATCTTCTAATTCTTTTAGCGATTCTAGGATTTGATCATAGCTTTCCCAATTACGTGCTGCGCGTCCGATACCACCGTAGACGACTAGGCTTTTTGGGTTTTCCGCCACATCAGGATGCAGGTTGTTTTGCAGCATCCGATAAGGGGCTTCGGTCAGCCAGCTTTTGCAATGTAGCGTGGAGCCAGTAGGTGCAGCAATATTACGGCTCTCATCGCGTCGAGTAGGTTTATTACTATTGCTATCAGTAGTCATCGTCAAATCCTTGTGAAATCTTTTAAGTCGATTGGGCAATTAAAGTGAGTGGTTTACGATCAGTCTAAGAGTGCGCTTAACTGCTTGCTAAATTGGCTAGATTATCGATACTGTCGTAAAGTTGTATATACAAATTATCAAAGATATTTTTTTCATGCAAGGATTTTTTATGGATAGCCGCATTATTTTTGTTATTAACTCGATCAAGACTAAACGCTTAGACATTTTGACTAAGGCTTGCATGGCGGTCTCGTGATATTATGTGGCTATTATTTTTAGTAAAGCTGACGGTTAAAAACGGACATGACAAAGACAGTTCCGGCGTATCAACGTATAAAAAACGCCATATTAGACAATATTCACTCTGGTAAGTGGCAAGCAGGTAATGCGATTTCGACAGAAATGGCAATGGCCGAAGAGTTCAGTGTGTCACGAATGACGGTCAACCGTGCGCTAAAAGAGCTGAGCGAGGAGCGGGTGTTAGAGCGTCGGCAAGGGTCGGGCACGTTTGTCGCACAGCAGCAGTTCAATCATACGTTTGTTGAGGTGCGCAATATCGCTGAGGATTTAAAGTCAGCCAATCGTGATTATGAGGCACAGGTCGTGAGTAAGCGTGCTATTACGGCTGATATGCTCGATGATGAATTGCGTCGTAAGTTTGGTATTAATGAAGGGTCTGTGATTGATGAAGAGTCTGTGCCTGTTAACGCAAGCGCTCAGACAGACGCTAGTGATGAAGCTGTCCTGTATGAAGTAAAAATCATTCACTTTGCCGATGGTCAGCCCATACAGTTTGAAGAACGTTGGGTCGATGCTAAAAAAGTGCCAAAGTTTATCGATCAGGACTTTAGTGTGGTCAATACCAGTGATTACTTAATTGCCAAAAGTCCGCTAGAGAGTGGCAGCTATACTATCAGAGCATTGGCGGCCCCTGATGAGATTGCTGAGTTTTTGCAAATTGCGCCGCAGTCACCAACGCTTGTGTTGCGCCGGCAGACCTATTCGGCTGGCCAAGTCGTTACCTTTGTAAAAATGTGGCATGCGGGTGATCGCTATCAGTTCTCAGGCGAGTTGTAGCAGATATAGTCAAGCCTATATAAATCCGCTACATCGTCATCCTCGCTAAGCATACTAATGTATAACTTGCACTCGGTTTCCTTGTATCGAAATTATATTGAACTGACTATAGCTTACGTATGCTCACTGATTTTGTACGTTTTTCTGTCCAAAGTGAGATACTATATCCACAAGATGCTATTTAATAAGATAGCAATTGCTCTTACTTAAAGTCGTCAGAATATTTGAACAATCGTTAAAAATTAAAATATAATATAGAAACAGTATTGAAAAATAGTCAAAATAGCCTCAAATCGGGCAACCAAAGCCGAATATCATAGAGGAGCTTATATTGTTCTTCTGTGTCGGCTTGTCCTATTTATTAGCACCGTATATTTTATTAGCACTGTTCGTTTTTACTTTATTCATTCACTCTTATAAGGACGTCTTATGAAACGTCGTACTCTTTTAGCCCTTGCCGCCAGTACTATGTTCCTTGCCGCTTGTGGTCAATCTACTACCAACGAAGCCGATACCAGTGCGACTGACAGTGCTGCAACAGGCGGTTCTGATTTGCTACAACGTATCAACAACGGCGGCACTATCAACGTCGGTACAGAGGGTACTTATCCTCCGTTCACGTATCACGATGAGAGCGGCAAACTAACGGGTTATGATGTTGAAGTAACGCGTGCAGTAGCGGATAAACTAGGTGTAGACGTTGAGTTTAAAGAAACCCAATGGGATGCGATGCTGGCAGGTTTGGATTCAAAACGTTTTGATATGGTGGCTAACCAAGTTAGTTTGACCACGCCTGAGCGTAAAGCAAAGTATGACAAAGCAATGGCTTATAGTTGGTCAGGTGCGGTTGTATTGGCACCTACTGATGACAACCGTTATAGCTCGTGGGAAGGTCTAAAAGGCCTACGTACGGCGCAATCACTTAGCAGTAACTACGGTGAGCTTGCAGAGCGTTATGGCGCAGAGATCGTTCCTGTCGATGGTATGGCGCAAGCGATTCAATTAGTAAAGCAAGATCGCGCTGACTTTACGATGAATGATAATCTTGCAGTACTCGATTATTTGAAGAAATTCCCAGATAGCGATCTTGAGATAAAATTGGTAGCGCCTGCTAGTGAGCAGACAGGTTCAGGTTTAGTACTGCTCAAAGGTGACGATGCTGTAGTCGCAAAACTAGACAAAGCAATGGCTGCTCTAGCAGCTGATGGAACGCTGACGAAGCTGAGTCAGGAGTTCTTTGGTGCTGATATAAGCCAGCAAAAATAATGCTAGCGTCTATAACCTCAGTGCTCGCTGAGCTATTAGCACTGTCTCTTATACACATCTGACGCTGCCGACGATATGCA
>OJDZ01001120.1_pt1 | contig 11552 bp, 9 predicted proteins | sample 1592981 | NCBI WGS metagenome assembly OJDZ01 (sample SAMN05416851, study PRJEB24817) | seawater metagenome | isolation source: Sea water | place: Canada:Atlantic | collected 2013-07
AAATGATACAGGTAAGTCTAGCTTCATAAAGATCTTGTACCATACTCTAGGAGCGGATGTTCGCCTTGATAAAAAATGGACAAACGACGACTTTATATCAAAGGTAATTATTCATGTTAAAGGTCGTGACTATGCTTTTATTCGTCATAAAAATCGTATCTCAATCTTTACTCTTGAAGGTGAAGAAAAGCTTTTAATAACATCTAACTCACGCCCAGAGGTAGCAGAAGTCGTACGTGATATTTTTGACTTCAATCTAGAGTTGGTTGTAAAGAGAACTGCTTTACAAGAACAAGCTCAACCTGCCAGCCTCTACTTACCTTTTTACATTGATCAAGATAGTGGTTGGGGTAAAGTCTTAGACTCATTTAGTAGCTTGGCTATGTATAAGGATTGGCAGAATAACATTCTTCATTTTCATACAGGAGTTAAACCAAAAGAATATTACACACTTCAAGGTGAGATGAATTTAATAGATCTTGAGCTTGATGAGTTATTTTCCACGTTAAAAGCTTTAGAGTCTGCTAAACAAAGGTTTGAATCATCATTTGGTAGAGTATTATTTGATGTAGATGTTGAGTATTATGAAGAGCTGCTAGAGCGTTTTCTGAATAAATGTCAGGTGCTTCATCAGGAAGAAACCCAATATAGAATTAAACTAATAGAACAACTTTCCTATAGAGATGATATCGCATCTGAAATTGTGGAGTGCAAACGACAACTTGATGATAATGATAATGATATTGGTTCACTCTCCTCATCAGAAAAGCTAGACGCGAGATATGCTATCCTTGCAAATAGGGAAAAACTTTATCAAATCATACCAGAACTCTATGAACAGAAATCAACTTACGATGAAAAAATAACGGTCATCAAAGGGGAGCTTAGGGGTGCTCAAAAATTAAGCTCTGAATTGAAGTCAATGCTTCACGAAGTCAAAGGTAAATTGACATTGCAAGATATTATTAAATCTCAAGCAAGCAAACAGGTAGAATTTACGTTTGATGAGCAAATAAAAGAATTGCATGAAAAAATTGGAGAGCTTAACGCTACTAAAACCAACCTTACTGAACAGATATCTGAATTTACAGATTTAAAACGTACTAAGAAAATTAATGATAAGTTCAAAGAATCTTTATTATTTGCTCAAACAGAGCTAGGAATACAAGACCCTGAAATGGGAACTATCCTCCAGTTCGGTAAAATAACAAAGAGTGAAACAGGGAGCCGTGGGCCTAGAGCAATTTTAGCATATCATTATGCTCTCCTTAAAACGATCGAAGAGAAATCCTCTATACCGATGCTTCCAGTTGTGATTGATTCACCAAAGCAGCAAGACCCAGACACAAATACAACTAGAAAGCTATTTGATTTATGCATTAATGGGTTATCAGACAAAAATCAGCTAATTGTCGGTTCAGTCTCCTTTGAACGGGACACTGACGAGTTTAAAACATTGATTATGACAGACAAGGGAAGCTTACTAAAACCAAGCTTGTACGATGAAGTATATGAACAGATAATGCCACTGTATAGGCTCGCTGCAGATACGTGAACTGCACCCTATACAAAAGCTATTGATATTGAAATGAACTATTAAAGATGGATGGCAAGCACAAACGTTGCCCTCGGTTGATAACCTATATCATTAAGTTTTAGTTTTTCTACTGGGTATTGAATAGTCCGTAGCATATTACATGCTAGTAATAACGCTATGAGGAGCGATTCTGAGCCATATAAATTAAAGCTGCATAGTTCTGGCTTTATTGTGTTAAGTCTTTTATATGTGCTTGTGTGGCGTTATTGTGAGTGTAAATCGACTTAACTGCTTTGTATTAAACCATCAGTTATTTTATAATTATTTAAAATAGATTAGTTTATAATTATCATTAGGGAAATAACTTCTACTTTGTGAGTTAAGTTAGCTTACTTTTTCTAATGCCATTGATTACAGGTTACCCCTTATAGATTTTTTCTATCAATCTAATTGCTGTTGGGATTGCTTTGTTAAACTTCGAACCTTCTTCCTTATAGGTGTAACCACTGAAAACTTCAATATGTTTTATGTGTTCCATTTTAGCTATGATCTTCTTTAAGCCTTGTTTAGTTACTAGTACACCTGAAGAACTAATGATACTTGAATCGATGCAGAGTACTTCCACTGAGTTAAGTTGTAGTAGCTTCATGTATAGCGGCAGTATAGCCTCTAAAGTTGTATTATGTGTTTTTGGGTATGCCTTTTTAAATGCCGAGGTATATTCTTGTGCTTTAGGCAGTTGCTCTAATATTGCCAATGTAGGCTTAATAGATTCCAGTTGGATCTGGTTCTTCTTGTTAAACTTATTAAGCTCTTTTCCTGTTGTTTTATGAACATCCCATTCAGGACTATTATCAACTAACAAATTTCCACCTGTATACTACATTATTAAAGATCAAGAGTAGGTGGTACTATATCCTTTGTTGATTTATATTTGAACCATCATATTCAACTATCGCTACGCTGACGTCTCTATGATGGTCTATAAAGCAGCGTTTTAAGCATGCTAGAGCTTACACAAAATACAAGCGGATTTTCATGGCGATTCTCCAGCTTAGTGTTTTTCATCTATCGTCAGTCTGACGACTTACTTATAAAATTAGACTGACGATGTTAAAATCTTTCACTACGTAGCTAAAGAGATGGGCTGAATTAGTCCAACAATAATTTTAGGTACACGTTTTATTTTCAAAGCATTCCATCTTTTGTAGAAAAGCCTTAGTTAATGAACTTGGAACAACAAAGTCTCCGCTATCCTTCTTTCCGTATAACTTGATACTAAAATCTTTATTCCCCATCTTTTGAAGGTATTCAAAAGGTAACATTAAACCAACATCTTCTTGAACTGTGACCATACTAATAGATGACTTATAATCGACATCTTTGGTTATTTTAAGTAATTCTAAATTTTTCCCATCTTCACCATTAGCTCTTTCATAGAACCCCCAATCACCTCTTACCATTGAAACATACAATTGAATGAATTGACGTTCATTGCCTTGATAGTATGCTTTCAGTTTTAAACTAACAGGGAAAGTATCAGTAAATCCTTTTCTAGAGAGGTATAAAGGTGTTTCTATGGTTGTTGAATTGTCGAACTTGTCATTGACCACAGTGATCTCTGATAGGGCTTCACTTGATGATTTAGGGGTTGTTGAAGCACAACCTATTAAGAACAGAAAGGTTAAGGTAATTAGTAAATTAGTCTTTGTCATTGCAAGTCATTCCTTGATTATGTAATTATATTTCGTTCCGAAGTGGAACAAAAATAATTGTGCCATATGTGGAACAGTTATTCAATTAGAGTTTCTGAATGAAACAAGATGGATTAAAGCAGCGCTTAGCTACATTTATTAAGTTGAAAAGGGACGGCATGCCTCTGAGAGCATTTGCACAGAAGTATGGTTTATCTTTTGCGAGTATATCTAGGATAGAGAAGCTAGAGCAAAATGTAACGATTAACACTCTGGAAGGGCTTTGCAGGGCATTTAAATGTGATGTTGATGAACTATTCCCTAAATAATTTAATGGTCTCAAAATGACCGTTTGGCACCTTTATTGAGTGCCATTGAGCGTGTCTGCACCCCAAACCGTATGCATATATATAAAATGATAAAACTAACAATATTCTCATTATTATTAATTTCTTTGAGCTCTGAAGCTCTCACGTTTAGCCAAGCAAAAACTAAACTTAAAAGTATCTATAAAAATCAACCAGAGTCTTTCTATTGTGGTTGTGATATCAAGTGGGAATCCAAGAAGAAACTTGTTCCTGTGACTGAGGGATGCGGCTATAAACCTCGAAATGAATTCACCAAAAAAGGTAAGATTAACAAGCGAGCACAACGAATAGAGTGGGAGCATGTTGTCCCTGCTTGGGAGTTTGGTCATCAACTCCAGTGTTGGCAAAAGGGTAAGCGTAAATACTGTGCTAAAAGCTCAGAAGTATTTAAAAACATGGAAGGTGACCTGCACAACCTTGTGCCAGCAATTGGTGAAGTGAATGCAGATCGATCCAACTTCAAGTATGGCTTAATTGATAAGGAAGAACGCGTATACGGTCAATGTGATGCTGAAGTGAACTTCAAAGGGAGAACTTTTGAACCTATGCCTAAGGTAAGAGGCAACATTGCTCGTACTTACTTCTATTTTGAAAAGCAATACGGTTTAAAGATAAGTAAGAAGCAAAAACAACTGTATACAGCTTGGGACAAGTTAGATCCTGTTGATGCAGACGAATGTAAAATCCACTTAGAAAAGTCTAAAATCCAAGGTAATGAAAATCCGTACGTTGCTAGTCATTGTAACTAACTAAGTTTATAAATTATTGATTAGAGCGCCTAGAGCCCTTGTATACTAGCAGGTTGCGACTTGCTTTATCTCTTGCGGGGTTAATACAGACAATTTAAATAAATTGTGGCCACCACTTGCGGCAATTTCTAATGCGCGTTTGGCTAGCGGCTGACCAACGACATCGGCAATATCATGCTCACTTTTACTGCTATATTCTTGCAATGTTTTTGTGCTTACCAGTGGTAGGCTTTTTTGTTTAAGGAAATGCGGAAACAATTGACTTAAGTGCGATAGACTTAATATTTTTACCTTGGGTACCCAACTCGCTTGCTCAGCGTTTTCACTGGGTATAACTAATGTCCGGCCACTTTCTTTGCAGGCCATTGCCATAGGTATCTCGCCAATAATTGCACGTAATTCACCTGATAATGCGAGCTCACCAGCAAATTCGTATTGCTTTAAATCTGCCTCCGGTAGCTGTGCCGCCGCGGCGAGAATGCCTAAGGCAATTGGTAAATCAAAACGTCCACCCTCTTTAGGTAAATCTGCTGGCGCTAAATTTACCGTAATGCGTTTGGCGGGAAATTCATAGCCGCAATTGATAATGGCACTGCGAACACGGTCTTTTGCTTCTCGAACTGAGGTTTCTGGTAATCCGACAATATTAAACGCAGGCAATCCGTTGGCTAAATGGACTTCTACTGTCACTAGCGGAGACTCAAGCCCGACACGAGCTCTACTAAAAACACAGGCTAAGGTCATAAAAATCCATTTTTAATGTCAATTATTGCTTTATACGAGTGTAGTTAATTAATGTTTTTTGTGCGAAAAATAAAGCAATAAAGCTAAAGCGAATTAACAGTGAGATTATCTTTGTTAAAAATTTAGTGTAAAAACACTTGCGCTTGTTATTAGAGCTATGGTACTAATTTAAATAGGCTGGAAGCAGCAACACTAAAATCAATAAACTTACAGAAAATATAAATTAATATGCAAAAATTTAGTTCAGTTATTATTAACATTCTCATCGTGGTGATTATTAAATCATCGCGGGGCATTTGTTGAACTAAAGAAAATTAAAAAATCTTAAAATAACAAACCCCCCGCTCCGAAAGGACTGGGGGGTTTGTCGTTATATACACACTAAATTTGCGCACAGCGCATTAGCATTATTACCTTTGGGAGAATACTTAAAAATTACAAAACAGGTGACTTCGTTAAAATGAATAGCTAATGCATAATTTGTGGTTTAAAAGTAAAGATAAACATGACAACTGAAAAAAAACTAACTGGCGGTGGCTTATTATTTAACGTGCTAGAACAGCATGGCGTTGAGCATGTTTTTGGCTACCCAGGTGGTGCAATAATGCCTATTTACGATGCTTTATATGATAGTGATGTAGAGCACTTTTTGTGTCGACATGAGCAAGGTGCCGCATTTTCAGCTGTAGGTTATGCTCGAGCATCCGGAAAAGTGGGTGTTTGTTTGGCAACTTCTGGCCCAGGTGCAACAAACTTGATCACAGGTCTTGCTGACGCGTTAGCCGATTCAATTCCGGTTGTTGCGATCACGGGGCAAGTTGCTACAGCAGCAATGGGCTCAGATGCCTTTCAGGAAATTGACATTTTTGGTTTATCACTGGCTTGTACTAAGCACTCTTTTCAAGTGACTGACATTGATGATTTAGCCAAAGTGCTACACCAAGCGTTTGCGATTGCACTTGAAGGAAGACAAGGGCCAGTATTGGTTGATATCCCCAAAGATATTCAGTTGGCCGAAGTTAATGGCTGTTTAGAGCACCTGGTCAACTTAAAAAATAAAGTTAAATTACCACCCGCTAACGTTGGTAGTGCTATTGCGTTATTGAATCAAGCAAAACAACCTGTGCTATATGTTGGGGGTGGTGTTGGTATGGCAAATGCTATTGATGAATTAAGAGCTTTTGCAAAAACTACCGGTGTACCCAGTGTTTCAACGCTTAAAGGGCTGGGCGCTGTTGACCCTAAAGATGAAAATTATTTAGGTATGTTGGGTATGCATGGCACTAAAGCGGCGAATTTAGCAGTGCAAGAATGTGATTTATTGATTGCTGTAGGTGCACGTTTTGATGACCGAGTGACCGGTAAATTAAATGAATTCGCGCCCAATGCGAAAGTTATCCATTTTGATATCGATACCGCTGAAATTAATAAACGTCGTGTTGCGGATGCCGCGATATTAGGGGACTTAAAGGTAAATTTGCCTGCTTTGGCTATTCCATTATCAATTGCAACTTGGCAAGACAAATGCCAGACCATGAAAGCAGAATTTACCTGGGACTATAACCACCCTGGAGAGACAATTTTTGCGCCAGCTGTATTAAAAGAAATCAGTGATCACATGCCAGCAAATACCTGTGTTACCACTGATGTTGGTCAGCATCAAATGTGGGCTGCGCAACATATGTTATTTGATGATCCGAGTAACTTTTTGACCAGCGGTGGTATGGGCACCATGGGATTTGGTGTGCCAGCGGCTGTAGGTGCACAGGTGAGTAGACCAACTGATTGTATTATTGCCGTTTCAGGTGATGGCTCATTTATGATGAATGTCCAAGAACTTTCCACTATTAAGCGCTTCCAATTGCCGGTTAAAATCGTGCTTATCGATAACGCCAAACTAGGTATGGTTCGACAATGGCAAGATTTGTTTTTTAATGGTCGATTAAGTGAAACCGATTTAGCGGATAACCCTGATTTTGTTATGTTGGCAAATGCATTTGATATTAAGGCAAAATTAATTAGCAATAAATCAGAAGTAACTGGCGCAATTGAAGAAATGCTGGAACATGACGGACCTTACTTGTTGCAGGTGAAAATTGATGCACAAGATAATGTTTGGCCATTAGTACCGCCTAACACCGCTAACGATAAAATGATGGAGAGTACGTAAATGAAGAACTATCAATTAACCATAAAAGCGGATGATAAGCAGGTAGTACTTGAGCGTATTTTGCAGGTCACACGTTATCGAGGTTTTTTAATTAGTGGCATAAACGCCAAAGTGAATACAGGTACACACGTTGGCACGATTGAACTTATGGTCAGAAGTGAGCGTCCGATCGAACTTTTGGTTGATCAAATTAATAAACTGATCGACATCAAAGAAGTCAAGGTAGACAATAGCGCATCACAGCAGTGCATTGCATAATGCTGGATTAAAACCTTCGACAACAAGTAATAAAATTAAAAATAGAAAGCGCAGCTAAATTTTGCGTTATCTATTTGATATAAAATAAAATTTAGGAATAAGAAATGGCTAAAGTTAATGCAGAACTAATTTGGTTTAATGGTGAACTCATGCCGTGGCAGAACGCTACAGTACATGTTATGAGTCATGCGCTACATTACGGTTCTTCAGTATTTGAAGGTATCCGTGCTTATAACACCCATAAAGGGACGTGTATTTTTCGTTTAGAAGAGCACATTAAGCGTTTATTTGAATCAGCAAAAATATACCGTATGAACATTCCTTTTACTGAGGCAGAAATCGTTCAAGCGTGTAAAGATGCGGTAGTGAAAAATAATTTAAAATCAGCTTATTTACGTCCGTTAGCATTCTTAGGCGATATTGGCATGGGTCTTCGTCCACCCATTGATGCGGTAGCTGATGTGATGATTGCTGCATTTAGTTGGGAAGCCTATTTAGGTGCTGATGCCATTCAAAACGGCGTTGAAGTCGGTGTATCAAGCTGGAATAGATTGGCGCCGAATACTATGCCAACGGCAGCTAAAGCGGGTGGTAATTATTTATCTTCACAATTAATTTCTACCGAAGCTGCTCGTCATGGTTATGCTGAAGGTGTTGCGTTAGATATTAATAATATGGTCAGTGAAGGTGCGGGACAAAATTTATTTTTAATTCGTAATGGTGTGCTTTATACCCCACCAGGTACGGCGTCAATATTACAAGGTTTGACTCGCGATACCGTGTTTTTCCTTGCTAAGCAATTAGGCTACGAAGTACGTGAAGAGCCAATTTCTCGTGAATCGTTATATCTAGCGGATGAATTCTTTATGTGTGGCACCGCTACTGAAGTAGTACCGGTTAAATCAGTTGATGGTATTGCTGTTGGTAATGGTTCTCGAGGGCCTATGACTGCAGCCATTCAAACAGCATTTTTTGGAATTTTTGATGGCAGTACCGAAGTGCCTGAAAACTGGTTAGATGCAGTTTTATAGCTCTAGATTTTTGCTACTTCGCTAAGCTTCTTCGTTGGAAGTACTCACTTATATTGATAAGTTGCGTGCTTCCTACCTTGAAGTTTAGATGAATTAGCGGCAACTCTGCGACGTACACCTAACGACTAAATACTTATTTTAAAAGCGCATTCAGCTAGTGTTTTTTTAAAATAACTCACAGCAATATTATCAACTTACTTAAGAACTTAACGCATTTAGGGAATTTGTCATGCCAAAATTACGCTCAGCAACCTCGACTCAAGGCCGAAATATGGCGGGCGCTCGTGCGCTCTGGCGTGCAACAGGTATGACTGATGGCGATTTTGGCAAACCCATTATTGCCGTGGTTAACTCATTCACTCAGTTTGTGCCGGGCCATGTGCATTTAAAAGATATGGGCCAGTTAGTGGCTGGCGCGATTGAAGAAGCCGGTGGTGTCGCAAAAGAATTTAATACCATCGCGGTTGATGACGGCATTGCCATGGGTCACGCTGGCATGCTTTACAGCTTACCTTCTCGTGATTTAATTGCAGACTCGGTTGAATATATGGTGAATGCCCATTGTGCTGATGCCATGGTGTGTATTTCAAACTGTGACAAAATTACCCCAGGCATGTTAATGGCCGCTATGCGCTTAAATATTCCGGTAATTTTTGTTTCTGGTGGCCCAATGGAAGCAGGTAAAACCAAGCTTTCAGATCAAATCATTAAACTCGATTTAGTGGATGCCATGATCAAAGGTGCTGATCCAACAGTCTCGGATGAAGATTCTGACAAAGTTGAGCGTTCAGCGTGTCCAACCTGTGGCTCATGTTCAGGCATGTTCACCGCTAACTCAATGAACTGTTTAGCTGAAGCACTAGGTTTAGCCTTACCCGGAAACGGTTCTATGTTAGCAACACATGCTGACCGCGAGCAATTATTCCTAGATGCAGGTAAAGAAATTGTTACCTTAACCAAGCGTTACTATCAGGATAACGACGAATCAGCACTGCCACGTAATATTGCCAGTAAAGAAGCGCTACACAATGCGATGTGTTTAGATATTGCTATGGGGGGGTCAACCAATACTATCTTGCATTTACTGGCTACCGCGCAAGAAGCTGAAATAGATTACACCATGGCAGACATGGATAAATTATCACGTATTGTACCCCAGCTATGTAAAGTTGCGCCATCAACGCCTAAGTATCATATGGAAGATGTCCATCGCGCTGGTGGGGTAATCGCTATTCTAGGCGAATTGTCACGTGCTGGTTTATTAAATACCGATGTGCCCAATATTTTTGGTACCACACTTGCTGATGTTATTGCCAAATACGATATTAAAGTAACGACTGATGAAGCGGTGAAAAAATTCTACCGTGCAGGCCCTGCTGGTATTCGCACCACTAAAGCATTTAGCCAAGATTGTCGTTGGGATACGTTAGATGATGACCGAGAAAATGGTTGTATCCGAAGCCTTGAGCATGCTTTTTCAACCGAAGGTGGTTTAGCGGTACTTTCAGGAAATATTGCGGTAGATGGCTGTGTGGTTAAAACCGCAGGCGTTTCTGACGATAATTTAGTCTTTACGGGACCTGCGCATATTTTTGAAAGCCAAGACGCTGCGGTCGCAGGTATTTTAGATAAAAAAGTTGTCGCAGGTGAGGTGGTGGTTATTCGTTATGAAGGCCCTAAAGGTGGTCCGGGCATGCAAGAAATGCTTTATCCAACCACTTACTTAAAATCGATGGGCTTAGGCAAAGCTTGTGCTTTGTTAACTGATGGCCGTTTCTCCGGTGGCACTTCAGGTTTATCCATAGGTCATGTTTCTCCAGAAGCCGCTGATGGCGGTACTATTGCACTGGTAGAGCAAGGCGATATTATTCATATCGATATTCCTACGCGTGAAATAACCTTACAAGTATCTGAAACTGAGCTTGCAGCACGTCGTGCTGCGATGGAAGCAAAAGGTAAAGATGCTTGGAAGCCGGTTGATCGCATTCGCCCTATCAGTTATGCACTCAAAAATTATGCAATGTTAGCAACGAGCGCTGATAAAGGTGCTGTGCGCAACCGTGAACTACTTGATGGTATAGTTGATGGTATCAAGTAATGGAGAAACCTAATGACTGAAGCTGAACAGCAAGCCTTAGTACTTGCTAAAGCAACGCAGGAACAAGCTCTCGATTACTTGCGCAGAATACTACTGGCACCGGTTTATGATGTGGCTGTTGAATCTGATTTAACACCTTTAACTAAATTATCTGCTCGCTTAGGTAAGCAAATATTTCTTAAACGAGAAGACCAGCAACCGGTGCACTCTTTTAAGTTACGTGGTGCTTATAATAAATTAATTAACTTATCAGAGCAGCAATGTTTACATGGTGTTATGGCCGCTTCTGCGGGGAATCATGCGCAAGGTTTGGCATTGGCAGCGCATAAGCTAGGTATTAAAGCGACGATAGTGATGCCGATCACGACACCTGATATTAAAGTTGATAACGTTAGACGTTATGGGGCTGAAGTGCGCTTAGTCGGCAAAAGCTTTAATGAAGCACAACAAGCTTGTACTGAATTTGCAAAAGCTGAACATAAAACCTTAATCCATCCTTTTGATGACCCTGATGTTATTGCCGGCCAAGGCACAGTGGCTAAAGAACTATTACAACAGCGTCCTAATACCGATGTAGTCTTTATACCTGTTGGTGGCGGTGGCTTACTGGCCGGTATGGCAGTCTATTTAAAGCAGCTAAAACCTAATATTAAGGTGATTGGTGTCGAGGCCGAAGATTCCGCTTGTTTAAAAGCGGCGCTAGCGGCAGGAAAACCAGTTGATTTAGAGCAAGTCGGCTTATTTGCTGATGGTGTTGCAGTAAAGCGTATTGGTGAGCATACCTTTGATTTGATCAAATATTATTGTGATGACGTGATTACCGTATCTACGGATGAAATTTGTGCGGCAATAAACTGTCTCTTATACACATCTGACGCTGCCGACGATATGCAGTGTGTAGAT
>OJDZ01001127.1_pt1 | contig 11506 bp, 9 predicted proteins | sample 1592981 | NCBI WGS metagenome assembly OJDZ01 (sample SAMN05416851, study PRJEB24817) | seawater metagenome | isolation source: Sea water | place: Canada:Atlantic | collected 2013-07
TCGTGGGCTCGGAGATGTGTATAAGAGACAGCAACTAATATGGTGATATTCAGTGGTGAACCACTAGCAAAAAATCATAAAAACCAACAGTGGCAAGTATTGCGTCACAATCAAAGCTGATCTAGATGCCATCCCTGTTCAACCAGCCCTCGGCCAGCACTGGTCGGTTAAACGCTATCGTTTAATAGAAGAAATGGAAACGGGTGATCACGTGATGCAGCATACCTATGAATCATTAGAGCACATTGAAGGCAGCCTGCTAGAAACGGGTGAACAACTTATCCGCTTTATTGCCAGAGAAAATGCCTCGGCTATAAGCAGCCCATTGCAGTGTTCAATGAACTACGAAAGGCGGCCTAATATAGCGAGTGGTGCACTTCGGAGTTGAATTCGCAGGTTTTATATTTGAATGGCACTTTATCAATTCTGCGTTGCTTTCTTGCCCACTCGTAAAACTGCCTAACATGGTTGATGTATAGGTTTGCCGTATCTCGGTCGATATCCTTGGCAATCACCTGTTCTATAAGGTGCTTGCGATAGCGGTACACAGGAAGCCAATATTTCGCTTTATCACTGTCACTTACGGCATAAACCTCATGCCAGTCCACGTTATTCTTCTCAACCCATTGCAAAAACAAACTCATCGAATTTGCTAATGACTGCACAGTAATAAGCGACACGCCACCAAGAGGATTCTTTTTACCGCCACGTTTAGGCGGCATAAAAAGCCCTTTATATCTGTGCTCTAAGAATAAATTGATTTCGAGAGCGTCCTGAATTCGAACCAGCGATAACACTCTAGGGAAACGATCAACAATGTGATCTTCATGAAAAGCGATAGTGCGTTGACCTTCCTCATCAACGTTCGATACGTTAGGCAGGTTGCCTAAATTTACAGTTTGTTTTACAACTTTGGGATGATTGCCACTCAAATTAAATGCTCCATTGCAATACTGCAAAATATACGCATAAGCATTTCAGGTGTCAACAACAAATTGCAGTATTTGATTACTGCAAAATAAATTGACCTAACCAACAATGTCAGCCACAATAATTTTCATTAAATTAATTCCGATTTTGTAACGCCAGTTGGTCATAACCCATTGGCGTTTATTTACTTTTTGGAGAAATCGGTTTGCTGAACACAACCAAGGTTTAACGTTCATGAATGCAAAAATGCGCCAAGCTACTGAAGAGCTGCGCTTGAGTGATATTGCCGATATCCGCTTAGGCCATCCTTTTCGTGGCACGGTGAAGCAATACGACAATGGTGATGTAAATGTTGTTCAGGTGAGGGATACCGAGCCAACGGGTGAAATCAACCAATACACTATGGTTGAAACCGTATTAAAGACGAAAAAGCAACCCGACTGGTTAGAAAATGGTGATGTGTTATTTGTCGCTAAAGGGGCAAAACATTACAGCGTATTAGTAGAACAAGTATTAGAGCGCACAGTCTGCTCACCACACTTTTTTGTGGTGCGTCTAAAGCCTGAGTTTACAGGTGTGATCGTGCCCGATTTCTTGTGCTGGCAACTCAACCAACAACCTGCACAGCGTTATTTCAAAGCGACTGCCGAGGGTTCAATGTACCTAAGTATTCGCAGGCAAGTGTTGGAAAATGTGCCCATTAAGGTGCTGTCACTTGAAAAACAAAAACAGCTCGCTGCAATGCACCGTTGCGGTGTTAGAGAGCAAAAAGTATTACAAAAGCTGATTGAAAATAGACAGCAACAACTAGAAGCCATTGCTATTCACGCACTTGAAAGCTCATGCGTTTGAAAGAGAGCCTAAAACAAAACAGATTCAGAATTAATGATAAGGACTTAAAAATATGATCACAACCAACCAAATCAATCAGGATGATACAGCCTTGAGCCAGCGTGATGCAGCCTTGAGCGAAACAAAAAATATCACGCAAAGTGAAGTAAACAAGGCGGTATGGGCCGCTTGTGACACTTTCCGTGGTGTTATCAGTGCCGATACCTACAAAGACTTCATCCTAACCATGCTGTTTTTAAAGTACATCTCTGATGTTTATAAAGACGAATACAACAAATTAGTTGCTCAGTATGGTGATAATCCTGAACTCATCCACGCTATGATGTCGAAGCAGCGCTTTGTGTTGCCAGAAGGCGCGAGCTTTTGGGACTTGTACGAAAAGCGCTATGAAGCAGGTAATGGTGAGCGTATTGATAAAGCCTTGCACGCACTTGAAGAAGCTAACGGCAGCAAGCTTAAAAACGTATTCCAAGACATCAGTTTTAACACTGACCGATTAGGCCAAGAAAAGCAGAAGAACGATCTGCTTCGCCATCTACTAGAAGACTTTGGCAAAGACATTTTAAACCTAAGCACAGAGCGTGTGGGTAGCTTAGACATCATCGGTAATGCCTATGAATACCTTATCAAACACTTTGCTGCTGGCAGTGGCGCTACCGCTGGCGAATACTATACCCCACCAGAAGTTTCGACTCTTTTAGCAACGGTTTTAGAGCCAGTTGAAGGCGACCAAATATGCGACCCATGTACAGGAAGTGGCTCACTACTTCTTAAATGTGGCGCTATGGTACGTAAAAACTCGGGCTCTAAAAAGTACGCCTTATTTGGGCAAGAAGCGATAGGTTCCACTTGGGCATTAGCCAAAATGAACATGTTCCTCCACGGTGAAGATAACCACCGCATTGAATGGGGCGACACCATTCGTAACCCACTGTTAAAAGAGAAAGATGGTAACGGCTTACTGCACTTTGACGTAGTTACAGCCAACCCGCCATTTTCACTTGATAAGTGGGGACATGACGATGCCAGCAATGACCCTTATGGGCGCTTTAGACGAGGTATTCCGCCTAAAACCAAAGGTGACTATGCATTCATCAGCCACATGATTGAAACATTGAAACCTGAAACGGGTCGTATGGGCGTGGTCGTGCCGCATGGTGTGTTATTTAGAGCATCGAGCGAAGGCAAAATTCGCCAACAACTGATTGAAGAAAACTTGCTAGATACCGTCATTGGCTTGCCAGAAAAGCTGTTCTTCGGCACGGGTATTCCAGCCGCCATCTTGATATTTAAAAAACACAAGACCGACAAAAACGTATTGTTTATTGATGCCAGTCGTGAGTTCAAATCAGGCAAAAACCAAAACCAGCTAACTGACGAAAACATTCAAAAGATCATCGACACTTACAAGGCTCGTGAAAATGTAGATAAATATGCATACCTTGCCAGTTTTGACGAGATCAAAGAAAACGATTTTAACCTAAACATCCCTCGTTATGTTGATACCTTTGAAGAAGAAGCAGAAATTGATTTAGTGGCTGTGCGCACTGAGCGTGTTCAGCTTAAAAGTGAACTGCAAACCCTTGAAGAAGAGATGGAAGGTTACTTGAAGGAGTTGGGTTATGGTGCCTAATGGATGGAAAAAAGGTGTAATAGAAGATATTGCTAAAGTTTCTTCTGGTGGAACTCCTAGTAGACAAAATAATTTGTATTGGCTTGGCGGTCAAATACCTTGGGTAACAACAACTGAAGTTAAGTTTGGTGTTATTAACGATACAGAGCAAAAAATAACTGAAGCAGGACTTAAAAATTCATCAGCGAAACTTTTTCCAAAAGACACTATTTTAATGGCTATGTATGGTCAAGGAAAAACTCGTGGTCAAGTTGCAAAGCTTGGGATTGAAGCTTCAACAAATCAAGCGTGTGCTGCATTACTACTCAATGATGGCTTTGAAGTTGATTACTACTATCAATATTTAGTCAGTCAATATGAAAATATTAGAGAATTAGCCAATAGTGGCGGTCAGCAGAATTTGAGCGCAGGAATTATTAAAAGTATTCATGTTCCAATTCCTCCGCAGTTAGAACAACGCAAAATCGCCAAAATCCTGTCCACTTGGGATAAAGCGATTAGTAGTACCGAGCGCCTAATCGACAACAGCAAACAGCAGAAAAAAGCCCTCATGCAACAACTGCTCACTGGCAAAAAACGCCTACTTGATGACTCTGGTAAACCGTTTGTGGGTGAGTGGTTATTCTCAACTTTCTCGGAAGTCTTTAAAGTAGCAAATAATAAAAAAACTCAAATAAAGTCAGGAGACTATTTGGAATCGGGACATATTCCAATTGTAGATCAAGGAAAACAACTCATTTCTGGTTATACCAACAACGTAGAAAAATACGATGACATACCTGTAATAATATTTGGTGATCACACAAGAATCGTTAAATGGGTGGATTTTGAATTTGCTCAAGGGGCTGATGGAACTCAAGTATTAAAAGCAACCAAGCACTTCGACGGAAAGTTTTCGTATTATTTATTATCGAATACCGATATTCCAAACCTTGGATATAGTAGACACATGCGTGAACTTAAGGAAAAAGATTTTAAGCATCCTAACTCTATCAAAGAACAACAAAAAATTGCGTTAATATTGACCAATGCAGACAATGAAATTGGACTATTAGAGCAACAACTTGCTGACCTCAAACAAGAGAAAAAAGCGCTGATGCAGCAACTGTTAACAGGCAAGCGCAGAGTCAAAGTGGATGATAAGGAGGTCGCATAACGATATGGATATTACAGCACTAACATTTGATGAGCGAGATGAGTTTAAGCGTAAAAGCATCGCTGAAAAAGCGATTTCACTATTACAAGCGGACATCGATATTTCCCCTATGGTGATCGATGGTGGTTGGGGTACGGGTAAAACTGAGTTTTGTCATAAACTGATAAACCTGATGAAAGGTAATGACACACATCATTTAATATATATTGATGCATTTAAAGCTGATCATGCTGATGAGCCATTAATGACTGTTCTCGCTGAGGTAATTAAAGTTCTACCTGATGAAGACAGTAAACAAAGTTTCATTAAGAAAGCACTGCCTACTGTAAGATATGGCCTAAAGACAATTGCAAAAGCGGGAGTCTCGCACCTTTTGAGACAAGATATAGCAGATGTTGCAGATGATTTTGACAAAGAAATCCAGAAAACCGCAGACAAGGCAATTGATGCAACTGTCGAGGCCGTATTAAAAGATCACGTAAAAGCAGACAAAAACTTAAAAGCATTGCAGGCGGCATTAAAAGAAATTGCGGCTGTTAAACCTATTGTATTGTTTATTGACGAATTAGATCGATGTAGACCAAACTTTGCTGTCGATATGCTTGAGATTATAAAACATACCTTTGATGTAGAAGGTGTGAAATTTGTTTTGATTACCAATACTCAACAGCTCAAGGCGTCAATAAATCATTGTTATGGACAGTCAGTAGACGCTCAACGGTATTTGGATAAATTTGTTAAATTTACTATCGCTCTTCCAGAAACAGTTGATACCAATGCTCACCGTGAAAGTATTGCTGCAATTGAACACTATAAAAACTTAGTAAGATCAAGCCATGTATTGGAAGGTATGAAGCTATATGAATGTGGCTCAATTAGAACAATCGAACAAATTATTATTGCAAATAGATTGTCATTACGAGAAGTAGAGACTGTTGTTCGCCATATAGAAATTTATGTAACTCTAGCCCAATCAAATAACCTTCAGAGCAACACAATTTTTGGATATAAAGTGCTTACCATATTGGCTATAGCAATTTATAGCATTCAGCCCGAAGTAGCTTTATCGATACTACAAAAAAGAATTGATGCGAAAGATATTGGTAACTGTCTTGGTATATCAAATCTGTCAAATGACATTCAAGGTCGCCCTGATGAGCAGGAACTAATCTGTTATATGCTTGGTTATACTGCTTTGCATAATAAAGAGCATTTTACTCCAACAGAAGATGTCGATGTATGGAAAGAAGAAAGTGCCCGTTACTTTCAGGGTGGATATTGGCGAACAGATGACTTTGCATCTATTTGCGCTGAAGCGATTCAAACACTGACAATGTGCTAAAGGATTAGAAATGACTAAGACAGTTAAATTTCAAGAAGAATTCAGCGCAAAAATACCCGCACTGACATTGTTAACCAACTTGGGTTACACCTTTATTCCACCCAATGAATGCGAAGCGCTACGTGGTAACACTCTTGCAAGTGAAAAGAAAAGCACTCATCAAGTTATTTTACTCCCTGTAATGCGTGCCTTTTTAGCAAAACAGACGTTCTCGTTTGCGGGTAAGCAACATACGTTATCAGAGGCTGCCATTGATAAGGTCATGCATGAGCTAAACCCTGCCATGAACTTAGGTTTAAAAGCGGCTAATGAGAAAATCTATAATGCGCTAATGTATGGCGTTAGCGTTACTGAATTTATAGACGGAAAAAAAGCCTCTCCCACCATTAAGCTTATTGATTGGCATGACATTGATAATAACCAATTCCACTTTACTGAAGAGTTAGTGGTTCAAAATGCCGAAGGTACTGGCAATCGTATTCCAGATATTGTGTGCTTTGTGAATGGCTTGCCATTAGTAGTGATTGAGGCGAAACGCCCGGATTCAAATAAAGAAGGTAAATCGACCAACGCTGAAGCGATTTCTCAGCATATTCGTAATCAAGGTCAGGCTGAAATTCCTCACTTATATGCTTATAGCCAATTGCTATTAGCAGTAAATGGGCATGAAGGTTTATATGCCACATGTGGCACCCCTGAAAAGTTTTGGGCGAAGTGGAAAGAGGAGCAAATACCCGAAGCGGAATTTGTCAGGCTAAAAAATCATAAGTTGAGCGATGAACAATTAAATGGGTTGTTTAATCATCGTCCTGCGAAAGTGAAAGATGACTACCTATCATTGGTTGCTGCGGGTGACTTAACCGTTACCGATCAAGATAGGCTTATTGTCAGCTTGCTGCGTCCTGAGCGCCTGCTTGATATGACTCGCTTGTTTACCTTGTTTGATAAAAAAGCTGGCAAGATTGTAGCTCGATACCAGCAGGTGTTTGGCATAAAAGCACTTATTGAGCGAATTAACACCTTTGATGATTCAGGCGCTCGTGAGGGCGGTGTTATCTGGCACACCACAGGCAGCGGTAAGTCGTTTACGATGGTGTTCTTATCAAAAGCGTTGATATGGCTTGAAGAGCTTGCACAATGCCGTGTGATCATAGTTACAGACCGTGTGGACTTGGAAGATCAATTAAGCCGCACTTTTGCCTCTGGCGGTGTATTAACTGACCGAGATAAAAAAGATGCAATGGCGACCACTGGTAAGCGTTTAGCTGAACAAATTGGTAAAGGGAATGAGCGAGTTATCTTCTCGATCATTAATAAGTTTGGCTCAGCGATCAAATATAAAGAATGCTACAACGACAGCCCAAACATTATTGTACTTGTTGATGAAGGCCACCGTAGCCAGAACGGTGAAAATAATATCCGTATGCAGCAGACGCTGCCTAAAGCAGCCTATATTGCTTTTACGGGTACGCCACTGTTAAAAGACGATAAGACCGAAAACAAATTTGGTAAGATCATCCACTCTTACACCATGCAACAAGCGGTTGAAGATAAAACCGTTACCCCTCTGTTATACGAAGAACGCATTCCAGAGTTGAACGTTAATGACAAAGCTATTGATGCATGGTTTGAACGCAGCACTAGCAAACTAAGTGATAAGCAAAAGACCGACCTAAAAAAGAAGTTTTCTCAAAAAGGTCAAATCTACCAAACCGAAGGTCGCATTGAATTAATCGCATACGATATTGCTGACCACTTCCAGAACTTTAAACAGCAAGGCTTAAAAGGTCAGCTAGCTTGTGATTCCAAAGCCTCTGCAATTCGATATAAGAAGGCATTGGACAAAATTGGTACGGTAACATCCGTTGTGGCGATGTCAGCTCCAGATACTCGTGAAGGTCACGAGGCTGTTGATCAAGAAAGTAAAGACATCGTACAAAATTGGTGGAAGGCTAACGTTAATAAAATGGACGAAAAAGCCTACACCAAAGCCATTATTGAAGACTTTGGTAGAGATGATGGCCCAGACATCATGATCGTAGTAGATAAGCTACTAACAGGCTTTGATGAGCCAAAAAACACTGTGCTTTATATCGATAAGCCTCTAAAAGAGCACAACCTAATACAAGCAATTGCCCGTGTTAACCGATTACATAGTAAAAAGCAGTTTGGTTACTTAATTGATTACCGAGGCATTTTAAAAGAGCTTGATACCACCATTGAGAAGTATCAAGACCTTGCAGAACGAACTCAAGGCGGCTTTGACATTGACGATCTGAAAGGTTTGTATAACCGCATGGATACGGAATACAAAAAGCTTCCGGGGCTGCACAGTGATTTATGGGCGATATTTGATGCTGTTAAAAACAAGCAAGATGGCCCAGCACTTCGCCAAGCGTTAGCACCAAAGGTGCAAGATGTCGATGGCAAGCTTGTCGATACCAATCTTAAAAAGCGTGATGACTTTTATTCGGTACTGACCGCATTTTCAAACTGTATGAAAGTAGCGCTGCAATCAGCAACCTACTTTGAAGATAAGTCATTCGATAACAAACGTGACTTGTACAAACGTGACCTAAAAGCCTTTGTCGATTTGCGTAAACAAGTGCGTGAAGATGCTGACGAAACTATTAATTATGATGAATATGCTGAAGATATTCGCAGCCTTTTAGACAAGCACATAGCTGGTATTGAAGTGAAAGAGCCTGATGGTGCGTATTTGGTCGGAAATTTAGGAAAGGACGTTAAGCCACAGGATATGAGCGATGACGAGGCTCGTAATCAGACTGATAAAATCACAGGCCGAATCACTAAAATGATTGAGCAAGACTTAGCAGATGATCCTTATGCACAGGAATATTTCTCTAAGATGCTTAAAAAAGCGATTGAAGATGCTCAAGCTATGTTCGATGCGCCTGTTAAGCAATACATCCTTTTTGCTGATTTTGAACAGGAAGTAAAAGAGCGCAAAGTCGCTGATGTTCCCAATGACTTTGTAGATGACTCCGGCAAGTTAAATAAACATGCACAAGCCTACTTTGGTTTGTTTAAGCACTTATTTGACGCTGAATGCTTGAATGACAAAGCCTTAGATAACGATAAACTCGTAGCGTTGGCGTTTAACATTGATGATGTAGTGAATACCGCTGTTGCTGAGTATTCAATCAATCCTGCGGAGATTGAAAACGCTATTCACATGAAGCTGTTGCCGCTGTTATTTGCTGATCTTGGCCTTGAAAACGCTCAAAAGCTGATTGAAGAAGTGCTTAAGATCACTCGATTAGGCTTAGCAAGGGGCTAACGAGAGTGAGTAAACAAGCAGTTGCTGCCGCTATTTGCCCAAAAGAAAGCCGAACAGCGACCAATGAACATGGTGTTTTTACCTATGGTAACGACACTATTCACTATGATGTTATTCGTAAAACCAAGCCTGCTGAAAATGCTAAAAAAACAGCACGCAAGGTAATTATTAAGGTTCATCCTAATCAGCATGTTGTGGTTACTGTGCCACATGATGCGAGTGATGATGCTATTCAAGATGCTATGCATAAGAGAGCAAGATGGATTTGGCAAAGCATTGATGAATTTGCTAAGCAAAAAGATACGGTTTTACCCAAGCGTTATGTGAGTGGCGAAACGCAGTTTTATCTAGGCAAGCGCTATGTACTCAAGGTAATTGTTGATGCCGAGCAAGTACCTAACGTAAAGCTAAGCCGTGGCAAATTGAATGTAACAATCAAGCGTGAAGTCAGTAAAGATATTGATGATCGATTAGTGAAAATTAAACCGTTAATCGACAAATGGTATCAACATAAAGCAAAAGCAATTTTTCATGAGCGACTAGCCGAACAACTTCCGAAAGCGACTTGGGTAACAGGTATTCCTTCATTTCGTGTGATGGCAATGAAAAAGCAATGGGGAAGCTGCTCAAATAAAGGCAACTTGATGCTCAACCCTCACCTAGTTAAAGCACCTAAAGAATGCATTGATTACGTCATATTACATGAGCTTTGCCATATAGCTGAGCACAATCACAGCGAAAGATTCTGGCGTTTGTTAACTCAAGTAATGCCGAATTGGAAAGAAGTAAAAGCCAAATTAGATGATATGGCGGAGATGTATTTAAATGAGTAAAAGCGAGTTAAATAAATTGACTAATCCAAGTTGGATGGATGAAATGAATAAGATGCAAAAGCAATACGAAGCAGTCAATAATTTTGCACATCAAAGTTCTGCTATTGCACATATGCAACAGCAAATGGAAGCACTTCGCCAGTCCATGATAATTCAAGAACCTAAGTGGTTAGCGGCAGCAAGTACAATGGCTGAGCATAGCAACCGTATTTTAAAGAGCTTAGAAGAACCTGCATGGATGAAAAACCTAAAAAGATTCGAAGATATTAGCTTCCAAACAAGTTTGGCTATTGAAAATTCGAGTATACATAACAGTCTAATTAAAAATGCAGAGCTACTGAATAATTCATTTAATGAACCAAGATGGACAAAAATTTTTGACCACAATAAGCAGCTATTAAGTGCTGTTGAACAATCTAGTTGGATGAAGTCTTTTCAGAGATTTGATGAACTAAGCAAGCAATCCATTAAAGCATTCGAGCACAGTAAATCTTTTAGCAAACTAATTGATAGTGCTAAAACAACGTCGCAGCTTTGCAACCTTGAAGCTTTTGAAGCCATTGCAAAGCTTCATAATTCACCTTTGAATCACTTTGGTAAACTTGCAGAAACAGCGTTTAAAAAACAAGAATATAGAAAAGATATTCACGAACTAGATGACGATATATATTCAGATATAGCCCAAGAAAACGATTTCGAAAAGCTGCCTACCAATATCCAAAATAAAATAATTTATTATCTAAAGTTCATATTTTTAACGATCTTTCTCAACTTGTTATCAAATTACATATATGACCAGAGGGAACTGCTTGCACAAACATTGAGGTTGCTAGAAAAACCAACTGAGGTTAAAAAGTTTGCTCGAAGTGGTTCGAGTCGATTTGAACGAGAAGTGCTCAGTGATTTAAGGATTGTATCGGGTAATGATGTGAATTTGAGAGCATCTCCTTCAATGAAGTCAGATATCATTTTGCAATTAGATACTGGTACTTTGATAGAAGTAGTGGATAAATCCAATCGAGTTTGGCTTTTGGTTGAAATATCAGATGGTGAAGATGTTATTCAAGGATGGATAGCTAGGCGATACACTGTTTATTTTAAATAACTCAGGTAACAGTTTAAGCAGCTTTTTGAAGGTGGCATTCTTTAATAAAGAATGAAGATGACATTATATAAAACTCGCCCGCCTTTTTACCTGCGCCTGAAGCAAACTGCCCGATCAAATATTCATAAGCATCGCCCAGTACATCGGTTTCGTCGTGCAAAAAATCGATGTCGTTGAGGTGGATCAATATTTTTGATATCAGCTCGTTTTTGGCTTTTTCGGTTTTACCGAGCTTGTTTGAGGTTAAATCTAAGTCGTCGAATAAGCCATTGAAGTCGTCTTCTGCCGCCGTACCCATAGTGCTTTGTTCAATGTGATTCAGCACTTCGGTTAACGCTTCTAATATAAATTCGC
>OJDZ01001143.1_pt1 | contig 11372 bp, 11 predicted proteins | sample 1592981 | NCBI WGS metagenome assembly OJDZ01 (sample SAMN05416851, study PRJEB24817) | seawater metagenome | isolation source: Sea water | place: Canada:Atlantic | collected 2013-07
TTTAGTTACCAATAAGGTGACGTTTAGTTACCAATAAGGTGACGTTTAGTTACCATTATGAGACAAGTTTTTCTTTGTCTTTTAAAAGACGTTTACTTACCATTATGAGACTCTTGTATATTTGTCACTAAAGTGACTTGTAATAATAAGTCACTTAATATAAGGTAGGGTTTAAACATACTAGGATAAAGCCAATGAATAAGAAGCAAGACTTAGTAGTAAAGACTAATCAGTTAAATCAAGCATTACAAACATTATCGTTATCTGAGGTTCGAATTATTCAACTAGCTATAGTCGATGCTAGAGAAACTGCTACGGGATTAAGCACTGATAAACCTTTACGTATCGATGCCTCTCGTTACGCAGAAGCCTTTGGCACTTCACGACAGAATGCCTATGCTCGAATGAAGGAAGCAGAAGAAACCTTGTTTAATAGACGTTTTACCTATCAGGATATTAATGGTAAGCCAATCAAAAGCCGCTGGTTACAGCAAGTTCAATACCATGATGGTGAGGGCGCAATAGATCTAGTTTTTACGCTTGCCGTAGTAGAAGGGATTAGCCGTATTGATGGGCTGGAGCAGTTTTTCACTTCCTATTTGTTAGAGCAAACTACACAATTTGATAGTGTTTATTCAGTGCGCCTCTATGAGTTACTTACCCAATGGCGCGCCGCCAAAAAAACGCCTTGTTTTGAATTAGGGGTCTTTCGACAACAAATGGGGCTAGGTGTGAATGAATATAAAAGAATGAATGACTTTAAGAAGCGAGTGTTGGACTTGGCCATTAATGAAATTAATGAGAAGTCCGATCTGAAAGTAAAATATGATAACGTAAAGAAAGGCCGCAGTATTACAGGCTTTAAATTTGTAGTTCATGAGAAGAAAAAACCCAAAACTGGACAGGTAGCTGAAGCTCGCGATGTTGACAACGGTGATATGTTCACTATTGATGGGTTGTCTGATAAGCAGCTGTGGCGTATCAGTCGGCATAAAGAGTTTATAAGTACATATAGCGGTCTTGCTAAAGGCGACGCTGGTAAGAGCTGGTCAGCATACAGCGACTTTATAGTCGGTGAGATCAAGAAGGACGCTTCTAAATTCAGTAAAAAACGCCCTATACGTGAGTATTTAGATGGGAATGAAGAGGAATACGATTTCTCAAAATAGCGAGAGAAACTGACCACCGAGGTCGTACTGTCACTGGTTTAAAGTTTACTGTGAAGCCTAAGGCTAAACCCCAAAAAACTTTAGAAGAAAAGCGTGACCCACATACAGCAGATATGTTTACTATTCATGGGCTAAACGACAAGCAACTAGGACGTATCGTTCGTAATCCTATCTTTATGGCAGAATACAATCATTTAGTAACACCAACTAGTCCAGCTGGGCAGTCGCAGCAAGGGTGGGATTTCGAAATGGTCAAACGACTAAAAGAGGACGCCTCACAGTTTGGTAAGCGTCCAATTAAAGATTATTTAAAGTACTAGATTTAACGGTTTACTATAGAATGCCTTAAAAATTAATTCGCATGAAACTAATAGGACAACCAGCATCGAGATGATGTTAATAACAAGGGGCATTTATGAAGTCTGTTTTTGAAAAGATTGTCGGATTTATTGTAGCGCTGATTATGCTATGGCTTTTATTTATGTTCTTAGGCTGGGCTTGGGATCATAAAGGCGCAATATTCATGCTCATAGTTGGAGTATTCGCCATAGGTATGGTGGTTCTCTTTTTGAGTAATACAGAAACGGGTATGGCTGATAAAACTGAAGAAAATACTCATGTTGATAACGAACAAGTACTAAGAACGGATATTAAGCTAGATGAAATAATAGCAGAACCAGTTCGCAGAGTGAGGGAAAGTTCGATTAAAGGTATTCAGTATCCTGCATTGTGCGAATGTGAGTTTGATGAAAATGAGAATAGTCGTTATTTTGTTTCATTCAGAGATATACCAGAAGCTAATGCTGAAGGTAGTACTCTTTTAGACACTATAGATATCGCTAAAGAATCGCTTTTATATGCTGTGAATATGTATAAGATAAGGGGAGAGCAATTACCAATACCTAGTGAAGTTACGGCTGATGAAATTATTATTAGTTTATAGGGATGGCTAAAAATCGTCTGTTGACTACTATTAGTTTAAATAAATTCTAATCTAAATAATCTAAAAGAAATAATTATGAGTATTAATAATCACGTCATACTTACAGAACTGGAAAGCATAGAAGCGGCTATTCTGAAACATGGCAAGGAAAGATATGAAGCAGATATCAATAAATTCTTTCAAAAAAGAAGCCTAGGAATATCAGACTATATTGAGCAGTTAGAGAAAAATACCCCATACAACTTACTGCTGTATAGCTTTGCTAACAGTATGATTGTCTCTTATTTTCACGCCAATAGTGAAAGCAGTGGCAATGAGGTTTATGAGTACTTCGCAGTGCTTGGGCAAAAAGAAGCTTCAAAAGAAGCTCCAACAGTTATAAATTATCTTAAAACAGGTGCTGGTAGTGATAACCCTTACTGTCAAAATCTTGCACCACTTAGAGATATCAGCATTAAAAACCCCAAAGACTATGTTGAAGAACTGGAGTTCTCTCTTACTTGTTATAAATCTCGCTATATAGTTGCCGATTTATTTTTAAAAATAATGAGCTCTTCGAGTTGTGATGAGTTTCGCAAATATTTTGCAAAAAACCTCACTCCCGACCAAATCTACGACGTTATTGAAGCTAGATTTAAGATATTAGGCAATAAGATAATTGGAAATCATAAAGAAGTAATGTATAGGGTTGATCGTTAGCAAAATAAGAGCTCTAATGACAGTTTACTAGCATACCTAAAAGAAACGAACATAGTTTTCTTATGTTCGTTTCTAAAAAGCAAGTATCTGGATGCTGAATACTCGGAACCCTCATAGATTAAATGATCGTAATTAATTTTAACCTGCCATTCATAAAAGGAATTTATTATGGTAATAATCAGCCATAAAAAAAACACAGTTAATAATCTTCGTCATTCAAAAGAGTTGTTATTACTTTGTAGCAGTATGCTACTAATAGCTTGTAGCTCAGCACCTGCGCGTACAGGAACAGTGACTAGTGTAAGCGGTGATAATCGCGCCCCTACGACCGCTACCATCAAAGCTAATAGTCAGGTCGCCAAACAATTAAACCTTAACGATCAGCAAGATTTCACAGACGCGCGTCGCGGACTTATCGCCAGTCCTAAAGATTTGAAAATCCCATCCTCTAAAGACGCCTCGAAGAACGTCTGGAATATGAGTGCTTATGATTTTATAGAAGGTGAGGCTCCTGCTACAGTCAATCCTAGCCTGTGGCGACAAGCTCAGCTCAATAATATTCAAGGACTATTCGAGGTAACACCAGGTATTTATCAAGTTCGCGGTTTTGATTTATCTAACATGACGTTAATCAAAGGCGATAGTGGCTGGATTATTATTGATACGATGACCTCAAAAGAAACCGCGCGCTATGCTTATGACTTCGCTATGCAGCATCTAGCTAAGCGCTATCCGAATACAACCAACGTCAGTGCTATTTTATTTACGCATAGTCATGTTGATCACTTCGGCGGAGTATTAGGCATTGTTAGTCAGCAAGATATTGAGCGTAAGAAAATTCCAATTATTGCACCTGCTGGGTTTATAGAAGAAGCGACCAGCGAAAATATCATTGCTGGTAATGCTATGCTACGCCGCGCCGTTTACATGTACGGCAAAGACTTGGCGCGTGATGAATTCGGTCATATCGATACTGGCTTAGGAAAGAGCCCAGCTTTTGGAGAGGTCAGTATTACCAAGCCTACGGTATTAATTGATCGCACTCCTACTAAACTAAATATAGATGGCGTCAAGTTCGAGTTTCAGTACACGCCTGAGTCAGAAGCTCCAGCAGAACTAACCTTCTATCTACCAGAATACAAGGCTTTTGGCGGTGCAGAATTGGTGTCACGAAATATGCATAATCTGTATACGCTACGCGGTGCAAAGGTACGTGATGCTTTGAAATGGAGCGGTTATATAGAAGAGGCGCGTAATATATTTGGTGATGCCGATATCTATTTCGGTAGTCATCATTGGCCTATGTGGGGGCAAGACAATATTCAGAAATTCTTAAAGCAACAGCGCGATACTTATAAATTTATTCACGATCAGAGCGTGCGCCGTATGAATAAAGGTATGACACCAGGCGAGATCGCTGAAGATATTACTTTGCCTACTAGTTTGTCGCAGGAATTCTATAATCGCGAGTATTATGGCACAGTAAAACATAATGCACGTGCTGTCTACCAAGGTTATTTAGGATGGTACGATGGTAATCCTGCCCATTTAGATCCGTTACCTGATCCACAACGTGCTACCGCTTACGTCGATCTAGCTGGTGGTAGTAATAATGTATTATTAAAAGCGCAAAAAGCCTTTGATGAGGATAACTATCGCTGGGCCGCTGAGCTATTGAATCATTTGGTATCGGTTGAACCCAAAAACATAGTAGCGCGCGAGCTGCTAGCGCGTAGCTATGATCAATTAGGCTATCAAGCGGAATCAGGACCGTGGCGTGATGTTTATTTGACCGGTGCTTTAGAGTTACGTCAAGGAACATCCAACACCAGCGTGAATCTTGCCGCTACTAAAGACCTATTATTACAAACGCCAGTCTCTAACTTTTTCGATACTTTAGCTGTGCGTTTAAAATCAGAAGATGCAGCTAATAAAGACACTAAGATAGTGATTAATTTTACGGATCTAAATGAAAGCCATCTCTTATGGATTGAGAACTCAGTGCTCCATCATCGTTTAGTTGATGATTCTAAGCCAGTAGAAGAGAAGGTTAATGCTACGTTGAATTTACCTCATGCTATGTTTGTCGATTTATTAGTAGGTGAAACAGATTTTAAAGGTATGTTGTTATCTAAAGAGTCTAAGGTTGACGGTAATCCACTTGGCTTGATAGGCTTCTTTAGATTGTTTGAGAAGCCTAATTCTTCATTTGGTATAGTGTTGCCAGATGAGTAAGGCAGCTTGTTTTCGACTATAACTATTAAGGCCTTGCTAACAGCAAGGCCTTAATAGTTATATATATTTTATTATCTCATTGCTTGGGTGAACTATCCATTTCTTGTAGTCGTTGAAAGACGGTGTCTGAAAATGGTTTGAAGGGTGAAATAGCTGGTTCCCTTAGGGTATACTCATATTTTTATAATCTGGATATACGGCTATACTCACAGTTTGAAATAGTTTTTTTATCTGTTAAAAACAAACTGTTTTGTGATATAGCTTTGAACACATGTGAGTGACTTACTATTAATATATTTTGATGATCAACAATACCATCAATAAAAAGCAAACTAAGGTATATACGCTGTTTAAAAGCATAATCATTTTCAATATCAAAAAAATTAATATTAATATCGTTTTCTTTAGGTGTGCCTTCAAGCTTACCAAGAGACCTTTCTCTTAGTAAGCTATTATAAATAATTGGTTTTTTTATATGATTTGAAATTATTTGCGCAGTTTCTTTAGCTCTTATTAAATCAGAAGATACTATCAAGTCTATATTAAGTTCTCTAGCAATAATTGCGAATTTTTCTGCTTGACTTACACCTTTGGAATTAAGAGGTATATCCAAACTACCCATATACAATTTTTTTAAATTATATTCTGTCTGTCCATGCCTAACAAAATATATCATTTTTTTAGATTACCAAATATTCAAATCGGAAGTTACCCTTATCTCCACTATACTTACAACTAAGTGCTTTATAGCAATTATCTTTAAAAGACTCTCCCTTCCTATTTATTTCTAAATATAGTTCTGACTCCTCTCTACTGCCTCTATTTATTTCATCTAAAGCAGTTCTTTTCTGATCATTACTTATGATTTCTAGAAAATAATTGTACTCTTCAAATATTTTTAGCAAGATAGCATCTTCAGATTTTAATAGTTTAAATGTACGTTCCAAAGGACTGAAAGATAGTATTTTTTCTAAGTCGTCTATATTTTTCTCTTTAGAGTTAGTACTTTCGACAATAGTTATTGAAAGCAACCCAGATAAATAAATTATTTTTCTTGAGAACTTTAGTTTTATGCTTCTGACTCCCCAATCCTTATTATCAAAATTTATTTTGTAATGGAAGTCTGTAAGCATTGTACGATAATATCTAGCTATATCATTTATTATAAATTTAACTTCGTTATTACCTATATATATATCCAATATCTTCTTTCTAATTGCTAAAAACAATTTTTCATTATATAAGTAATCACCCTCAAGAATTAACAACATCCTTCTTGTTAAATCTTTATTGTGTTCATTATTATGATTTAGTAGAAGTAAATCCTTTTCCTGCATTATAGAATCAATACCAAAAGTCCCAGTAGAACCTGCATCTTTTTTAACAGTCTTCTGTATAGCTTCGGATATCAGTTTCCCTACTTTATTTAGTACATATTCTTTATCTAGATGATCTGGAATTATGATGAAATAGTCCAAATCTGATGCTTCGGAAGCTTCTCTTCTAGCGAAAGACCCTGTAGTGACAATACATAATTTTTTAAGGTCTCTATCATCTTTGAACTCTCTATCTAAAACAGCCGTGATATCCTCACGTAATTTCTCTATGTTCGTATTTGAGAATTCAAAAGATTTTAGAATTTCCAGAAAATTATTGTTTTTCAAGTAGTCTTGGTATTCACTCATATTTAAATTCCAACTGTAAATTAGTGCTTGATTCGAAGTTTTTAATACTTGAATCTAAATTATGGAGTACTTCTTTTCTTTTCTTTAACTTATATTTGTCATAGATATTTGAACAGCTATAGTCAATATAGTATAGTCTATCTGTGTACTCTATAGATTTTGGCAATCTGTCTAAAGAATTAGATTTTAAAAGCTTAAATTCTTTAAATAGTTTTTTATGTATTTGATGCCAATTTTTTTCCGACTTAAAGAAGTCCGACTCTTTTAGTTCTTTGTCTAGGTAACCACCAAAATTTATTTCACCTAATCTATCTGACAAAATACCATGGCTGGTGTTTATTAAGTTTTTGTAAGTATAGTTCTTTAATTCCCAAAATTTATCTAAGTATAAATCATTATCTCTTTTTAGGAATACTTGTTTAGCTAACTCCAGCCTATCAAAGCTAAAAGACTTGGATAAATATCTAGATGACTTATATATCCCATCAATAGTATCAATATTGATGGGACTGCTAAACAGGTCGCCACCATCTTCATCTGATGCTTCTTTATTTAGCAAACTTAATATAAACTTAGTATCAAAATTATCTTTAATAAAAGCTGATAGTGAATTATTCTCTCCTATGTCACCTTTTATTATGGACTCACCTATTTCATGATGACCATATTTAAATCTATCTACAAAATAGTGTTCTAAGCTATGTGAAAGAGGTAAATGCCCTATATCATGTAGCAAAGCTGCTATAAATAAATGATTTTTCAGATCGTCATTGTATCCTCTCTTGCTAGCAACGTAATATGCTAGAATTGCCACATCAATTGAATGATCAGCTCTTGTTCTTTGTTCATGCAAAAGACCATCAGTGTGGATTGTGTAGTCGATAGCTCCCATAAAGCTTATATGATAAAGCCTTCTAAATTCTTTTTTATCTAAAACGTTACAATATAATTCATTATTACCTAATATACGTTTTTTTAAGCCGAAAAATATATTATCATCTATATTTAAAGGGCTCATGCTAGATTTCATTCTTTACTCCCATTTTGCAGTAAATCATTTGACATATACCCATATAAGATACTAGTTTTTCCAACTAAGCATGTCATCAGTGAGCACATCCAGACGGTCACATATGTATGAGCGAACATAAATTTAGAGCATACAATAACAACGCAGCGCGCGTGTCTACGCTACAACACAGAATAAAAGGTAGCGTAATTCTCCTATTAACAACAGCTGAATAGCAAAGTAGCGCTAGTTTAACATTTATAGAGTTGTAGAAGAATCAGAAACCACTACAGCAGAGTATTGAATTATTTGGCTCTCGCTCCGTATGTTCTAAATTTCTGAAATAAGAGGATGATAAATACTATGTTTATAGAAGCTTATCCAGTTTATTAATAAATTCGCTCATCAAATCCTTATCGCCTTGTCTAGTCAAAAATTCATCTAAGTTATCAGCTGTGTACTGTGCTAGACCTTCTACTTTACCTTTTTCTAAAAGCTCAATTATAAAAGCACCAAGTAATATTTTTTGCCGTGTTAGCTTCTTATCTAACTTCTGCTTCTCTCTATTTATCTTAAGCTCCAGCTCATTAATCTTCTGCTGCTCTTTCAAATCATTGCCACCAAGTAAGCTCATATCGTATCCTTATATTATAAAATTATTTACTTAACTGACTATAGCAACTTCACGAATACCTAACAACAGTTTATGATATAGTTAATTGAAGGATGGTTGAGTCCCACTGACTAAGTGCGAGTTTTCGACTTTACAAATGTTTATCCCTATCGGTCACACATTTATAAAATCAAAACATCGGCAGGGGCACGCCCCCACACCCCCAACATTGCAAAAAGACGCAATGTTAAAAACCTGAAAACAGAGCTTGTAGAAATGGCTATTTTTATCGCATCGACCAAATCCATATCTCGCAGTAATGGACAAAGTGCCGTTGCTTCTGCGAGCTATCGCGCTGGTGTTGCGCTTGACGATAAGCGATACGGTAAAACCCATGATTACTCTAAACGATCAGGCGTTATGAGTGCCGATATCATTTTACCGACAGCATTGGCTGCTGCTTATACTGATATTTCACGCAGCGATTTATGGAATAAGGCAGAGGCTGCCGAGAAGCGTAAAGATGCGCGTGTGGCTCGCGAATGGCTGGTCAATCTGCCCTATGAACTTGACGAGAATGACCGTAAAGATATTGCACACAAGTTTGCTCAGACGCTTGCGGATCGTTACGGCACGATTGCCGATTGCGCCATTCATCAGCCTACTCAAAAAGAGATTGAGCGAGGGGCTGATCCTCGCAACTTCCACGCCCATATCATGTTTACCACGCGCTGTGCTGAACTTGACGATAATAATGAGATCGTACTGACCGATAAGGCAACCATTGAGCTATCCGATAATAAGCGGCGCTCACTTGGATTAGAGCGCGTCAATGTTGAAATCAAAGAAATACGGCAACTGTGGGAGCAGATCGCTAATGAGAAACTGGCCGAGCATAATCATGAGCTGATTGATTCGCGCAGCTATGCCGATCAAGGCAAAGACATTGAGCCGCAAATCAAAATGGGTAGCGTTGCAACCAAGCTAGAGCGTGACAAATACGAGAGTGAGCGAGAAAAAGCAGAACAAGCAAACAAGAAAGGTGAGGTTTACGAGATAGACGAAACACCGGCCACAATCAGAGGTGAGATTAACCTGATGATCAATGAGCGCAACCATCTAGTACGGACACGCGAACTTGCCGATCTGCGCGAAAAACAGTTATTTATCGTCCCAGCTGCCCCCACACCGAAGTATAAACCCAGTCAGGACAGTAATGATGAGCTGGAGCAAGCTGAATCAGTGGTTGAGCGCATCAAACAGGCGCGTATTCAGCGCCAGATTGCAATCGATGCCGCTGAGGCGCTTGAAAAAGAGCGTATTGCTCAGCAGCAGCAAGATATGGCGGACAAAAAAGAGCATGAGCGCCTATTAGCGCAAGAAGAAGCGCGTCAAGCAAAGCTTGAGCAGCAACGCGCCAAAAGAGCAGACGAAGAAGCCGGCTTTAAGGCGCAACACGACCATATCTCGCATCAAGGACTATCGGATCAGCACAGACTTCTAAAAATCATCGACCAAAAAAGCGACTTTGGCCAACACCTGAACACCCTCCTGCATCTTGATCAGCAAATGAGCGCATGGCAACGCTACCGCAGTGAGCCGAGTACCACTGACCACCAAAAACAGCTTGCAGACCGTGAACAGCATGAAATTGGCAGCCACATTATCGGCCACAGCCAGCAGCTGCTTGATCACATCAAGTCTATAAGCGACCTATCGACAAGAAAAACCCACACCAAAACCTTAGAGCGCGTCTTTGATGACATCAAAGATCGACAACAAAGCGCCCTCAGCCCCGAACACCAGCGCCAAATGCGAACGGTATCCACTGAAATCACTGGTTATCGCCGTGATATCAACCGCAGCCGAGGCATGAGTCTTGGCTTTTAAGCTCACAGGCAATACTAAACGACACTCACGGTCGCATAGAATCACCTCAGAGGCTTCTCAGGCATCCCACAGCGCCATTTTGATGCTAGGGTACCCTAAGCATATAAACCACCCTAAAAACGCCCACAGCGCCATTTAGAGGCCAAATAGCATCACAATTAGCGACTAGGAACGATCCATGCCACAAAATGACCTCTCTATCCAACTAGAAGACCTATTGCTTGCACTTGAGACCTACACCAAAAAATTAGATCAGCAGCTGATTGACAGCTCAAACTTAAACCACGCGCATTTTAAACAAGCGCAAGATATTGCTAATTGGGCAAAGGAACTGACCTCACTGTTAAAAACCTATCAAAACAAAGAAACCTTACTACAAACTGAATTTGTTGAAGCCATTAACAAAGAGATTGCAACCGTCTTTAAAACCAATGAAGACAACTACCATAAGCGTATTGATGAAGGCTTCACTAAGCACATCACTGATGCGAGTGATACGTTCTTAAAAACAACAAAGCTGCTTAATAAAGATTTAGGGAAAATACAGACCTCTGTTACCAGTGTTGCTAGTAACCTTGACGATACCAAAGACAAGATAGCTGAGCTAAATGTAGATGCCTCCAAGCAGATGCTAGATAACGTTAAGCGAGAGTTTGGCCGTCAATTAATACTAACTTTGGTCGTTATGGTTGTTGTGGTATTAGCATTAGCCTCTGGAGCAGCTTGGCTGTTTATTCCTAGCAAAAGCGAGATAGCAAAACGTCAAGATGATTATCAATATCTGGAAAAGGCTGGTGTGGCTCATAACATTGTCAAAATAAGTGGACAAGATGGTCACTATGCGAGGATTGATCCCAAAGACTGTTTTGAAGATGAGAAGAGTTCGTTCTATAGCAAATCAAAGCTATGCAAATTTAAGTAACTTACTTCCTAAATCAACCATTAAAAATAGCCCTTTGTTTTTTATGCTTATCCACAACCAAAAAAGCTTTTAATGCTTTTAAATGCTTTTAAATGCTTTTAAGCTCGCTACAGGCCTTGCGGTATAAGGGATGTAAGACCAATAAGGTGACGTTTAGTTACCAATAAGGTGACGTTTAGTTACCAATAAGGTGACGTTTAGTTACCA
>OJDZ01001145.1_pt1 | contig 11343 bp, 13 predicted proteins | sample 1592981 | NCBI WGS metagenome assembly OJDZ01 (sample SAMN05416851, study PRJEB24817) | seawater metagenome | isolation source: Sea water | place: Canada:Atlantic | collected 2013-07
AGTCCGTCTCGTGGGCTCGGAGATGTGTATAAGAGACAGGGCTAAAGGATGGCCCCACTTAGCAGATCGACGGCTTGGAAAAATCAAATAAAAATAATGCTAAAATAATCCTTTTTTAACTAATGAGTTATTCATGGCTTCCATAAAAATAAGACAGCGCTTTAAGACCCCTTTGCAGGAAACTTTTAACGCGGTTACCGATCACCAGATGTTGTCACGTAATCTGCCATTTTTAACCATCGAGGTGGTCAAGCACCCTCAGGGCGCTCCAAATGGACTAGGTTCGGTTCGAGCGATGGGTTCGCCTTTGTTTAGACCGCTCAAAGAAAAAGTCGTGGCCATGGATGCACCGAATCGTCAGGAATACACCATAGTGGGCATAGCGAAGCATGCCGTAACACACCACTACGGGATACTGGAGTTCAAGGCAGACGGTGATGGTACGGTGGTTGATTGGCATATCGAACTGGTCGCCAAGCCAGCATTTATGAGTAAATTGCTACTGGGGGTTATTGGTCAGGGGATTCGTCAGGGCTTATCTAAAGAAGCCAAAAAATTGGGCAATGGGCGCTAACGAGTTGATGAGATCAATTATCACTGTCGATGGACCCAGCGGATCAGGCAAAGGAACGCTTTGCTTGAGACTCTCTAAAGAGCTTGGATTTGCTTGTTTGGATTCTGGCGCACTTTACCGTTTGCTAGGCCTAAAGGTGAGTCAGTCAAGTGAGTGGATACACCAAAAAAACAAGCCAACTGCAGAGCAGATCTTCGATGCGGAGCAAATGGCTCGCCAGATGGATGTTCGCTTTGAAGCTCAGGGCGACAAGTCTGCGGTGATCCTTGACGGGGTTGATGTCACAAAGATGATTCGCACTGAAGAGGTGGGAAGTTTCGCCTCTCAAGTTGCTTGTTTGGGGCCGGTGCGCTCAGCACTTTTGGACTTTCAGCGAGAGTTCTATACTGAGCCTGGTTTGATCGCCGATGGCCGTGACATGGGAACGGTGGTGTTCCCAGATGCTCCGGTCAAGTTTTATCTGAGCGCAGACCCTAAGATCCGCGCGCAGAGGCGCCATGATGAGTTGCTTGCGGCCGGTAAGCAGGTTAATATGAGCGCCATTTTTCAAGACATTGTTAGTCGGGATGAGCGCGATATGGGTCGCGATCATGCGCCGCTAAAGCCTGCGTCAGACGCCGTGATCATTGACAGTACTTCGATGAGTGCACAAGCGGTTTTTGAGCAGGCGCTGGCAGTTTGCCGGCAAGTCTTAAACTGAATTTAACGCAACCAATGGGTTTATAAACCAGACATCGCCCAAAGGTCGCATTACTGGAACCGCACTGACTGGACAGTTCGGCTTAAAAAAATCGGAAGTTAATCATGGAATCATTTGCGGCGCTGTTTGAAGAGAGCTTGGAAGGTAAAGGCCTTGATGTTGAAAAAGGTGCGGTCATCCAAGGGGTTGTTGTCAATATCGATAACGACTGGATCACTGTTGATACTGGCCTGAAATCTGAGGGCATCGTAGCTCGTGAAGAGTTTTTAGATGCTAACCGCGATCTTGAAGTGGCGATTGGCGACACCGTTGATGTTGTGGTTGACGCAATCGACAACGGCCTTGGCCAAACCATGCTGTCACGCGACAAAGCCAAGCGTCTTGAGACTTGGAACAAACTTGAGCAGATCCATAACGATGAAGAAATCGTTATTGGCGTTATCTCAGGTAAAGTCAAAGGCGGCTTCACCGTTGAGATCGGTGCAGTTCGTGCGTTCTTGCCAGGTTCTTTAGTTGACACGCGTCCTGTGCGTGACACCACTCACCTTGAAGGCAAGGAAATCGAATTTAAGGTCATCAAGCTTGATCCTAAGCGCAACAACGTGGTTGTTTCACGTCGTGCGGTTATGGAAGCTGAAAACTCAGCTGAGCGTGAAGATCTGTTGAACAAGCTTGAAGAAGGCATCGTCGTACCAGGTGTGGTTAAAAACTTGACCGATTATGGCGCGTTCGTTGATTTGGGCGGTGTTGACGGTCTGCTTCACATCACTGATATGGCGTGGCGCCGCATCAAGCACCCATCTGAGGTGGTTGAAGTGGGTCAAGAGCTGGACGTTAAGGTTCTTAAGTTTGACAAAGAGCGCAACCGCGTGAGCCTTGGTATCAAGCAATTGGGCAAAGATCCATGGGTTGATATTAAAGCTGACTACCCAGAAGGTAAAATCGTTAAAGCTCGCGTCACCAACCTGACTGAGTACGGCTGTTTTGCTGAAATCACTGAAGGCGTCGAAGGTCTGGTTCACGTCTCTGAGATGGACCACACCAACCGCAACATTCACCCGTCTAAAGTGGTTCAAGTGGGTGATGAAGTTGAAGTGATGATTCTTGAGATTGACGAAGAGCGTCGCCGCATCAGCTTGGGTATCAAACAAACCCGCGCCAATCCTTGGGATGAGTTTGCGAAAAACCATGAGAAAGGTACGGTTGTTTCAGGCACCATCAAGTCAATCACTGACTTTGGTATCTTTATCGGCCTGGACGGCGGAATTGACGGTCTGGTTCACCAGTCTGACATTTCTTGGACTGAAAATGGCGAAGATGCTATCCGCAACTTCTCTAAAGGCGATACCGTTGAAGCACAGGTTTTGAGTGTAGACTCAGAGGCCAACCGCATCAGCTTGGGTATCAAGCAGATGAACTCTGATCCGGTCAGCGAGTACATGAGCGGGTTTGGTCGTGGTTCTATCGTGACTGGCGAAATCACAGAAGTTGACTCTAAAGGCGCGACTGTTAAGTTGTCTGACGACGTCACGGGTTACTTAAAAGCCTCTGAAATCAACCGTGATAAAGTTGAAGACGCTTCTAAAGAGTTCAAGGTCGGTGATTCGGTTGAAGCTAAGATCATCGGTGCTGATCGCAAGACTCGCACAGTGAGCTTGTCAATCAAAGCTAAAGACGAAGCTGAAGAGCGTGCAGCGATTGCTGAGCACACCACTCAGAAGGTTGATGACAATACACCTAAAACCATTGGTGATTTGATCAAAGAACAGATGCAATAAATTTGCACTGATCCTAATCAATCTGTTAAAACGGGTAGCATACGCTACCCGTTTTTTTATAATTAGAATGTCATATGAAGCATGCTGAGCAAAACGGTTCGATCAACCGCTCAGATTTGATCGAAAATATCCACAGTGAAGTTAAATCTGTGGACCTCGAAGGTGTCAAAACAGCAGTCACTCTGCTGATAGATGCTATGAGTGATCGCCTCAAAGAGCGGGGTAGGATAGAGATACGCGGCTTTGGTAGTTTTTGCCTTCACTTGAGATCATCTCGAGTGGGACGAAATCCCAAAACCGGACAATCAGTTAACATTCCAGAAAAACTCGTACCACACTTTAAGCCAGGTAAAGCTCTTAAAGAGTCCCTTCAGAAACTATAAACTTCCCTTACTTTACAATTTGAGATTCATATTATGCGTGTGATATTCATCATCATCACTTTGATCGCCTTTGCTTTTGCATTAGCGCTGGTTTTACTCAACAACCAACTGACTGACGTCAATCTTGTGTTTACTCAGATTGCTGGCATGAATACTGGACTCCTGCTGATCATCGTGTTGGCTTTGGGCGTGTTTATCGGGATATTGCTGAGCTTGCAGCTGTTTCGTGTGTTTCAGCTCAAGTGGGAAAATGCCCGTCTGGTGAAGCAAGTTAAGTCACTTGAAGCTCAAAAGCTCGAGTTAAGTACCGCACTTGAGTCGCATAAAACCCGGTCTGCCGCCCCGGTTACTGAGGCACAGACCGCTGAAACCAGAGCGCCTTTGACGGGTCTGTAAGATGCCAAACACCGAGATGTCTTTAGTTTCCTCGCCAATCATCGTTGCTCTGGATTACCCAGAAGCCAGTCAGGCTCTGAACATGGCTCGTCAACTTAACCCGGCTCAGTGCCGGGTTAAAGTGGGTAAGGAGCTGTTCACTCGCGCTGGACCTAAGGTGATCCATGAGCTGCACGACATGGGTTTTGAGGTTTTTTTAGACTTAAAGTTTCATGACATACCCACGACCACGGCAAAGGCGGTAGTTAGTGCGGCTGAGCTTGGCGTCTGGATGGTCAATGTCCATGCCAGTGCGGGTTCTAAGGCCATGCAGCTATCTAAAAACATGTTGGATGAGGGCGGCTTTACTACCAAGCTGATCGGAGTCACGGTGCTGACTTCGATGAGTGAAGCGGATCTTGCTGAGACGGGTGTGACCCGTTCTGTTACCGATCAAGTCAGGCACTTGGCAGCGTTAACACAAAAAAGTGGATTACACGGGGTGGTTTGTTCCGCTCAAGAGGCCTCAATGCTCAAAGCTGAGCTTGGCGAAGACTTCTTGAAGGTAACACCGGGGATCCGTATGGCTTCAGATGATCAGTCAGATCAAACCCGTGTTTGTACACCACGAGAGGCTCTAGCGCAGGGCGCTACTCACTTGGTGATTGGTCGTAGCATCACGGCTGCGGTAGACCCTTCAGCGGCACTAGCCGCAATCTTAGAGAGTATTGGTTGATTGAGCTGAAGAAGGTGCTTAATCCCAATCGTCTTTAAAGTGAGCAAGCGGGTTCATTTTGCCAATAAAAAAATCTGCCCTAGAGCAGATTTTTTTTATGTTGAACTAATCAGTCTTGAGTTTTTTATAACGATTTAAGCCTTTGCGCCAGTTGTTTTTGTGCAGCACTGAAGCCTTCAATACCTGCCGCTAACAGCTCATGAGCTGCTTGGTTTAAGGCCAACTGCTCATCGAAAGCCGAGCGGCTTAAAGCTGCAGCTGGTTCAGTTTGCGGCTGGTCTAGATAAAGCTGACGCTCTAAGTGTCGCTCGGTTGTGCTCAGTTCCTGTAGTAGCGCAGGTGCGATGGTTAGAAAGTCACAGCCAGCCAGAGCGCATATCTGCTCTATATTGCGGAAGCTTGCGCCCATCACTTGAGTTGTAATCCCTGTCGATTTGTACAAATTGAAGATGCTTTTGACTGAGTTAACGCCGAGATCGTCGCTCAGTGGTACGGTATCCAGCCCGCTGGTTTTCTTTTGCCAGTCTAATAGTCTGCCCACAAAGGGCGAAATCAGCGTCACACCGGCGTCACTGCAAGCTTGGGCTTGCTCAAGACCAAATATCAGCGTGAGGTTGCAGCCGATCCCTTGCTCCTCCAGTTTTTTAGCAGCTTGTACGCCTTGCCAAGTAGCGGCAATCTTGATCAGCACGCGGTTCGGCTGCACACCCATCTCATCATAAAGGTTCAATATCTGGTGAGCTTCAGCGTAGGTGGCGTCTGTATCGTAGGATAACGTGGCATCAACTTCAGTTGAGACTCGCCCGGGGATTTGCCCGCTGATCTGAGCGCCTAGCGCGACCGTCAGATAGCGCATGGCATCTGAGACATCGCTGAATTGGTTGACGGCTGATTTGAGGCTCTCAAGACGATCTGGATCACTCAGCTCAGCGGTGACTAAGCTTGGGTTGGTTGTAGCTTCTTGAGGATTGAATTCTTGTATGGCGCCCAGATTGCCTGTATCGGCTACCACGACGCTCATGTCGCCCAGTTGAGTTAGTAAGTTCATGCGCGGCCTCGTCAATTTGTTTGAGTTGAATAGTAACTGACCCTTGTGACAATTTGGGTTGGCGCTTGAGGTTTTTTAAGGGTTTTTGGTCGCTACAAGCTTGTAGCAAAATGCCCACCGTGGTGGATACACCAACTTGAAGGCCATTTCACTACTTCTGGGTTGTTTATATTTAAGTCTGATAACGTATATTATGTTAAATACTAATTATACCTATGCAATAGGCTATTTAGCGGTAGCAAAATCACTGCCCTAATAATAAGTTCGGAAAGTTCTATTTTGTTCGAAGCAAGATAGCAAAGTGTATAAGACCCTGAGCGGTAAACTAAAACCAATTGAGTGCTCGAATTATCAGTGGTAGATCTGTAAATTCATAACTTGAATATGTGTATTTGATTGTTAATGAGAAAATTTACCTATAGTTTCATTTGGATGAAGCAAAACAAACACAGCTGAAATCACGCTTAGGTGATCACTGAGTGAGTAAATTTTGATAGGGATTGGCGCTTTGTCGATCAGTCATTTGGCACATTTATAATCAATAGAGACAGGAGTTAGTTTATGGGCGAGGTCCCCATCGGAGCCGTGGTATCACTGGTTTTGTATTTTTTGCTGATGATCGGCATCGGTGTTTACGCGTTTATCAAAGCTGACAATGACTCTGAGGGCTACATGCTCGGCGGCCGCAAGCTTGGGCCTGCAGTGACTGCTCTATCCGCGGGCGCCTCAGATATGTCTGGATGGCTCTTGTTGGGCCTGCCGGGTTATATGTATGCCTCTGGGGTGGTGAGTATTTGGATCGCGATCGGACTCACCATCGGCGCACTGCTTAACTATATCTTGGTGGCGCCAAGACTTCGGGTATATACCGAGGTGTCCAACAACTCAATCACCTTGCCTGACTACTTTGCTAATCGCTTTGAGGATAAATCACACCTGCTCAGAGTGATCTCGGCGATCGTGATCATCTTGTTTTTTACCGTATACACGGCGGCCAGCTTAACCGGCGGCGGGAAGCTTTTTGTCAGCTCTTTTGGATCAACCTACCAAATGGGCCTTTGGGTCACTGCGGGCGTGGTGGTAGCCTACACCCTGTTTGGCGGCTTTATGGCGGTCTCCATGACCGACTTTGTTCAGGGCTGCATCATGATGCTGGCCATGATCATCGTGCCTATAGTGGCCTTAACTGATCTTGGCGGTCTCTCCGCGACAACCCAGGCAGTTCAAAACATAAACCCTGATTTGCTCAATATCTTTAACGGGGTGTCCACGATAGGGGTCATATCGCTTGCTGCATGGGGCTTGGGCTACTTTGGTCAACCGCACATCGTTGTCAGGTTTATGGCGATCCGATCGGTAAAAGACGTCCCAACCGCGCGCAACATCGGTATCAGCTGGATGGTGCTGAGCCTCATCGGCTCGCTCATGGTGGGTTTCGCTGGGATTGCTTATGTTCAAAAAACCGGTATGTCGCTAGAAGATCCTGAAACCGTGTTTATCGTCTTTACTCAGTTTCTGTTCAACCCTTATATCTCTGGCTTTTTGCTGGCTGCGATCTTGGCTGCGATCATGAGTACGATCTCATCTCAGCTCTTGGTGGTGTCTAGCTCGTTAACTCGTGACGTCTACAAGTTGTTTTTTCATAGCGAAGCATCAGAGCAGCGCCAAGTGTTGGTAGGCAGGATCTCAGTGGTTGTGGTGGCTGTGATCGCGATCCTGCTGGCTTCAGACCCTGACAGCTCAGTACTTGATTTGGTTTCTAACGCTTGGGCTGGGTTTGGCGCTGCTTTTGGCCCGTTGATACTGCTGAGCCTGTTCTGGAGGCGCATGAATCGGAACGGCGCCTTAGCAGGCATGGTTGTCGGTGCACTCACCGTTATCATATGGCTATATGCTCCCTTCACGATCATGGTAGATGGCACAGAAACCGCGCTGAACGATTGGCTGTATGCAATCGTGCCGGGATTTGTCTTAAGTTTAATTGCGGTAGTGGTTGGCAGCTTGACCACTGCCCCGCCGCCAACCTCGATCACGGATAAATTCACCGAGATGGAGTCCAAGCTCTGATCAGATAGCGGTGTCAACAAAGGGAGCGAAAGCTCCCTTTTTTATAATTTAAAATATCCCCCTATCCAATCATAAATTTTGATTAAAGCAAGGACTTGCACTACTCAGTATAAATTCATGATAAATACCAATCGTTTTACTTTTGAATGAAGTTCATTTAATTGCAAGCGAACCTTTAATCATCTAATTGAATTTCCTTTCTGCTTTTCTTTAATTTCTTAGGGTCTATGTGAATCTCGGAGTCTCCGGCTTTTAGTCTCACTAGCGAGGCAGAGCCCATAAGAGCTGAGGCTAATTGGTCAGCTGGATGTATTACATCTTCAGCGTCATCACTATTTTCCGAGAACAGGTTTCTGCTTAAGCTTTGCATAAGCTCATTTGGCAGAGTACTGCCTTTAACGTCGTTCCACTCAAGACTAGTTTCAACTAACCAGCTCGCTCTCTCCATGTCGAGCTCTAACTGTTTTAACTTAAATTCAGCTTGGGAGTGTTGCTCAAACCAACGGTTTTGCCACTTTATATAATAAAACACCGTTAATACCAATGCCGAAGTGAAAGCAACCTGTTTAGCTACTGATATCCATAATTTGATATCATTTGAGCCTCTCAATGCGTCATACAAATCAACCGTGGAGAATCCTACAAAAAGCGTAAGAAATATCATTAAGCCCATTATAGCTCTAGCTACTGGCGTTCTTAATCCATTGGTTCCATTGGTGAGACCAAAAGCGGTTTGCCTATGTTTTATTTCCTTAAGAATATCTTTTCTGATTTGACGACGCGCATGGGTATTACTCTTATTATCTAATTCCTAGACCCTCTCTTCTAAGTCACTCTCTATTTTTTGAATAGCTTCTTCAACTGATTTTCTTCTAAGCTCTATATGATTTAATTGTTCCTCTTTTATTTTTTCTAATTCCTTCAATTTTAACTCAAATTTAGAATCCAGCTCATTCCTATAATTATGTGTTGTGAATATAAGATTTTCGTTAACTCCTTCTAGTCTTGTCAGAGTAGACTCATGTATTCATACTAAATCTTGTTGAGCCTGAGATTCAAATCTTCCCACTGATCTACCGTTAGAAAAGGGTAAAAATGTATCGTTTATAATTTGTAATATACTGATTTTTATATCATCACTTAACGACGGGCTATTATAGCTATCATTTTTTAAGGTGAGGTCATTACTATAGGGAGATTTGGGTTCTCTAGAGCCTCCTCTGTATATACCTATATAAAAATTAGAAACAGTAATGTTCAATTGATAGATTAAATTAGAATTATTGCTATTAATCCTATCTAAAATCTCTCCATTTTCTGAATCATCTAAATCAATTTTTCCCACACCTAATATATTGAGATTTACAGTAGGCACTAAATTATGTGTTTTTGAAAGTTCAATAATTTTATTTATAAAATTAATAGTCACTTTATCATTAGCTTGAGATATTTTAATTAACTGATCAACACTCATATTGGACTCATATTATTCAAGGAATATTTAAATTTAACTAAACCTGATCGGCCGCTCTTCATCCTTTGAGTAATCCACATCATCGGCGCAGGGGTCTTTTTTGGGCGGCACGTATCCGGTCCGCTCGGTTTTATCTACGTGGGCATTTTCCCAAATCACCATAGCCTGCATGCAGGTTTGTTTCTGCTCGGCAGTTAAGACCTTGCCGTCTGGCCACTTGCCCAGCTCGACCGCCGTCTTAAAGCGCTCATAGATCTCATCGTTTAGATTGGCCAAGATATCGTTAGGGTTCATGATTGATCCTTTAGGGTTAGGATTAGTTGTCCTGATCGAGGTTAACGTTCCAGCCAAGCTTAGTGCGGCAAGCGGCGTAGAAGTCGTAGCCTGGTGGATGCAAGAGTTTGAGGCGGCGCGGGTGTTTGCGGATCACCACACTTGAGCCGGGTTCAACCGGCACACTGCTCTGCCCATCGGCGCTGAGCATCGGTAGCACGCGGTTGTTGTCACAGGGCTTAAGCACGATCCGGCTTGAGCCGCTGACGACGATGGGACGACTGGACAGCGTGTGCGGGTGCATGGGTACCGCGACTATAGCGTCGAGTCCTGGGTGGATGATTGGCCCGCCGCCAGAGAGTGCATAGGCAGTTGAGCCGGTCGGGGTTGCCAAAATTAGCCCGTCTGAGTGCTGGCGGTAAACGTGTCTGTCATCGATACTCAGATCAAAGTTAACCATGTGCACCGACTTACCGGCGTGCAGTACCACATCGTTTAGCGCGATGTCTTGATGAGTCAGTGTGCCGGCGCTATCGAAGATACTCAGTTCAAGCAAAAACCGCGAATCGATCTGAAAGTTGCCCTTAAGCACGTCGCTAAGTTTTGAGAGTACCTCATCTGGCATGACGTCGGCCAAAAACCCGAGCCTGCCGCGGTTCACGCCTATCACCGGTATGTCGGTGTCCACTAAGGCGCGACCCGCGTGTAGGATTGATCCGTCACCGCCGATCACGATCACCAGATCCACACGCTGATCAATGTCTCGTTGCTCCACCACCTCAAGATCGCTGCCGCATTGGTTCAGCACTTCAGCGGTTTCCCGGTCGATCAGTGCGGTCAGCCCCAGCTCGCGTACCTCTTTTGCGATCTGATTGAGTGTCTCGCAGATACTGGGCTTTTCAACCCGCGCCATCAACAGCACGCGTTTGATGGGCTTTTGTATGTTCTGGCTCATAGCGACTCGTCAGTTTTTTGGCATTATGAGGGTTTGAACTGCGCTTTTGTAGGGCAAAATGTCAACGAACACGTCATCTACAGATAAGCTGAGTAAGCTCACTTGCACAAGATCGCCTTGCTTGCGCATAATCAAGCTAACCCTAAACCTATTAATTGAGGATGTGCATATGGCCAATCCGATGATTGAGCGAGCCGGTATCGTTGTCACCGGCAGTGAGCCGCTAACCAAAGCCAGCGTCGTGAAAAAGAGTGCATTTTTACTGGGGCTTTGCGCTCTGGTGGCTTTTGGAATCTTGTTCTATGCCGCAACTGGCGCGCTCAGCGGCTCCCAGCTCATGATTCTTAGCTGGACGGGTCTAGGCGCCTCTGTGATATGTGCGGTGGTGATCATGTTCAAACCGCACTTAGCTAAAACTCTGGCAGTGCCCTACGCTGCTTTTCAGGGGCTACTGCTCGGCGGGTTCTCTGCGGTGCTGATGGCGCGCTACCCGGGCATCCCGCTGCAGGCACTGTGCGCCACGTTTGGAACGGCGGCGATCATGTTTACGCTGTACCGCACTGGCGTGATCAAGGTGACGCAAAAACTGCGCTCGATGGTGACCTCGGCAATCCTTGCGATCATGTTGATCTATGTGGTGCAGATCGGTTTTGTGGCCTTTGGCAGCACCCTGCCCACCTTGTTTGATGGTGGATTGGTTGCGATTGGCTTTACGATCTTTGTGATCCTGATTGCGGCGTTTAGCTTGCTGCTCGACTTTGACAACATCGACCGCGCGGTTGCAGCTGGAGCTAGTGACGATATGGGTTGGCTGCTTGCGATTGGTTTGCTTGCGACCCTTGTGTGGATGTATATCGAGTTTTTGCGTCTGCTCAGTTACCTGCAAGAGTGAATTTACTTTAGATTTAAAAACCAGCGCTTTTGCGCTGGTTTTTTTGGCTTGGGTGCTGGGTTTTAAGTCAAATGCCAGCATGGATGCT
>OJDZ01001165.1_pt1 | contig 11188 bp, 11 predicted proteins | sample 1592981 | NCBI WGS metagenome assembly OJDZ01 (sample SAMN05416851, study PRJEB24817) | seawater metagenome | isolation source: Sea water | place: Canada:Atlantic | collected 2013-07
ACACTGCATATCGTCGGCAGCGTCAGATGTGTATAAGAGACAGGGATTTTATGAGTAACTTATCTACAAGAGAAAAAGTAGCGTTTACGCTATGTATTAGTTTTGCTTTTTTGTTATTAATTAGCGGTATTTACGATTTTTGGATTATCGAATTTAATGCACAAGATTTATTAATGAGTATTGGGGCATTCTTATTGCTACTTAGTTTAGCGTTAATACCGAAAATATTTTTCTTACCTTTTGCTGATATTTTTAAATCAAAAGAAACACCATCTATAGGTATTCCCAAAGTACAGCAATGTATTATGTTTTCAGGTGCATTGCTATGCGCATTTGGATTTGCATTGAGGTTGTTTTTTTAATAAATGTGAAACCTAAACTTACCGTATAAGTTAAAGGCTTAATGATTATATAAAGTTTACTGCTAGATATAATAGTATGTGCTTTAGCTTATGCTTGATTACTCGTCGTTAATTACTAAATAGAGGGTGTAGCTATAAACATATTACATCTAGATGGCGCGGCTGGTTTTAGCGTGGGTGTATTGTTATTTGCTTTATTAGAGTGGGTTTCGGTTTTATATAACCTACCTGTAAATATTGTAATTTTACTTGCCAGTGCCAATGTTATCTATGGAATTTACGCTTTAACCCTTGCTTTTTTAGTCACTAAGCCTGTTTACTCAATCACTGTATTAGCAATAGCTAACGCGGTATGGGTATGTATATGCATTTTTATTGCTTTATATTATGTACAAACAGCAAGTTTAATTGGCGTTGTGTTTATTATATTAGAAGCTGTGTTTGTGTGTATTTTGGCATATTACGAATTTAAATTTAGGTTTGTATTAACAAACGCACAATTATAAGCATTGAATAGGAATGAAATGGACTTTCCAATATTAAACACCCCACGCATTGTGCTTGACCAAGTAACAGCAGCAGATTCTATGGCCCTGTTTGAGCTTTTTTCAAACCAGTCGGTTATAAAATATTACGATTTAGAAGCTATGACTGAATTAACCCAAGCGAGCAATTTAATCACGTTATTTAATGCTCGTTTTAGTGAAAGCTTAGGAATACGCTGGGCTATTAGGTTAAAAAAATCTAATAAACTGATTGGTACTTGTGGGTTTAACTCATGGAACGCCAAAATGCAAAGTGCAGTTATTGGTTATGATTTACACCCCGATTATTGGGGGAAAGGGTATGTAACAGACGCAGTAAATTGTATTGTAAAAGCAGCTTTTGAAGGTAAATTACCGTGTAGCATACACCGAGTACAAGCCGATACTGTTTTAGGTAATGCCGCGTCTGAGGCGGTATTATTAAAAGTAGGTTTTAAAGAAGAGGGTATAAGGCGCCAAAGTGGCTATTGGAAAAACCAATTTCACGATCTTAAATGCTTTGGGTTGTTAAAAACAGAGTACATATAAATGTTTAGGGACCTAATAAAAGCTCAGTAAGGAACTCATATTAAGATTTTTTTAAAGCTATCGTTATTGCTGCTTATTGTATATTAATACGGTTAGAGACTTTGTTCGTGCTCAAAAACGAGTAGCCTTTTAAAATACAGACAGCCTACAAGCTAATTTATTTTTAAGTTAAATTTAAAGGAATACAAAGGAAATTTTTATGAAAGACATTAAACGTATTTGGTTTTGGTTTACGCTAGTTGTGTGCCCATTATTAATAATGTTAGGTGTAGCGACTTTTGCACAGTTATTAGGGGAGTATGTGTATTCGCCTCAATATAGCTTTTCTTCGCTATCTAGCTTTCAAATTGTGTTTATGGCTGGTGGAATTTGTGCATTTTCTATATTTTTAACCACAATAAAAGAAGCCAAAATACGCTTTTTTACAAAATGAGTTCGTTAACATTAGAAATTGCGGATGTTAAGCAGACCCGGCAAAGTTAATTTGGTTTAATCCTCTTTTAATTACTTGGATTAAACGCCACTTATCATTGAGGTTATTATGTTTAAAATAATAATTGGATGTGCTGTTATATTTTCATTCGTTTGCATGTTACTCGCCGTTGCACCATTTACGCCTGCGATTTTAGGTTCATTTTTTATGTTGTTGTTTGCAGGGGCTATAGGGTACAAAGGCTACCTTCAATCAAGTTTGGTATTATTGTTAATTAATACGCTGGCAGTTATTGGCAGCCCAGCTATAAATATTGCTAACACCAATACATTACTGTTTTTACCGATTTTATTTTTAATATCATTTGGTGGTGCTTTTTTGGGGGTAAGAAAGTTAACTTGTAAACACGTTTTATAAACCGAGTTTTGCCAACGATAATAGTTAAACTATAAAATGAGGTAACTCTTATTTTTCTATTTGAAGAGTTTTTAAATAATTAATTTTCGCAAATAAAGACTCAAGAGGAAGTTCGCGCAAATATATAGCCTTACACGTTTTTACCTCCTCTATAAGCAAAGCGCTTCTAAACTCTCTTTGTGAAAATACTTTTATAATTAAACCTAATGAGGCCTAAAATTAAAGCGCTTCAAAAATGGCTGCTATGCCTTGTCCGCCGCCAATACACATAGTAACTAGCCCATATTTACCGTCAATGCGTTTTAGTTCGTATAAGCATTTTGTTGATAAAATAGCGCCTGTTGCGCCAACCGGGTGACCTAGCGCTATGGCGCCGCCATTCGGGTTCACCTTATGTGCAGGAAAGTTTAACTCGTTTGCTACGCATAAAGCTTGCGCTGCAAAGGCCTCATTAGACTCAATTATATCAATGTCGTCGATTGTTAAGCCCGTTTTTTCAAATACTTGCTGTACAGCGGGAATAGGTCCTGTTCCCATTAATGAGGGTTCAACACCAGCACGAGCATAGCCAATGAGTCGTCCAATAGGTTGAAGCCCTTGTTCGTGGGCTTTTTGTTCAGACATAAGTACAAGCATAGCTGCGCCATCGTTTATACCTGAAGATGAAGCAGCTGTTACTGTGCCATTTTCTTTAAAGTAGGGCTTAAGTGTGGCAAGTTTGTCAGTTGATGTGTCTGCACGAACATGTTCATCTGTATCAAATATTTGGCTCCCTTTACGCGATTTAATTTCGATTGGCACTATTTGAGACTTAAAAAGACCTTCTTCAATTGCTTTAGCTGCTTTATTGTGACTTTGTGCTGCGTAATTATCTTGTTCTTCGCGGCTGATTTTATATTTTTCTGCGACATTTTCTGCGGTGATCCCCATAGGATTGTTATCCCACGGATCTTGTAATGTCGTTGTGAGCTCGTCTAACATTACGCTGTTGCCCATTTTTTGTCCCCAGCGGTTACTTTGAAGTGTATAAGCTGATGTGCTCATACTTTCTGTTCCACCAGCAAGGGCTGCATCTACATCACCTAATTGAATTTGTTGCGCTGCTTGTATTATGGCTTCAAGGCCTGAACCACATAAGCGATTTAGTGTAACTGCATGGCTGTTTATAGGCAGCCCGGCATCTATGCCTATAACCCGTGATAGGTAGGCATCTTTTGGGCCATTATGTATTACCTTACCAATTACGGATGAACCTATTTGGTTTAAGGGAATATGTGCTCTTTTAATGGCTTCTTTTGCGCAAAGTGTACCAAGCTCTGCAGGGGTAAAGTTTTTAAGGGTTCCGCCAAAACTGCCAATTGCTGTTCTTACGGCACTTAATACAACAACACCGGTATTAGATTTTGTCATTTTTTCTCTTTATTATTAATCTATTAGCGAAGTAGGGTATGCTAAATAATTAAATTTAGCTTGTATTAGCACTTTAGCATACTAATGAGGTGGGTAAAAAAGCAAAGTTATAAATAATAAATAGTGGTACCAATTTAAAGCCTACAGAAATATAGCTTTGTTTACGTGCATATTTTATTTAATAGATTCAAGGTCTCTTTTACAGGCGATTTAAATAAACATGAAGGCAGTTATATTTTTTTAGTCAATTGGATAAATAGGTTTAGAGATAAACAATTTGGAATACGTTGGGCGAGTGGGTTAAAGGTAAAACATCGGCCTATATAAAATATTAGCCGATGTTTATAACCTATAAAATATATACCTTGCTTGTAAGGTATTAGGCCTTAGTCTGCTTTGCGGTAAAGGCTTATTAAGCATATTGATAAAAGTAATGTTGCAATCATACCTGAAGCGCCAGCAACGCCTGATGGTAGAAATCCATCACGGCCAAAAATAATTAATAAAGCATTGGCAAGCATTGCAACACCGCCTGCAAGGGCTGTAAGGCTACCAATGGCTTTGCCACCTTTAGCAATAAAAGATAGGCCAAATACAAGGGCTGCTAAGCCTAATAATAATTTAGCTGCATAGTAAATCATGAATGATAAAGACACTACACCACCAATTAATGGTTGTGCGCCTTCTACTGCGCCCGCTACTTTTCCAAATGTTGAAAATAAAGTTAGGCCAATACTTACTTGTATTATGTTAAGAACAGCGCTAAATGTGATTGCCGACCAGCCTAGTTGAGAATTTTTTGCTTGCAGCATAGCTGCACCTGCAAATGCAACAAGTACTGTGAACAGCACCGCTTCTAGACCCCATGCGTACTGCCTTGAAAAGCTAATTCCGCCACTGTAAAGCGCTGTAAAAATAGCCTGTGTTATCGCTAACGCCAACAATAAAGATGCTGCAATTAGGGTGGTGCGTTTATTCGTAAATTCCATTAAGGACCTCTTATAATTTATATTTGACGCTTTAAATGATGCAAAAGCTTTCGAACTTGCAGGTATAAGACAGGTGAAACTATTTAATTATTTCGTTTAAAATTATAAAAATATTTTGTATCAAATAGTGGCAACTAATTTAGCAATGTTATAACTAGTTAAAGTTAGTAACATTGCAAACTGCCCTAATACTAAACTAACTAGATAAAAGCCTAAAATGAGACCAGTCACTCAAGGCCGATATAGTTTGCGCTGTAGGAGGGGCAATATAGATTAAACATGTAATAGCTATAATCGAAGCCAATGTAATTAATTTATTATCAAATTCAGCCACTTTTAGAGCCGATCCAAATGACCGTTTTATTTCCACATTACTTAAATCTACGCTGTAAATTTCATCGAGCAATAAATGAATGAAGCCGCCGAGTAAAATAAACCCACCTGTTAACCAGGCAAAAGTTGCCGAATAAAGGGTTGATTGGTCATTAAATTGCCATGTTACTTGTGTTGTTAACAACGCGCAAAACAGTATAAATAATAAAGAGTGGCAACTGCCTCTATGTACTGTGATCCATTCAAAAATGGGCCTGACAATATATTTCATAAATCCATACACTAACAAAGGCACTACAATTAACTCGACAAAACTAATTTGAATAGTTAGCTCCGTGGTAATGTAATGCATTACTATTAATACAGTACTTAGCGCAAATAAGTTAAAAATAGTATCGAGTGATGTGGAGTTATCAGAGTCTATGTCGGGTAATAAGCCGCCAATGGAGCCTAAAAACCATAACCAAAGTGCGCCGTTTAAATCAATGTGATCTGCAGATAATAATGTGGCTGAGCTTAAGCCGGTGATGATAACAGCAGTATTTAGATGAGTATTGAAGTTTGCCATTGTATATCTTGATAGGAAAATAGGATTGCATTTTAGCAATTGAAAACTTAATTGTTCAATATACTTAAGAGGATCTTATTTTTTTAACTCGTCATAAAAGGCAACATTTCCGCGGCCTGTTTCTTTTACCTGGTAGAGCATTTGATCTGCGTTGAACATTAATTCAACTAGTTCATTGCCATCGTTAGGGGCTACTGCAATACCTATGCTTGCACCGACTGCGCATTTTTTAGTTTGAGAAATACTAATGTCCTGCTGTAGCTCATCGATCAGAGCTATGGCTTGGTTCTGTGTTGCGGTTTTATCGTAAGTATTAATTTGCTGCGCAATAATGAATTCGTCACCGCCTAGGCGGATACATATGTCAGTATTGTTATTAAATCGCTTTTTAAAGCGGTTTGCTATCTCTATTAATACTTTATCACCGGCTTCGTGACCATAGGTATCATTAATGGGTTTAAATTTGTCTAAATCAATCATCATAAGCACAAGATGTTGGCCGTGTTTAGCGCATTCACGCAGTGCTTTTTTTAGGCGCTTTTCGCCGGCACGGCGATTAAATAGGTCAGTGAGTGGATCGTGATCGGCTTCAAATTGGGTTTGAAATTCACGTTCTGCTCGTTCGGTCACGTCATGTAAAATTACTTCTACTAATTGTTCTTGCTGGGGACTTCGGTTGTTTTGTCTTTGGTCTGTTAACCTTACAAATAAGCAATGAAACCAAACCGTTTTGTAGCCTATTTTACACTCAACATCTAATGTTGTTTGAGGTGGATTTATATCACTGCGAATATCTAACAGTAGACTTTGTAATTTTTCAACGTTATTTAATAATTCAGGGAAGTGCAAGGTTGATAACTTTTCTTCACCGGGTAGGGTAAAGTAATGTTTAAACGCAGGGTTAAAGGTAGTGATAGTATTTTTATCATCCAGTAAACAAATGCCAGCACTGGCTTGTTCAAATATAAGTCTAAATTTTGCTTCCAGTTCTTGTGTTTTTTTTCGTAGGGTTTGTTCATTGCTAATAGTTAAATGCAGCTCGTGCATTAAAGCATTTATATTTTGTGTTAATCGACTTATTTCATCATGTTTACCCTGTTTAAAGCTTAACATTTTAAGGGTTTCAGGTTTAGATGGATTAATTTTAGCAAAGCTATCAGTAAGGTTTTGAATAGGTTTCGTAAGCCACCTTTGTACAACAAGCGACACAAAAAAAGCAATGACGATAGATTGTATTAGCATTAATATGAATTCTTTTTTTAGTGCGGCTTGTGCTTGTTGCTGTATAAATTTATCGTCGGGGTATATTGATAAAACGCCTATAAAAGTGTCATCTAGAAAAGGGTGAACAAGCTTAACTAATACTGCTTCTTTTTGTTTATTAATAGTTCCATTTGCAATAAATAACTCAATTTCTCCTTTTGTGTTTGATTTACCCTCTATGCTTGCGCCTTGCACAATATCGTTACTTAGCAAGCCGTTAATTATTTCTTGGCTTAATTCCTGATCGTTTAAATAAGCAGCTATAGTCGCTGCTTTTTCAACGGTATGGGCTAACTGCTGAACCAGTAGATAGTTGGTGTTTTTCTTTTCTTTAAGGTCTGAGTAATACGACAGCATTGCCGACACTATTGATACAACAATAGCAACTAAGGCAATAGATAAAGCGACTCGTAAGTAGAGTTTTTGGCTAATAATTTTAATCAAACGTGTATACCACTTTTACTGTATCTGTAACGTGCGACAAGGGGATATAGCCAATTGCATATTGCGATGATGCAATTGTTTTTAATGCATCTTCCAAAGAGGCTGATGGTGTGGGGGGCTTTCCTCTGCCCGAAAATAATAACCTGGCCCAATACGCATTTATTTGCTGCTCATCTTTATTGACCAATTTTAAGTAAAAATCGTTTTTGAATGCTGATTTCGCGGGCAGATCGAGTGGCTTTGATATTTCACCATCAGGGAAAGTTGAATATCGGCCCATATAAATATCTATTACTTCTCGTTTCGATAAGGCATTAATAGTATTATTTTTGTTTACCACTACAACAAATTCAGTAGACTCAGCATACATGCTAACAACTAGCAGAAACATGGAAAGTATTAAATTAAAGCCAAGATTACGAGCGATTATCATAACTAAAAAACCATGCTAGCATTTAAGCTGAGTACATGTACTTTGTGACCTTTATCGACATCTGCAGGATTACTTAAGCTCCATAATCCCGCACCAACTGGTTTTATATCAAAGCGATCTAGTTGAGCTTTTAGAGCTAATCGCTCTGATAGTTGCCATTTTACACCTACGTTTATCGAATGCTGATGTACATAGGGAATCTTAATTGAAGCTTGAGTAGCTAGAGCCAGTTGTTGTATTGGTTTTGATATTTGTTCAGGTGTACCTGGTGAAAAAACAGGGTCAATTACTTTAATTACATTTTGGCGGTTTTTTGCTGCAGAAAAGCTAGTGTAAAATATTGCATTGTTTACTCGGTAACCTGCGCTAATGTAACTGTTGAGTACTGATGGTGCAATTATCCAATCTGACTCTGAAATACCCATTTCAGATTGAATAAGCCAATTATCATAATCGTAAGTAAGCCCAAATGCAGCGTACCTTATACTATTTCCCTCGGTATTAAATTTGTTCGATATTGTTTGCGCTTGTGGCCATATACTTTGCGGTACTGAATCTAGTGAAGATATAAACTCATCCAATGCGGTTAGTTTGTAATCGCCAAAACTGGACCTTGATAATGAAAAACGCATTGTCCATGCATCTAAAGAGTATGTTGCACTAAGGGTTGTTAAGTTATCAAAATCAATAAAAAAATCGTCATTATAGGCCTGTATTTTTGCTGTAGAGCCACCATAAGCGAGTTTTAAGCGTAAGAAGCCATCGTTAATGGCTTTACTGTATTCAACGTCTATTCCATCAAAATTACCTGCAATGTTTGCAAACGAGTAATACGAATGAGGCGGGCGCACCCACAAGTAAGCGTATCCAACGTAAGGGTACTCAGACAGTAAGTAAAGGTCGCTGTTTAACCTACCTGCGCGGATGGCCCAGTTACGTGATGGGCGGTAACGTACAAAAGCAAGCTCTAAAAAATTATCAAAGCTTTTGAAGGCATGATCTTGTATTACTACTTGAACTACAGAATCCCAGTTATTTGACAAAGATATATTTGCCTGGCCACCTAAAATTGAATCACGCGTAGCTGAAAAACCAGACTTGTTTACATTTGAATAATTAGATGCAAAGCCAATATCTGAGTCGTCAGTGTAACTAAGGGCAAAAGATGCAAATCCGCTAAATTGAACATCAATGTCATTTGCATAGCTTTTATCAGTTGCAGATATTGCCATTAATACGATGATAATGAAGCCTATGATCCGCATGTTATCCGGTATTTATTTAATTAAACATAATAAAAAGATAGCACAATATCTTAAATTACCAACTCGCCAGAATGCTAGGGTTGACGGACTGTGATCACGCTTTTAGTGCCATATTATTTTACACGCTCAGCTGCTTGAAATATTGATTAAAAATACAATGTTATATTGTTGCAATTAAGTATTGTTATAGTATAACATCCTGCGCATTGAATTTTTCTTTAATAGAGTGTGAATGTGACAACACCTACTGCAATTAATCAAACATCACAAATAGAACCTCAACGAGCTGAAAATACCAGCAATTCTTTATTAAATAGTACTCATAAAAATAAAGGTGAAGCCATTATTGAAGTGGACTCGTTAAGTTTTAGCATTAAAAACAACGCCATTTTAAAAAACTTAAATTTTACTGTGGGCTCAGGCGAAATTTATGCACTACTTGGCGGTAACGGTGCGGGTAAATCAACCACGTTAAAAACGTTACTGGGTTTTAATAAACCAACGCAAGGGTCGGTAAAAGTAGCGGGTAAAGAGGTGAGTAAAGCACTTGACTTTGTTCGCGGCAAAACGGCGTATTTACCCGAGTCTGCAACGTTATACCCGCATTTAACAGCACGCGAAAACGTAGAATATTTTTTGTCACTTGCTGATATTAATAAAACAGACGAGCAGATTAATGCCGCGTTTAACCGTGTAGCGCTGCAACAGGCTGCATGGGAGCGTCCTATGCAAACTTATTCTAAAGGCATGAGGCAAAAAACCGCGATTGCATTGGCTATTTTACGTGAAGCCCCGATATTTTTACTTGATGAACCTACCTCGGGCCTTGACCCTGTTGCCATAGATGAGTTTAACCAGTTAGTGCGCGAGCTTGCATTAACGGGTGCTACTATTTTAATGGTTACGCATGATGTATACGGCGCCTGCCAAGTAGCTAACCGTATTGGGTTACTAAGAGCTGGTGAGCTGGTGGGCGAATTTGACGCGCCAGAAAACGGCCGCATTGATACCGAACAAGTGCACGCAGCCTTTGCGCAAAGAGGCGCGTAATGAGTATAAATAACTTTTCAAAAGTGGTTATAGTTGCCAAAGATGAATGGCGCTATTGGCTTCGCTCAAAACTAGCAATGACCGTTTTAGCCATTGGCTTACTGCTTACGCTTTCATCGGTTGTGGTGACCGCAATTACTATGCTTGAACTAAGCCATGATCGCCATGAACTTCAATCAAATGCCGAGCAAAGTTTTGTTGAACAGCCCGATCGTCACCCACACAGAATGGTGCACTATGGGCACTATGCCTTTAGAACGCCTTCACCACTGAGCACCCTCGACCCAGGTATTGACGCATACACAGGTAACTCAATATTTTTAGAAGGGCATAGGCAAAATAGTGCAATGTTTGCCGATCAACGCCAAGGTACAGCGCTTACTAAATTAGGTAGCTTAACGCCTGCTTTTATAGTGCAAACATTAGCGCCGTTACTGCTTATATTAATTGGCTACAGCTCTATTAGTCGTGAGCGTGAATCGCAAACGCTGTCGTACTTATTAGCGCAAGGCACGTCGGGTATTACGCTTATTGCCGGTAAAGGTTTAGCACTGCTTTCGGTAGTGGGCTTGGTTATTGCGCCACTGGCTGTATCGGCTTTGTTTACGGTATCTGCGGGTGAAAGCTTATTAGCAGTTGCCAGTTTTGTTGTAGGTTACGCTTTATATTTAACTGTGTGGGTATTACTGATTTTACTCGCATCGAGCGTGTTTAGTAAAAACAGTGGTAGTTTTACGGCGCTTGCGTTTGTATGGATTTTACTGTGTATTGTTATGCCGCGCGTAGCAAGTACTTCGGCCTCAACGGCTGTGCCATCTGCCGGTAAAATAGAAACCGATTTTGCTGTTAAAGCCGAGCTTAGAAAACTAGGCGATGGCCATAACACTAACGACCCTGCATTTAAGCAATTTAAACAATCACTCCTTAAAAAGTACAACGTAAATAGCATTGATGAGCTGCCAGTAAACTTTAGAGGTTTAGTAGCCAGTGAATCAGAGGCTAAACAAGCCAACGTACTAAACCAATTTGCTGAGCAACGTATGCAAAGTGAACTTAAGCAAACGCAGGTATCGCGTTATTTTGGTTGGGTATCCCCTATGGCTGTCTCTTATACACATCTCCGAGCCCACGAGACGGACTCCTATCTC
>OJDZ01001169.1_pt1 | contig 11148 bp, 4 predicted proteins | sample 1592981 | NCBI WGS metagenome assembly OJDZ01 (sample SAMN05416851, study PRJEB24817) | seawater metagenome | isolation source: Sea water | place: Canada:Atlantic | collected 2013-07
GGAGTCCGTCTCGTGGGCTCGGAGATGTGTATAAGAGACAGGAATTTATATCTATCAATACTAATAATTGAGCAATAAGATCTTTTATGGAAAACAAACGTAATCAAAAAGACTCTTTGATAACGAAAAATTTTTCTAAAATACCTGTTGTTTAAGCGTCAAATTACTCTGCTTTAATTTTTTTAATCATTTACTGGCTAATGTTATCGAGACTGCTCCTGACAATACCGCTGTGAGCATAAGACTTGTACTAAACTAAAGATTATTAATAATCAAGGGGTAAACTCAAAAAACTCAAACTAGATTCGTTGATATATTCATCACTCATGGAAAAAACGTGGTACTGGACTAGGTACTTATTCAGCAATACGATTCACGATTGCCTAATTAGCTTTTATCTAATCAAAAAATGCTACAAGCTTAATCGCAGAATTAAAAGCGGCACCATAGTACCCAATCACAATGTTGAATATTAACGTTATTGGATTTCATCCTCTTTATCAGCAAAATCTTTTGCTACTTGTTTAAAATCATCTGCAATCGTCAGAAAGCAATCAACTAACAAGGCTTCAAAGTGACTACCTCTGCCTTCAGTAATAATACTCACCGCTTTTTCATGAGAGAAAGCTGGCTTGTAAACACGTTTACTAATTAACGCATCATAGACATCCGCTACGGCCATTAATCTTGCTGATAATGGGATATCTTCACCAGCCAAGCCTTCAGGATAACCTGAGCCATCCCATTTTTCCTGATGCGAATAAGCAATCTCTTTTGCAAAAATCAAAAAGTTATCTGCAGTGTCTATTGATGTTTCTGCTGCTGCAATAGCATCTCGACCGAAGGTGGTATGCTTTTTCATTATTTCAAATTCTTCATCGGTGAGTTTACCGGGTTTTAATAAAATACTGTCTTCAATTCCAACCTTACCAATGTCATGCAACGGAGCTGATTTATAAAGAGAGGTAATAATATCGGGAGTTAATACTGCTTTATATTTATCATGCTTAGCAACTTCTGTTGCCAATATTTTTACATAGCGTTGTGTTCTTCTGATATGATTCCCTGTCTCAGGATCTCTCGATTCGGCGAGTGCTCCCATAGCAACCATAGCGACATCTTGAAGTTCTGAAAGTTGCGATGTTCGCTCAAGTACCCGCTCTTCTAATATTTCATTTTGTCTCGCAAGTAAATTTCTTGATGCTTGCAAAATCAAATGATTTTTAACGCGTTCTTTTAAAATAGGTGGGCTTATTGGTTTCGTTATGTAATCAACTGCACCAAGCGCTAAACCTTTAGTTTCATCATCTTCTTGCGATTTTGCCGTTAAAAAAACGATAGGAATATCTTTAGTTTCAGCTTGAGACTTTAATATTTTACAGACTTCATAACCGTCCATCTCGGGCATCATTATATCGAGTAAAATCAAATCAGGCTTTTGCTTTTCAATAATTTTTAAAGCCATTTTTCCACTTAACGCAGCTTGAACTAGGTAATCTTGAGCTAACACACCTTTCACTACATCAATATTGGCTAAAGTATCGTCAACCGCTAAAATGGTTTGCTTCTTTATTTCACTCATCTATTATTTCTCCTATTCCTTTAATTCTTTAAAATATGATGCTTTAATTTTACTCAATTGTTTTTCACCGCTATCAAAATCATACTGACTTAACGCATCCCTTATTTTTTCTAACGCGTCAAATATTTCTGTAGTTAGTTCAAACTCTAACAATTCATCAACAGCATCGACTACCGTTGAATCAAAGTTATCAATTTGCTGCGCTATAAAATCAAACTTGCTCAGTAACGTTTCATCATCAATAACAACTTTACTACCTTGATGACAGTAATTAGTGATTTCTTGCTCAAATACTTTATATAAAATTTCAGCACGCTCAAAGTCGTACAATTCCAATGCACTAGCTAGCTCTGTAACTTCATTTGATAAATCATCCGCTTCAATATAAGTAAATATGTCTTGTAATGTTTCATTAGCGGCACTGTCAAAATTGTCTATTTGTTCTTTTAAGTCTATGACTAATTTAGTAACTACTTCAACAGCAAATAACGGTTTATTATCGGTTGGCTGAATGGATTGTTGATCGTTATCAATGGCAGCCACCATTTGAGTGAGCTTAGCCGTACATTCCACAAATAGTGTTTCTAGTTCATCACTATCGAGTGGTTTTCCTTTTTCTATTTTTTCACTAATAAGTCGCTCTAATTTTTCTGCTGGTAGTACGACAAAAGTTGCACCTATCGTTGCACAAACCCCTTTTAATGTATGCGCGGCTATTAACGCTGTTTGCAGCTCATTGTTTGTTAATGCTTTTTTTATACGATCAACTGCATCAACTTCCGAACTGGCCACTTTTTTAAGGGTATTACGATACGCTTTTACATTACCTGCCATTCTGGCTAAGGCTGAATTAACATCAAATTCTGGTAATATAGGCAAGTCAACTTCATCATGTGCAATTTGATTTTTCCTGACATCACTCAATACTTTACCGGTAGGTTTAATCCATTGGGCTAATGTTTTATAAACATCTTGTGGATTAATAGGTTTTGGAAGGTGGTCATTCATTCCGGCAGCGATACACTTTTCCTTGTCACCACTCATAGCATTAGCGGTCATCGCAATGATGGGTAAATTAATATTTTTTTCGTCTTTACGTATTTCTTTGGTCGCAGTATAACCATCCATTATCGGCATTTGTATATCCATTAATACCGCATCAAAATTTTTATTTTCAACCGTTTCTACTGCGATTATTCCGTTGCAAGCAACCGTTACCACTAACCCTGCCATTTCAAGTAATTCAACGGCTATTTGTTGATTAATTTCATTATCTTCCACTAATAAAATTTCTGCGCCAACGATAGCTTGAGCAAATGATATATCTAATCGATTACTTTGAACTTCTGAGCTTACACCATGTGTTTCTCCCATTACTCTTAGAGTAATGTCGAGTAATTTAGATGCACATACAGGTTTAGTTATCGAGCTAGCTAAATTGATATGTTGTGCTTTTTTCAACATTTCATCACGGTCATAAGCGGTCACAATGACAAACTTAGGTGGTTGAGATAAGAAACCATCACTAATGATTTTTTCACCTAATTCAATGCCATCCATATGCGGCATTTTCCAATCAGAAAGTACTAATCTGTACGGTTGATTGTTCTGCTCTGCAAGTTTTAGTTTCTCTAATGCTTCTGCGCCAGAAGCTGCTAACTCGGGTTTAAAGCCTAAACTTTCTGACATAGTAAAAAGTATTTCTCTTGCAGCCACACTGTCATCAACAATCAACACAGGTAAATCAACTAAGCTTGCTGGTGATGCTTGGATATGCGCAGTATTTTTTTGTGCAATGCCAAAAGTTGCGGTGAAGTAAAATTGACTACCTTCGCCACTGGTACTTTCAACCCAAATTTTACCCTGCATTAATTCCGTTAACGTTTTACTAATGGTTAAGCCTAAACCAGTTCCTCCATATTTTCTGGTTGTTGAAGCATCTGCTTGGCTAAAGGATTGAAACAATCGGCCTAATTGCTCTTCGGTCATGCCAATACCTGTATCACATACTGAAAACTCTACCGTGACATTTTTATCGTTTTGTTTGATAGGTTTTGCTTTGATCACTATTTCACCTTGATCGGTGAATTTAATCGAGTTATTAGCGAGATTAATTAATATTTGTCCTAATCTTAGAGAATCGCCAACAAGGTCAAGTGGTAAATCTGGCGATAAATCGATGAGTAATTCTAAGGATTTTTCCTGACTTTTATGTGAAATAATTTGCACGAGATGGTCAATAGTATCGTTCAAGTTAAAAGGTATCTCTTCAAGATCAAGTTTACCCGCTTCTATTTTTGAAAAATCTAAAATATCGTTAATAATACCAAGTAAGGCTTCCGCTGAACTCTGAATTTTATTGACATAATCGGCTTGTTTTCGACTTAAACTGGTTTGCATTGCCAAATAGCTCATACCAATAATTGCATTCATCGGCGTACGTATTTCATGACTCATATTGGCGAGGAATTCACTTTTAGCTTGGGTGGCAATTTCAGCCTCATTTTTTGCGTGGAGAAGTTCATCTTCGACCATTTTGCGTTCGCTGATATCTCGAAGGATCGCAACAAAAAAATGTTCCTCATTTTCAACCCATCCCGAAACAGAAAAGTCTGTCGGGAAAATATGGCCATTTTTATGTAAAGCAGAGATTTGAATCGTTTTGTTGAGTAAGTTAGCGGCTTGTCCTGCAACCATCCTTCTCATTCCAGCCAAATGAGCCTTGTGATAGTCAGGAGGAATAATAATTAGAATACTTTGACCAATAACATCGACAGCTTTATGACCAAATGTTCGCTCTGCTGCGGGGCTAAACATCAGGATAATATTATTACTATCAATCATGATAATAGCATCTACAGCCGTATCAATAATACTACTTGTACGCTTCATATTCATTTCAAGCGCCTTAGTACGTTCATTCACTAAACTTTCAAGTTCCAAATGCGAACGAGCTAAAGTTTTTGTTGCTCTGGTGCCAACCTTCAAAGTAAATAAAGTACCTCCAAAAACAAGCATTAAAGAGATAAATAGAATCGACCAAATTGTATACCTGAATATGATTAAAAGCTCTAAAGACTCCTCCATATCAACTTCTGCAGCCACCCCCATATTGAGAGTATCATCCCACAGCCAACTCCCTATAACCTCTACACCACGGTAATCTCGATAGCCTTCTAGGTTACTCCCCGTTTTCCCTGAATTAATATGACTGGCCATTAACGTTAATGGCCATTGCGATTCTTGAGTCACACTCTCTGACAAATTTAGTAAGCTTTTACCTGGGTCTAGAACACGTATATTGAGTGAAGAGCGTTCATGTTCCTCTATAAAACCAATGTTTTTGAGATCATTTTCAAAGCGTACATTTGAAAGTAAAGTACCGGATTTATCAATTGCATAAGTTTCACCACTTTTTCCAATAAAACCTGCCGATAATATAGAAGAAAAAACACCATCAAAATTCACTCGCTTTGCTATGATCGCTATCACTTCATCTTTATCATTGACCACTGGCGAGGCAAAAAACATGGTGGGTGTAATATCGTTATTATGTAGGCTATTGCCCTCAAGATATACATCCGAGTGAACTGGAGGAATAAAAACACTTTCCCCTTGTAATACTTTAGTTAGTAATCCAGGTCGTGTTTTATGAATAACATTCTCAATTCCAATATTATTATCTCTTCTTGAAGACAGGCTTATTTTTCTTGGTGAAATAATAAAAAAGCCAATATTTCCCACTTCACTTTCTCTACTTTTAAAAAATGCTCTAATTTGTGTTTGAAGAGGCGAATTTTTCAATGCTGCCGGTTCTTCTGGCAACACTAATAATTGTTCAACAAGTTTTAATAGCTCTTTGTTCTTACCAACTTGCTCTAACATATTTTGTTCATATTTCATCCATACTTTTAAGCGTTGATGAGTGGTAGATAGCAATGTAGATAAACTATAATCCAAGGCTTCAAATTGTCGTTTTTCTGCGTAATTCATAACAAAAGAGGATATTGCGATAAGCAAAACAGACAGGGCTATTAAGCCAGTAAATATCGTGTTTTTAAATCGAGGGGAGCTAAATTTTGTCGCGAGATCTTTTTCACTAGATTTTAATACTATGGAACTAATAATACTTCCAAGAATAAGTAATAAAATTATTGCCCCACATATAAACCATAACAAATGGCTGTTACCAAGAGTATTTGTTGTACTTATTTCCTTTGTGTTACGTGAGGTTAGCCAATCATTATTAGAATTCATCAAATCACTGGCTTTGATTGAATCTAAACCTTTCTGTAAGATATTATGGAGAATTTCTTTATTTTTTTGTGTATATAGATGCAAAGATGATGGAAACACAACATCCTCATCAATCACTCGTAAGTTAGTAATACCTTTTTGCTCGACCCAATCATCTACAGCAATTTGAGCATCAAGTAATGCATCTGCTTCACCATTTAACACCTTATTTATTGAATCTTGGATACCTGTAGTTTCAATTATTTTTAGGTTTGGATAGAGGGCTTTAACTTTATCAATGGTGGTGTAACCTGCAGAAATAGCAATACTTGAAGTAGATAAGTCAATATTTGATTGAAAGCGAGTGTTACTATCTTTTACATAAAATAATTCGCGTACTAAAAAGTATGGCGTTGAGAAATAACCAAACTCTTTTCTGTCTTCGAACAAGTAAGCATCAGGTAATAGGTCAATTTTTCCTTGTTTAAACTTACTTAAAATACCACCCCAACTTCCTTTTACATATTCAACCTTTAAGCCTGTTTTTGAAATGATTTGACGTAAAATCTCTCCCGATAGGCCTCCTGGATTATCATCATCTTGCATAAATAAAATAGGCGGCCAATGCTCAACACCTACTATGACTTTATTTTCAGTTATCCATTGTTTTTCTTCTTCAGTAAAGCTCAAAGTATTATCAGCTAACGTGATTATTGATTTATCTTTAATGCGACTTTTAAGCTGAGCTAAATAACTCATTATTGTCGCCATAAAATCCGTTTTATTTTGATGATATTCATCGCTATTTAAAATAACCATGGCTTTTTGTCTATCGTTTGATTGAATAGCTGCAATAACATTCACTTCAGAGGCAACCAGCACATTGTTTATTTCGTGTAGCGCCGCTATCAAAGGAGCATCTTCCTCGTGCATATTTGATGATAACTCTTCGATCAATTGATTAAGTTTAGGCTCATATTCGTTGTATCTATCGAGCCACTTTGTATCTGATGAAAATGCGTAACTCAGAACTGATGATGTGAGTACTTCATCAAAATATTTTAGCTCTATTGCCATATTTTCTAACTGAGATAGCGAAAAATGATTAACAGGCTCTATATTGTCTAGTATTACTTCCTCTTTAGACTGTTGTGCAAAAGAGCTAGGCATAGAAGTAGCACTTAATATTAAAGCCGTCATGACTAAAAGCTTAAAGAATATTTTCATTTATGAACCTATAGCTTATATTTTTATAAAATAGCAGAGTAAATTTATTTTTAATTGGCACTAACTTGTAATTAAAAATTACCAGACAGAAGTGTGCTTCTCGTTTTTCTTGTTACGTTTGTTATCCATCTTAATATCATTTTGTCATTTTAAATATTTGGAATTCATAATTTATTACTATCTATCTTGGCTTGTGATGTAAAAGTAGATCAAAACTTAACATTTAGCTTTAATATAAGCGAAAGTTAACTCTAAATGACTATTATTAATTATCTTTTTCTAATAAGTTAACTTCTATCACACCCAAGTAAAATGTATCAATAAGAACATCGTCTGGCACCATTTCTGCTGACTTTATTGTCAGAAAAAGTGAAGTTAAAAGGAGTATGGTTAACGGTATCTCAACTAGATGCCACACCTACACTATCACCATTTGAACCTTTCATTAACAAACTCACTAAACTGATATTAAGAAAGGCAAACTTGAGGCTAACATTACTATTATTATTACTATTGCCATCGCAGCTCATTATTCTCAATTCCTAGTTACCACAATAGCAGTAACCAAGGATACTTTGAACAGTGTCGTTGAAGGTTGGTCGACTAATCTAGATTGGTTTTATTCTGGTCATTTGAATACCTTTAAGGTTTTACTTATTTGAAATTATAATCTTTCCAGTGTTAGTAAATAATTACAACATTAGCTTGAAATAAAACAATTAATTGCTAATATCATTAATAATAATATTCAAAAATCAATAACCTATTACATTTGAAGGATCAAAATGTTTAACGATGCAAAAGTTATAAAACTTAGTCTATTTATACTCCCATTGTTTGTTTCAGTTAATAGTTTTGCATCAGAAACAAATACCGCCGCAGATAAACCCTTGTATCAATTTGAAGCAGGCATGCACGCTAATTATTTGGACTCAGAAGACTATTACCAGTTAAATACCAGTGACGTATTTGCCACTGACTCCAATACGCAACTGGGGTTGGATCTTTCAATCCAATTACATCACAGTGTACTTCCCGAAAATACGTTTCTTGCATTAGGCTGGAGCAAAACGGGTGAATATAGTGCTGATGTGCTTGCGTATTGTGGTGATAAAGCCTGCCAAGAAACCACCAAGCTTAACTTTGAATCACTACAGCTAAATTATCATTACCAATGGCATCAATCTTCGATCATGGAATCTTCAGTTTATGCTGGTGTTTCATATATTTGGGCTGAGGGTGAAATTAAAGGCCAAGCTTGGCGTGATGGCGCAACAGGTTTTCAGGTAGGCAATCAAATTTACTTTATGCCACATTCAGCCATTCAACCCTACATTGGCGTTAAATTATCTTACTTCGCCATTGAAGATGGCAATGACACGATTCACTTACCAAACTTAAGCCTTTTGTTTGGCTTGCGCTTTTAATTAATCTTTGGATATTTTATGACTTTATTTCGTATTATAAGTTTATTTTTACTGATTGGGTTAACGGCTTGTGATAAAGCAAGTATTCCTTCAGATACCGCGCCTAACTTAAGTTTATCGGTTAGTGCCCCCTCCATAGCTGACGCGGGTGAAACAGTCAACCTTAGTGCGATACTTAGTGCTAATGGAGCAAATGCTAATAGTGGCGTTACTTATGTGTGGGAGGATAAATCTGCACAACAACTTGGTTTAACGAGTAATAACGATACCGCAAGTTTTGTTGCTGTAGCAGGTATTGATGAGGCGATTATATTGGTAACAGCCTCTTTTGATGGTTCATCTGTCAGTGAAACGATTAATATAGTGATTAATCAACCACCTAAGTTAACTATCACTGCTCCTCCAGCTGTTGATGTGGGCGCTAGCGTTGATCTTAGTGCGTTGTTAAATATTGATGGAGTAGATGTTAATAGTGGTGTTACTTATGTGTGGGAAGATAAATCTACGCAACATATTGGTTTAACAAGCAATAACAATACTGCTAATTTTGTCGCTATTTCTGGTATCCATGAAGCCGTCATATTAGTAACCGCTTCTTTTGATGGCATCACTGTTAGCAAAACAACGAGCATTACGATTAACCCACCACCTAATTTGAGTTTAACGGTTACAGCACCTCTTAGCGTTAATGTGGGCGACAATGTGAATATTAGTACTATGGTCAGTGCTGATGGAGTTGATGTAATTAACGGCGTTACTTATGTGTGGGAAGATAAATCTACGCAACAAATTGGTTTAGTAAGCAGTGATGATACAGCCAATTTTGTTGCGATAGCAGGTATTCATGAAGCGGTTATATTAGTCACAGCCTCTTTTGAAGGGGCAACAGTTAGCAGATCAGTGAGTATAACGATAAACCCACCCCAATCACTTAATTCAGCTTTAACAATTACCGCGCCACTTAACGCTAAAGTGGGCGATAGCGTAAATCTTAGTGCAGCATTTAGTATTGATGGAAAAGATGTTATCACTGGCGTTACTTATGAATGGGAAGATAAATCTTTACAACCAATAGGCTTAACAAGCACTAATAGCACAGCAAACTTTGTTGCCATAATGGGTATTAGTGAAGCGGTTATATTGGTAAAAGCCACCTTTGATGGCGCTACAGTTAGCAAAACAGTTAGCATAACGATTAATCCAGCTCAGCCACCACCTGTTTTGGACTTAGCTGTATCTGCACCCATTGATGCTAATGTAGGTGATATAGTAAACCTCAGCGCAGTGTTTAGTATTGATGGAGTAGATGTTAGTAATGGCGTAACTTATGTATGGGAAGATAAATCAATACAACCACTAGCTTTAACGAGTAATAGCAATACAGCCAGTTTTGTTGCTTTAGCAGGTCTTGATGAAGCGATAATACAGGTAACAGCCTCTTTTGGCAGTATTACGGTAAGCAAAACGGTTAGTATAACGATTAACCCTTCTGCGCCTAGTTTAACTTTAGCTGTTACTGCGCCGACTAGCGTTGATGTAGGCGTTAACGTAGATCTAAGTGCGTTAGTTAGCGTTAATGGGGTAGATGTAAATAGTGGTGTTACTTATGTGTGGGAAGACAAATCTGCACAACCAGTATTTTTATCAAGCAGTAATAACACGGCTAATTTTGTTGCTATAATAGGTATTCCTGAAGCTATCATTTCGGTGACAGCTTCTTTTGGCGGCGCGACGGTAAGTAAAACGGTCACCATAGCCATTAACCCACCACATATTTTAGATATAGTCTTTACTGCACCGGCATCTGCTGATGTAGGTGACAATGTAAACATTAGTGCATTACTCAATATTGACGGGGTAGATGTTACCAGTGGCGTTACTTATGTATGGGAAGATAAATCAACTCAATCAGTAGGCTTAACAAGCAATAGCGATACAGCAAGTTTTATTGCGATAGCGGGTATTCATGAAGCGGTTATTTTGGTAACGGCTGAATTTAAAGGTGCTACTGTAAGTAAAACAACAAGTATAAAAATTAATCCTGTTCCTAATTTAACGTTAACGGTTGCCGCACCTTCTCCTGTTGATGCGGGGACGAGTGTGGACCTTATTGCAATGGTCAGTGCCGATGGAACCGATGTTAGTAGCGGTGTAACTTACGTTTGGGAAGATAAATCTACACAACCAGTGGTTTTATCGAGTAAAGACAATACAGCAAATTTTGTTGCCATCTCAGGTGTTCATGAAGTGGTTATTTTGGTAACAGCAAAATTTAAGGGTTCAACAGTAAGCAAAACGATAAGTATAACCATTAATCCACCCCCTCATTTAGATTTAACTCTGACGGTACCCTCTATAGTTGATGTCGGTGATTCAGTAGACCTTATTGCAATGGTCAGCATTAATGGAACTGATGTAACTAACGGCGTTACTTATGCGTGGGAAGATAAATCTGCACAATCGATTGGTTTGGCGAGTAAGGATAATACCGCTCATTTTGTTGCTGTTGCAGGTATTGATGAACCGATTGTGCTAATCACAGCGAGCTACAAAGGCGCGACAGTCAGCGAAAAAGTATCCATTGCTGTGCTTAGCTCAGTGCAACCGGTTGAAATAGGTACGTTGACTATTAGTGGACCAACTAAGGTCTGTCTCTTATACACATCTCCGACCCCA
>OJDZ01001174.1_pt1 | contig 11142 bp, 11 predicted proteins | sample 1592981 | NCBI WGS metagenome assembly OJDZ01 (sample SAMN05416851, study PRJEB24817) | seawater metagenome | isolation source: Sea water | place: Canada:Atlantic | collected 2013-07
TTCCGTCTCGGGTAGGGCGCGCTCTGAGTTGCAGTTGATCTATGCAACACGGCCGATAACTCGAAAGAATTTAAAAATTGATGCCATTAACGAAACCCTCTTACGGATTACATTAGTTTGCGAGGTTTTCGATGCAATCACTATCGCTAAAGTAGAAGTGCAAATCTCTATAATTTTTCATTGACTGCGCTCTCGGCCCACGTCTCGACGAGAGCAGACCAAGGCAGGGCTTATGAGACTTGATATGGCAACCTAGGCATTGATATCGCTCCAAAGGGCGCTCACCGGGAGAGCAAAATTCCTATCGCCAAAGGTGAGTTTTTCTTTACCCAAGTAAAGCACGATCCCAGTACATATCCTGCTGCCTCCAGGCCCGTTTTTTGAGAACCATTTGAGATGTTTGAAGTCATCGCCGCTGACCGATGCAGAGGCCTTGACCTCGACACAGACCAGGTGGCTGCCGCCGTCGATCAGGATGTCAATCTCCCGCTGGTCCGCACTGCGCCAGTGATAAAGCCGATAGTCAGCATCCTGCATTGGGACGGCTCTCAGCAGTTCGTTCAAAACAAAGCTCTCCAGCAGACCGCCGAGGGCTTGCGGATTGTTGTCGATGGTAAAGGTATCTTCAGTGAAGCGACGCAAGGCGCAAGCGATGCCTGAATCTGCGAAGTGATATTTTGGGTTCTTGATTTCCCGCTTGCCCTCACCCGATGTCCAGGCACCCAGTTTGGTGAGCATCGATAATCGTATCAGGATGTCCAGATATTGCTCGACCGTAACGCGTTGCAGCTTGGTCAGTTTGGCAAGTTCGGAAGCGTTGATTTCTTGAGCCGACCGTGTCGCCATCTGGTCTATCAGGATACGCAGCGCATCTGGTTTTCGAACCGGCGTGATATCTGCCACATCGCGCTCAACGACCGCGTCGATATAGTCCCTATACTGCCGCTGACGGGATCTGATTGGCAACGTTCTGGTTTCGGGAAACCCACCTTCCAGAATGAAATCAATGTAATCACTTCGGGTGTTTGGCTCTGGATCGGCCACTTGTCCCAGCTTCGGGTCTTTTTGCATCGCCCAATCCATTAGGCGGCTGACAGGTGCTCTTTTGATTTCTGCAACTGACAAGGGCCAGAGCTTGAGTGTGCGCATCCTGCCTGCGAGAGAGTCAGCGACATCAGTGGTCGTAAATACATTGGAGGATCCGGTAAGTACAAATTGCCCTTTGCGCCGATTGGTATCGACCACCCTCTTAATTGCCAGAGCCAGCTTTTTAGACCGCTGAGCCTCATCGATGATAAGCGGGGCGTGGTCCAGGTCTTCCATTAGACTGGTGAGCTGCCCTTCTGGGTCAGCTTCAATGGCGGCTAAGACTGCAGCGTCATCCAAAGTGATAAAACGGCCATTGCCAAACAAGTCTCTTACAAGTGTCGTCTTACCAACCTGCCTCGGGCCGATGAGGTTAACTACACGCGCTGATGCGATCGCGTCTTCAAGCTCTGGAATGAGGTGTCTTGGCAGATAGTCTTCTGTATCACTCATGGACCGGCGCTTCCCTTTCGAGCTTTGCAGAACGCCCCTCGTATGAGAGGTCTGGTTCCTTACCACTGGTTGCCTATTAGAGAACCCACCATTTGTCTACTAGAACATCCACCATTTGCTCATTAGAAGCCCCACCATTTGCACGCTACATGGGCTTCTGTGTGTCAACTTGCCATGCCAGCATCCTCTAGCTCGCCGCGGTCGGGCAAATCACGAAGGCTTTCCATCCCAAACGCCATCAAGAACTTCTGCGTCGTCACATAGGTATAGGGTGCCCCCGCCCTCGGACTACGTGGACCCGTGGCGATCAACTCCTGCGCCCTTAACCTTCCAATCAGATCCCGGCTGATGTCTTTGCCAAAAATATCCTTCAACCCATCCCGCGTCAGCGGCTGGTGATAGGCAATCGATGCGAGCACAGCGACTTCAAATTCGTCCAAATCCAGATGCTGGTCGCCCACATCGGCCGCCGCGCGAATGGCATCAGCAAATCGCGCCCGCGTTCGCATCAACCAGCCGTCTGCTACGGCGACCAACTCATAGGGGCGATCGTCTAAATCGGCCTGAATATCCTCAATCAACAGATCAACCGAGGCCCCCTGCCCCACAACACGCGCCAAGTCCCCGCGCGGCACTGGCGAAGCGCTCGCAAAAATCACCGCTTCAATCCGGCCTATCCATTCACGCCAGCGCAATTCCGGGGGCAGGTATTCTAATTCAGTGTCTAACACTGAGGTTTCCTTGGCCATGCTTATACCCCGTACAGTCGGAACCTCGGCCTGCCAGTCAGTTCCCGCACGACGCCCAGTTCCACCAAACGGTCACACAGACGGCGCGCCGCGCGATCCGTCATCGGCATCAATGTGCCCTGGATCATCGGGCTTAACATGCATGACGGTGACACCGCATCATGGCTCAGGAACAAAGCCAACGCAGCGTCTGAGCCTTTGGCCCGCAGTTTTGGCGCAACGGACCGCAACTTGGCAACGCGCAGGTCTAGGTCCGCCGCCAAACGGATGGCAGTGTCGCAAGCAGCAACCATCGCACGATGTACAAAAAGTCTAGGTTCACCCGCCCCAGTCGCAATCGCGCGGATATCCCTGCGCACCATATGCGCCCCCAATAATGGCACAGGCCGATCCCAACCGACCGCACGGGCCAAAGCAACATCCGCCAACATCAATGCTCCCGCTTCTTCTCGTGGGAACCGGGGCAACAGCTCTGCTAAGATGTCGCTTGCTTGTCCCACCGGTGTTCCTGATGGAGATCCAAGAATGGACACAGCCTCATGGGCCAGCGCTGTTGGTAGCGCATTCTCCACCCGCCCCATCCATCCACTGACACCCAAGTTGATCCGCGCCAGCTTACGCCACCCCATAAACATCTCGCCCGCAGGTCCCAGCCGATCTCCTGCCCGCGCTAAACACACCGCGTCACGGATATCGGACCCGGGTTCATTGCGACCCTCGAGCTTTAGGCAAGCCACAGCAGAATCCAGAGCCATTCGATCCCGCAACAAGGCACAGGGCAATGTACCGTTTGGGTCGCGTAACACCGTATCTAGCGTAGCCAGCGCCGCGCCAGATAAAAAAGCAACAGTTTCAGGGTCTTCATCTCTTTGCACAGTGATCCAACGGGGCAGAAGCTGTAGGCTCATGGTATCACTCATAATAAGTTTAGCGGCCGGGTTCATCCTGACAGACTAAACCTACGCGGCGCTTATTTCCAGATAATAGCGCGTGAACCGCCGCATCTTGCCGGTCAAAGTTATGTCCAATAAGTTTACATTATCGGACGTCTGGCGATATTCTGCGAAAGAGAGCAGTTTGATCGCCAGATCCTATCAGCTGACCGAAATTCTCAAGATCCAACCGCTTCCAGAAAAAACGAGCCATGGGTCGTGAGAATCTGTACTAGTATTTATAAGACAGGCGCTGTCTCAGGGCTTTCTTCCAGATTGGTAAGTTCTTTAGTTGCGCTCAGCGCGCCAGAACCGGGCCGAGATGCGTCGCCTCAGCGAGAGGGGTCATGGGCAAATCGCCTGCCGGGCCCTTCCCTGTCCCTCCGCATCGCTCACGAGCATGACTAATATCGGCCATTTGACCGTATCCTCCATGATCCGCCCGTTATTGCAAAACACTGCAACAGCGAGCCCTGCGCCAGGGCGTGGTGACCGGGGCGCACCAACTTGGCAAGGACTGGCGCCACCTGAAAGTATTCGGGAACGACGACCGTCAATGCTTGCCGGTGGATCGGCGTGGACAGAAAATCATGATTATCCCACCGTTCTTTCAGGGACATTCGGGGCTGCTCGCCACCGCTCGGCGGCGAGGCGTGACGATGCCATGCCATTAGTACCTGAAGCACTTCTGGCGCTTTCAGGTCTCGCTGCCCCGCGCCGCGCGCCCAAGCTTCGAGATGCGCTGCACTGACCTCGGCATGCCCTTCAAATTTATTGAACCAATCCCTACCGAACCGGTCGGACGGGTCTCCCTTGGGGCGTCTCGAAACTCCCCACCAAGCACCTGGAAGCGAAATCGCCGCGGCAGTGTAGCCGCTTTGCAATGCAGACCTTCGGGATAGTACAGACACGAACACCAGCTTTTTCGTGCGATCATCATGCGGGCCGCAGCCCTCAACTCCAGGAATGTCATGGCTTGCATCGTTATAGCGAAAGATTGGTCCGAGCCGCGATTAGAGCCCCCTGCCCTTCCGAAAGACGCCATTCCAAGTCAAACACATCATGCCCTGTTAGACCGAGCGCGGCGACGAATTCCGAAGCCGTCATGGTGTGGAACTGGGCCATGTGCGTGGGCCCGAAAGTCAGACGTCATCGACCTCGTGGAGATAGACAACCGGTAGGCGCCCGCTCGCTGTCACACCGGCGCTTTCAGGACCGCTTACAACTGGTCGCCGCCGAGGATGTCACAGGAGAGGATGCGTTCCCCGCCTCTTTCAATGGTGGTGATCGGTAGCTGCGACAGGAGCGAAAAGGCGCCAGGAGTGATGTCGCCGGTCACCTTGATCATTCGCGTCGAAGAAGTGGCGTGAACGCAGTCATCATTCCGTTTAGATCCTCGCGCTGTCGCCAGGGCGGGAGTGCAAAGGCCTCGAAGTGGCGCATCAGCTGGTCATCGGTGCGGCGCGCGTTGCCAAGAATGGGCAGCATGTCCAGGAATTGCGCCTGTTCGCGGTATTGATCGCCATGAAGGAGTTTTTAATGGCATTACAGTAAGGAAATTGTCCGCGGACAATTGCTGGTTCATGCCGGATAGCTCTGAACCTTGGCAAGACGCCGTATTAACCTTTCTGGGCTAAAATCGGCACTCTTCGAACCAGTGGTGATTGATCGAAAGTATGCTCCCACTGCTCGAATCTTGTCATGGAACTGCATAATCGCCCAAACTGTCGCTGCGGCTCTTAAAGCGCCGAGGCGTTTATGTGCTGCTTCATAGCTTTGGGTGGTGATTCCAATCATTGGTGCAAGGGTTCGAGCGTGGCTTACGACATCGTGAATGGTCTCGACGCGTTTCAGTGAAAATTCAGCAGCGTTGGGGCAAGCGGATAACAACTCTGGGATGGATATTGGAGCGTCTGAAGACGAAGGTAACTTTTCGTTTTTTAGAACAACCTTCTCTTTATCAATAAGTTCTTTATTTGACTTATGATGGTGTCGGACAAATTGACCGTCACTGGCGGTCATAGTTGTTGTCAAACTAGAACTTGGATCATTTGTAGACTCGGCTGCGATCTCAGAGATTACCAGTTCTGAGAGGATCCGTTCGCAGTCTTCGAGGGATAACTTACGACGTAGGATACGGAAGGTGCTGAGGGCCATTTCATCGCTTGGGTTTTCGGTTAGACATTCGTTCGCCGCTGCGCGGATTTTGGCGCGCAGGTAATCAACTTGTTCTCGCTCTTGCATCACCTCTGCTGCCAATGCCGCAATCTCATGCAGGCGATCAAAGAGTGGTGTTAGGTCAAATCCGAACCGCAACGTTTTGCCTTCATGGCTGCTGTGTTTTGTGAAGCGTTTTCGATTAGCGCTATCGTGGCGAACAAGCAGTCCGATCTCTTGTAACGTTGCTGCGTGGCGCCGGATCGTCCGGTCTGAGATGCCATTGCGTCTAAATGTGAGTGTTGCGTTCGATGCAAACACTGTGTGGTGGTTGCGCTTAGGTGCAAGACACGAAAGCATCGCGTCTAAGGTTGAAATCACAGATGCGCTGAGACCCAAGCGGGGGGCAGCTTTCCGCAGTGTTGCAACAATGATGTGGCGCTCTGGAATGGAGTTGTCCGCGGACAATAGTTCACCGGTCCGCAACCCGGAGGGTGCAGTTGCTTGTCTAAATGCCATGTTTTTTTCACGACAACCTGATGTGAAAGGCACCAATATCCCTGAAAATCAGAAAAAAGGCCGCAAATCTTCAGCAACCGAATCGGTTGTTGTTGACTGGCGCGGAGAAGCTGCTAAATCTGAAAGTGCAAAGAACAGATCGGGCTCTCCTAGGGAAACCTTGGGGGGCTCTTTCTTTTTAGGCTGTTGGTGTGCTCCTTTTTTGGTGTATCTGCTCGGTTAATAATCAGTCAGGCTTTCGCTTTGACTGCCACGCCTCGTAAAGACGTGTAAGCTCCGCATCTGCGTTGTTACGCATCCACTGAGCAAATTCTGGGGCTTCAGCCTTCGACAGCTTAACTGTCAAAGCACGGGCCGTTTCTTTCACCTCTGCTAAAACCGTCCCATCACCAAGCTTGATGGAGAGAGTCGGGGAGGGAACGGGTTTACTAGTTGCCTTAGGTTTCAGCACCTGACTAACGGCGTCACAGATCATGCTAAAGCGATCGTCGGGGCTTTTAGTCGCATCAAGCTCAAGTGCTGCGGTAACCTGTTCAAGATCGATGCTGTCGTTAAGCGACTGGTCCGCAAGTTCTTCCCAGCGTCTTCGTCCAATGCCATGAGCGGATCCGATCTGCTCAATGACTGACTTTGGAATGGACCGCGCTACTTTGGTCATTCTAGACAACATTGGTTTGTCCACCGCGAGGGCATCAAGAATGATGGCCTGTTCGTAGCCACTTGCGTAAAGTTCAGCCGCGAAGAGAGCTTTTTCAATGAAGCTGGGATCCAAACGCTGGGAATTTTCCTGTCCCTGGGCGAGGATGGCTTCCTCGTCAGAAAGAGACCTAACAAGTGCTTTCGCGGGGATACCGAGCGAACGTAAAGCCCGTAATCTACGGCGACCATAGACGATCTTATAGTGTCCGGGTTTGTCCGAAATTGGACGCACCATGATAGGCACTTGTTGGCCGTGAGCCTTAATGCTCTCAGCTAGCTTTAAAACATCAGCATCGCTGAAAGAGAGTCGGTCCTTAGGGCCACTCTCTTCTATGACATTAACCGAGATTTCTCTGACAGCGTTGCTCGCCACATCCTTCAAAGTGGACTTCACGCCGCTCATCGCCCCAGTATTAGGAAAACGTACCTTTTGCTCACCAGCTGGAACCGCCGAATTGTCTGCGTCAGGTGGGGGAGGAGGCTGGAATAGGTTTCGACGGGCCATTAGTCAGTTTCCCTTCCCCAAGCTTGCTGTATTGTGCTTTCGAATTCATCAGCGACACCATTAACGGATTCCAATATTCGGGTTAGAGTCTTCTTCACGACCTGAGAGGGGTCCAATTCATAGATGGTTTGCTGCGTCATCCCAGCGTCTGAGATCGCGGTGGATTTAAGCATTGGTGTGGTCAACACTTGATCCAGAAGTATAGATCTCAAAAAACCTGCCATTTGTGATTGTGGTACGTCGGTCGGCTCATATCGAGCAATCAAGAACTTAAGGAAATTCCAATCGATAGGTCCGGCTGCCTCCTCAAGGGTCTGGACAGTTTCTCCAGCCATTTCAAGGAATTGCGCCATTGAAGCGACATCCAGCATGCTGGGAACGACTGTGATCAGAAGGCCTGTAGACGCCAACAAAGCTGTCATGGTTGTAAAGCCTAGCTGAGGCGGGCAATCGATGATGACAAGATCGTAGTGGCTCTCGATCTCGTCGATGGCGATCGCAAGACGTTGAGTAAAGGGCGGATCAACCTTGTGCTGAAGCGCGTAGGCTGTTTCAGTCTCGTACTCCGATAACAACAGGCCGGCAGGAGCGAGATCAAGATTGTGAAAGTAAGTCTTTCGAATGATTTGGCTCAGCGGCACCGGATCTTCGTACTTTAGCGCGTCGTAAACCGTACCGCTTTCCGCGAACTCTATCTCCGGACGGTATCCGAACATCGTGGTTAAGCTGGCCTGTGGGTCCATGTCGATCGCAAGTACACGATAGCCTCGCAAAGCGTACCGTTGGGCCAAGTGGATGGCGCTGGTTGTCTTGCTAGAGCCGCCTTTAAAGTTGACGATAGAAATCACCTGAAGGGCGTCGTTCTCTCGCCGACCGGGAAGATATGTTTCACCGTTCCGACCAGTCTTCGCCATCACATGGCGGATCTGGTCGATCTCTTGGGCTGTGTAGAGCCTGCGACCTCTGGAATCAGTCTCTACATCGGGAAAATCGCCCTCCTGATGCCGCGTTCGAAGGTTCGACATGCTGATCCCAGTAAGCTCTGAAACTTCCGCGGGATGAAATTTACGCAGCGCCTTTCTACTATCGGGCTGAAAGCTATTGCGCATATGATTGTTAAGCGCCTCTGACAGGCGGGCAGCGTTCGACGCAATAGATGCGGCGATAGAGTTGGTTTGAACGATATCTGCGTTTGAATTCATGCTGCCCTCACGACCTCTTAGTGGGCCATCTGTGTTTCGTCGCTAAATCGCGTGATTTACGTCAAACAGCGACAACTGAACTCATGACACGCAACTTAACCTCAGGCAACAATTTTTTGCAGTATACTGCTTAAGCAAATGATGACTCAATATCATGTTTTCTCATGTTATGACGCTAAGAACATGTTAATGTGGGATAAAATTACCAGCGAGCAAAGTTAAACAAGATGTTGTGGGATCTTCTTCGCAACTCTCAACAAGTTGATGCACTGCGTACATATCGAATCGGTATTTGTCCCAACTTCGGCAAACCCGTTGGATGCGGGGACGAAACCCCTTAATTTTATCCTTCGCTTTGCAGTTGGGGCTGGCTTACATTGCTAAGCGGGAGATGATTGGTTGCGCGCAATGTGGTACTGACAGAATCTCAAGATTAGCTGGTTCAAGACCTGATTTCATCTGGACGTTATTAAAATGCGAGCGAAGCCCTTCGTGTAGGCTTGCGACTGCTTGAACGCGAAGAAGCCGGTTTGGCTGAACTCCGAAGCAGCTTGATGCAGGGGCTCGCACAGGCGGAAAATGACGAGTTGGTTGATGGTACAGATTCTGATGCCATTCGACGTGCCTTTGACAGAGCCCGCTCGCTAGCGTGAAACGATCATTTCGCCTCAGGCGACGCGCAGAAGACAGTCTGGTCGATATCGCGAGATGAGGGGGTGTCTCAAAGTTGTGCAGTCCTGCTCGATGACGAAGCGGACCTGCGCTACGCAAGGGCAGGGGACCATTTTGTTGTGCTTCTGGAATGCGCCACAGAGGTATTGATCGTGGATTTCTTGCATTCGCACAGCGATCTACCCCGCCAAATCGCAGCTTGGGGGCACTCAAGAACGACGAGTCGGACAAGAGCTAGCGTCAGGCAAATACCCTACAGGCCCGCAGCCTTGGTCAGGTTCACGCGGAACCGATCGCGGCGTCGCTGATATCGCCGTGTCATCTCGGCCGAAGCGTGTCCGAGCTGCTTCTGGACAAAGCGTTCATCAACCTCTGCCGAACTGGCAAGGCCGGCACGCAGCGAATGACCGGAAAACAGGGCCATGCGGTCTTCTTCGGGAAGGTCCGAACGGATACCTGCGCTCTGAACTGTCTGCTTGATGAGCCGAGCGACATGCTTATCCGTCAGCCGGGCCTCCAGCGGCTTTTTGCCATCGCGCGACGTTCTGACAAAGATTGGACCGAAGTCGATCTTGGAAAAATGCAGCCAATTCTCCAGCGCATGAACCGGGCAAGTCTGGTCCGACGATCCGCGGCCGATCTCGACCTCGCGCCAACCGTTTTTTGCGTTCAATGTAAGAAGCGCTCCATCATTTAGGATTTCGGTCCAGCCGCCAGAGTCCGGCGTGTCATCTTTACCGTAGTCGAGGCTGACGATTTCGGAGCGGCGCAGACCCCCCGCGTATCCCAACAGCAGGATCGCGCGGTCCCGCAACCCACGCAGATCGAAGGGAAGGCTACCCACCATAGCGAGTATATCGTCGGCCATGATTGCTTCTTTCCGAACCGGCGGTCGCGCGTGCCTGCGCTTGATCCCGGCAAGCACGGTGGCGATGTGGCGGTTCTTGCGATCGAGGTTGAAGCCGCGCTGAGTGTAGTTCCAGCCAAGTCCAGAAAGACGGCGCTCGATTGTCGAGACTGAGAGGGCAGGGGCCTTTCCCGTGGGTGCCGCCAGGTTAGCGAGGTAGAGCCCGATCATCTCAGGTGAAGGCGGCAAAGGGTCCGTTCCCTTCAGTCTGCACCAGCGGGTAAAGTGCACCCAGTCTTTCGCATAGGCCTTCAGGGTGTTCTCAGAAGCCGCCTGCTTTGCATAGCTGCGTGCGGTTTCTACCAGCTGATCGAGGGTGCCTGAACCAGCCACATGCGAGGGCAAGGTGATGCCATCTCTTTTCTCTTGATCGCTCTCGTCAACCTCAGCATCATCGGATGTACTAGCGCGTGCTGAGCTTAACTTCTTGTCCTCTGTGGCCATGTTCCCCCCGAAAATCTGCTAGTATTGAGACTGAGCTGCGACAGTATCTCGTAATGTCCGATAATGTAAACTTATTGGACATAACTGCAAGCAACAAGGAGGGGCGTTTTGCCCAGCATTCTGTGGACAAAAGCGCCGCCGTGGGATAGCCTTTTGGCATGACTCTTGCCCGACCTGATCACATCAGCTACCTCGACACGCTACCTCGGTTTCCTGCCTGGGTCACCGCCGCGCGCGCTGAAACCTATGAAGATGTTGCGTTTTTGTCGGGCGCGGCGCTGAATCACCTGCATCTTGTGTTGCGACGCGAGGAAGCCCCCAAGCCTTGTTGCGGGACCGGCTCGCGCTGCGCGCTGCCAAGGCTTGTGTGGCGTTCTCCGGGCGACCGGAGCGGGCGAGGGAGCTGCGCGATGCGCTGCACCTTCTTCGCCCCGGCGACCTGCCAGGGCCGGCGGGTGGGGCTTACCTTGCTTGGCGGCGCGCGGGGGAGCGGCCAGTGTCGATCAAGGTTCTGGGTCGAGGCTTGGCGACCTTCGAGCCGGGCCAGATCATCACGTGGCTTGATGCGGGGAAGGGCCGTCCGGTCAACCGTGCTGCGATGGTGTTGGAGGCCGTGCTGAAGCAGGCGCCGCGTGCCGACGTTCCGGCGCTGATCCTCGCGGATGCGGCCCTCGCCCAATCCCTCGGTTGGGATTATGTCGTGCCGTTACTGGCGGCTGGCCTGAAACGCGCTGACCTGCGCAGTCAAAGCGACGACTTGCGACTGGCCCTGTCTCTTATACACATCTCCGAGCCCACGAGACGGACTCCTATCTCG
>OJDZ01001180.1_pt1 | contig 11063 bp, 7 predicted proteins | sample 1592981 | NCBI WGS metagenome assembly OJDZ01 (sample SAMN05416851, study PRJEB24817) | seawater metagenome | isolation source: Sea water | place: Canada:Atlantic | collected 2013-07
GTTGTCAGTGTGAAAAGCAGTTCAAATTAGGTGGTGACTTAGTTTGGGCTGTTTTTATTCTCTCCAACGGCCACATAATATAAAAATCTGCTTTTGGCAGTAAACGAATCTTTATTGTGTGTGAAGATGTTGTCAGTGTGAAAAGCAGTTCAAATTAGGTGGTGACTTAGTTTGGGCTGTTTTATTTTTCAACAAAAGTGCACCACTTAGTAAATATTTATAAAGCCCTCAATTATGAGGGCTTTTTTGTACTTGTTTCTTTACTAGTCGAAACACCAATTATAGACCGATAGGTTTATATGCGGTATCAGCTATTATCTCGAGGTACAAAGTCTAATACGGTTGCGTTTATACAATATCTATCTTTTCCTCTAGGCCCCTCACCCGGAAATAAATGCCCCAGGTGAATACCTGTGCTTTTAGACCTTAATTCTATGCGTTGCATGCCCCAACTATTGTCCTCGTGTTCGGTTACACTGTTTTTAACAGGGTGCGTAAACGACAGCCAACCTGTACCAGAATTAAAACGATCTCGAGTGTCAAATAAAGCCTCACCACTGAGCTTATCGACAAAGGTGCCATCGGGTGTGTTTTTAAATATTTTATATTCTTTACAATATGGGCGATCTGTTTTGGCATTAAATGCAACTTTATAAGCTTCACTATCTCCTAATTTAAATGCACCTAATGCTTTGTAAAACGTCTCACGGCTTGCGTAGCCTTGGCGACCATATACTTCTTCACCATTTTCTAAAAATAGAATTGTGGGTGTTGCCCATGTCGCTGATTTAATGATTAACCCGTCTAATTGATCTGCGTATCTAAATGACAAAGGGATGGTGCCTTTGTAGTCATTTGCCACCTCTTTTTTAAACTTCTCGCAGTAAGGGCAATAGTCTCGAGAGTCTATGATCACAATTTGTTTACCCGTTAATAATGCAGTGTTGTCTTTCGTTTTAACTGGTACTGGTTCAAAAACCACACCAGTAGAATGATCAGGGCAATAACCATTAGGATTTTTTTGCAAATAATTTTGGTGGTATTCTTCAGCAGCTACAAAGCCCTCAAGTGGCTTGATAACGGTGACTATATTTCCATACCCAGCATTGGTTAATAATTGTTGGTATTGCGCTTTAACCTTTAACGCTGTGTCTTTTTGCGCATCGTTGCTCGTTAATATAATAGATCGATATTGCGTACCAATGTCATTACCTTGTTTGTTTAACTGAGTAGGATCGTGACTTTCAAAGTAATTTTTAAGTAACTCTTGCGCAGAAATAATATTGCTGTTGTAAGTCACTTTCACTACTTCAGCGTAATTGTTTTCGTCAAAGCGGCGTGATTGCTTAGTAATGTTTTTGTAAGTAGCCTCAAACCCATTGCCATCTGCATAACCAGATTCTGCATCAATTACTCCATCTAGCGCTTCATAGCGTTTTTCTGCGCCCCAAAAACACCCCGATCCTAGTACAAGGCTTTCTACATGCATACTGGCTGCTACATCGCTTTGTTCGACCTTTTCCATCGATAAAGCAAACGCGCCTGCGCTAAATATAATTGCAGCGCCCGATAAATATAATAAATGCTGATAATTCATAATGTACCTCTAAACAAGTCCGTACTAATTAAGACCATTTAAATTTAATTATTATTTCAAACGTCGTGCTTATTTATTACGAGGCTAAACATATAAAGTTTACTTTTAAATCTAATTGACAATAAGATTTAAATTTAAGTGTGTTAACAATTTTGCATAAATGTTCTGTGTTGGTCTCAAGGGTATAAATAATTAATTAAATATGTGATAGGTTTGCTTAATGATGTTCGAATTAGGTTTTACTAATGCAAAATCCTCACGTTTACGCCTTATCAAACAATAGCTTATTGCTTGATGCCTCTCACTTAAGCACGAGCGGAACACTCAGTATTCAAAAAAAAATTTGGTCTTTAGCAAATCACTGTAAAAAAGATAATTCATTTATTGATATTGTACCCGGTATGAACTCACTCACTTTATATTTAAAGCAAGATATTGAGTTAGCTAAATGGCTTGAGCAATTACCAGATATTTGGAATAACATTAAACCTAATGAGTTCGTAGCTAAACACCACAAAATCAAAACGCATTATAACGGCGCAGACCTAAACTACGTGGCAAATTTTCATAGTTTAAGCATTGATGACGTCATTAACCTTCACAGTGAGCCCCAGTACGCTGTTTTATTTTTGGGGTTTCAACCTGGTTTTGCATACTTAAATGGACTAAACAAGCAACTTTTTACACCAAGACGCTCAGAACCTCGTCTTAAAGTACCTAAAGGGTCTGTCGCTATTGGTGCTGACCAAACAGCCATTTACCCGGCAGATTCGCCTGGTGGCTGGCATATTATTGGCCAAACTGACATACCATTATTTGATGCAACGCAAAAAAGCCCATGCTTAATACAGCCTGGTGACACGCTTGAATTTATACCTGTATCTGTGGGGAAATAAATAATGATTAAAGTTATTAAAAGTGGCCCATTACTGAGCATCCAAGATTTTGGACGTAACGGATACCGCCATTTAGGCGTTAGTCAGTCTGGCAGCTTAGACCCTTACGCACAAACCATAGCAAACTGCCTTTTAAATAATGATAAAAACGCCGCTGTTCTTGAGGTAACCGTTGGCTTGTGCGAACTTGCGTTTGAATGCAACACTGTTATTTCCTTATTTGGTGCTGATTTAAATGCAACACTTGATGAAAAACCGATTTACCCAGGTTGGACATATAATATTAAACAAAAACAGGTGCTAAAATTTTCAACCGGCAGAGCTGGATTAAGAGCCTATATTGCCGTTAAAGGAGGGATTCAAAGCCCGGTTGTTATGAACTCTAAAGCAACTGACTTAAATGCTGGTTTTGGCGGACTAAATGGCAAATCGCTCATAGCCGGTGACACTATTAAAATAACCCCTTACCAATCAGAATTTACTCAATGCGGTGCACTTATGCCGCCAAAACGTAAAATTGTCCGTGTATACCCAAGCCCACATGCACAGCTTTTCTCAAAACAGATCATTAATGGGTTTACTCAGTCGTCGTTTAAAGTGAGTCACAATAGTAACCGCATGGGTGTTAGGCTTCAAAGTGATAATTATTCTTTAACCCACTCACACTCATTGCCTTCTCTTGCTGTAAGCCCCGGAAGTATTCAACTTCCACCAAATGGAGAACCCATTGTTTTGTTAAACGATGCGCAAACAACGGGGGGTTACCCCTTATTAGGCACCGTAATTGAAGCAGACTTGCATCAATTTGCGCAATACAGACCACTAGATACAATTGAATTTGAATATGTGACGTTTAAACAAGCATTACAAGCCAAACAAAAGCTCGACGGTCATTTAAACCAGTTAAAGATTGCACTTAAAAGCAAAAGTTAAGCAATAATTGGTTACGTTGAACATTAACTAATTAGTAGTTGCTTATTGCACCACTGTGTTACAAAAACGAGCTGTCTGTAAAGCAAGCTCACTTGGATAACTCACTAATAGTATAGAGTTTGAACAACAGAATTGATGCAAAAATAATCATAGTTACTCCTTGTTCACCAACAAGGTGCGGTCACTTAAACATTGGTGCATAAATTATTCTTAATTAATTGCAAAAGCTGTGTGACTTGAGTAATTATTTCTGATAAAACAAGGGTTCGCAGTTCAGCAAATTGGCTGTTCTGCACACATAATAGGAATGAGGAGTTACTATGTGTTCAATCTTTGGGGTATTAGATATTAAATCTGATCCCGCTCAATTGCGAACTCAAGCAATTGAAATGTCAAAATTACTACGACACCGAGGCCCAGATTGGTCTGGTGTTTATGCGTCTGAAAAAGCAATTTTAGTTCACGAACGTCTTGCAATTGTTGGCGTATCTAGTGGTGCGCAACCTTTATACAACCCTGAAAAAACGCATATTTTAGCGGTAAATGGGGAAATATATAATCACAAAGAGTTAGCTGCAAACTTAGACACTGATTTTACTTTTCAGACACAGTCTGACTGTGAAGTAATATTAGCGCTGTATAAACAAAAAGGTCCTGAGTTTTTAGATGACTTGAACGGTATTTTTGCATTTTGCTTATACGATGAAGAAAATGACGCCTACTTAATTGGTCGCGATCACATTGGTATTATACCGCTATACACTGGCCACGATGAGCACGGTAACTTTTATGTTGCATCTGAGCTAAAAGCACTTTCTCCAATTTGTAAACATATTGAAGAATTTCCTCCTGGTCATTACCTTTACAGTAAAGATGGTGAATTAAAGCCGTATTATAAACGCGATTGGCAAACATTCGACGCAGTGAAAGATAACAGTGCAGAATCATCAGATGTGAAAAACGCACTAGAGGCAGCCGTTAAACGTCAACTTATGTGTGATGTACCTTACGGTGTATTACTATCTGGTGGATTAGACTCATCGGTAATTTCTGCTATCACACAGCGTTTTGCAGCTAAACGTATTGAAGATAACGACGAAAGTGATGCTTGGTGGCCTAAGCTTCACTCGTTTTCAGTGGGTCTTGAGGGTTCACCCGATTTAGCGGCAGCTCAAAAGGTAGCCGACATGATTGGGACAGTGCACCACCCTATCATTTTTACTATTCAAGAAGGTATTGATGCGCTTCGTGAAGTTATTTACCACATAGAAACTTATGATGTAACCACTATTCGTGCATCAACCCCTATGTATTTAATGGCTCGTCAAATTAAAGCCATGGGTATTAAGATGGTTCTTTCTGGTGAGGGTGCAGATGAATTATTTGGTGGTTACTTATACTTCCATAAAGCGCCAAATGCACAAGAGTTTCATGAAGAACTAAACCGTAAAGTATCTAAACTTCATATGTTTGACTGCCTGCGCGCTAATAAGTCAATGGCCGCATGGGGTGTTGAAGCCCGCGTACCATTCTTAGACAAAGAATTTGTTGATGTTGCTATGCGCATCAATCCTGAAGCTAAAATGTGTAAAGATGGCAAAATTGAAAAGCATATTTTACGTGAAGGCTTTGGTGGTTACCTACCTGATGAAGTTTTATGGCGCCAAAAAGAACAGTTTTCTGATGGTGTTGGCTACAGCTGGATAGATACATTAAAAGAGTATGTTGAAGAGCAAGTAAGCGATCAAGACCTCGCTAACGCTAAGTTTAAATACCCTATTAATACCCCTGATTCAAAAGAAGCTTATTACTACCGTGCTATTTTTGAGTCGCACTTCCCAGGTGACGCCTCGGCTAAGTGTGTACCACACGGTAAGTCAGTCGCTTGCTCAACACCAGAAGCACTTGCTTGGGATGAATCGTTCCAAAACAATGCAGACCCTTCTGGTCGTGCAGCGGGCGTACACAACGACGCTTACACAGGTAAAAAGTAAGCACTATCGTATACACTGCATAAATTTTATGCAGTGTATAAACTTCCACCACCTCGTTAACTTCATTTTCTTCTTCAACTTACTAGACTGCTTGGTCTATAAATAATTATTTTAATTATAGTTTAAGCTCTAAGCTTATAGTTTTTATCTACCTACTATTAATTTTTTAAAAAGCTATTTTTATGGCTAACATTACCCTTAAAACACGCTATTTTAACTATTTGTTACTTTTATCGTTTATGTAGCTGCGTATCATCTGTAAGATAGAAAAATAAATAGTTAGTCTTCAAATTATTTTTTATTCTCAGTATATAGACTAATGTATTTAATGGGCGGCTGGATAACCAGTTATTTATAATTACAAAAGAGGTATTGCATGAAGGAAAATCATGACAAATATAGTATTGATAATACAGATTACACCGTAGGACAGGATAACGTCCAAAAGTGGGGGTTTGATATTCATAACCCTGTTTTTGGGATTAGTGCGGGTCTTATTATTTTATTTTTAGTTGCCTTGCTTGTCACCGAGCCACAAACAGCTAAAACTGCGCTCGATACTATTAAATTCGATATTATTAATAACTTTGATGCGCTATTTATGTGGGCTGCTAACTTTTTCGTCGTTTTCTGTTTAGCGCTTATTGTATCTCCATACGGAAATATACGCTTGGGAGGAAGTGAAGCTAAACCCTCTCATACTCGCCTTTCATGGCTTGCAATGTTATTTGCCGCTGGTATGGGTATTGGCCTTATGTTTTGGGGTGTAGCAGAACCTGTTGCTTATTATACTGGCTGGTACGAAACACCATTAAACGTTGCAGCAAACACACCAGAAGCTGCAAAATTAGCCATGGGCGCAACCATGTTCCACTGGGGTCTTCATCCGTGGGCAATTTATGCAGTGGTTAGTTTATCTCTGGCTTTTTTTGCTTACAATAAGGGGCTCCCGCTTTCAATCCGTTCGATTTTTTATCCGATTTTAGGTGATAAAGCGTGGGGATGGCCGGGACATATTATTGATATTTTGGCTGTTTTGGCTACTTTATTTGGATTAGCAACTTCATTAGGTTTAGGTGCGCAGCAAGCCTCAGCGGGGATTAACCATGTATTTGGTTTAGAAGGCGGTATTGGCTCGCAAATTTTAGTTATTGTAGGGGTTACTTTATTAGCCGTTATATCCGTTGTTCGCGGCATTGATGGCGGTGTAAAGCTATTAAGTAATATAAACATGCTGATAGCGTTTGTATTACTGTTGTTTGTTTGCCTAGTTGGATTTGCTGTAGCTATGGGGAATGTTCCAAATACAGTAATGGGGTATGTAGAAAACATTATTCCTTTGAGTAACCCACACGGCCGTGAAGACGAAACATGGATGCACGGTTGGACTGTATTTTACTGGGCATGGTGGATTTCGTGGTCACCGTTTGTTGGTATGTTTATAGCCCGTGTTTCACGCGGACGCACTATTCGTGAATTCTTAATCGCTGTATTACTTATTCCAACTTTAGTAACGGTATTGTGGATGTCTATCTACGGTGGTATTGCAATTGATCAAATTATCAATGGTGTTGGCGCGCTTGGGCTTAATGGCTTAACTGAAGTCCCTTTAGCAATGTTTCATATGCTGGATGAACTGCCGCTTTCAAATATATTATCGTTTATTGCGATTGTTCTTGTACTTGTGTTTTTTATTACCTCGTCAGACTCTGGGTCGTTAGTAATCGATTCTATTACAGCCGGTGGTAAGATTGACGCTCCCGTTCCCCAGCGTATATTTTGGGCTACGGTTGAGGGCGCCATTGCTGCTGCGCTACTTTGGATTGGCGGAACACAAGCCATTGAAGCTTTACAAGCGGGTGCTGTGTCAACAGGTTTACCATTTACGTTTGTGCTTTTACTTATGTGTGTGAGCTTATTATTAGGTTTAAGAACTGAGCCTCGCCCAGTTAAGTAATAAATTAACAACAATAAAAAACGCCGCATATTTGCGGCGTTTTATTTATATGTGTTCAGCTCCATATAGTGAACAACGGTGTTTCTTCTGTGTAATGATGGCGCAATTGAGCTTGTAAAAGCTCAGCGGTTGCAAGCGCATCGGTTAACGCATGATGCCCTTCATAAGAAGGTAGAGAATAACGTTTACGACAGTCATTTAGCCTTAGCGATCCCAGTTTAGTGTTAAATAGCTGCCCTATTAAGCCTTGTTTTGCTTTGAGCGCTCTTCGCTCAAGTTCCATGGTATCTACAACCATAAACTCAATATGCTCTTTTAATCGCAATAATAAGGCACTATTAAAAAAGCCACGTTCGATTGCCGCATAGTGAACAACAATCACCTTAGAACGCAAAGCATCAAGTAAAGGGGCTATAATGTTGTCAAAGTCAGGCGCGTTATCAACATCGTTATGAGTAATACCGTGGATCACAATAGATGATTCACTTAGGTTTCGTCTTGGCTGAACCACCCAATGTTTACTCTGTTTACAGTATATTCGCGCCAATGTGAATGGCACTAACCCCACACTCACAATATCATCTGTTTTACTATTAAGCCCTGTTGTTTCAAAATCTAATGCAACAAAAGGAATGTCTTTTACAGAAGCGCTAGCATCACTAAATGTAGATAAATAAAACTCTTTTAGTAAGTTGTTTTGCGCATCATCAGCAAGCTGAGCATAACGTGTATTCCAGTTTTTAACTTCTTTGAAAAACATAGATTATTTCACACCCGAGTGTGCGGTATAACAAAATTTAAGGTAATTTTGCGCCTTATCTAGAATAGCAAAAGCATCTTTTAAATGACGCTGTTCAAATGGAGAAAGTAGATGCGGATCAAGATTATTGTCGGGTACTTCACCCTGCTCAATTTGCCATGCCTGATGACGTATACGGGTCATCGAAATGTACTCTAACGCATCACGTAAGTCTTGCGCTTTGCCTGCAGGCAAAACATTGGCTTCTATAATATCTTCTAGGCGATCAAATGAATTTTGCTTACGAGATCCAATGGCAAGTGCATGGACGCGAACAACATCACTTAATGGCGCTGTGCCACGTCGTTTTAAATTCATAGATTTTTGATGCTGCCCATTGTGTTCAAGAACAAACCCTTTAAAAAAGCCAAGTGGAGGTGTTCTATTACGAGCATTTGCTGCCATATTTGCTAGAAACAGTCTGTTATTTGCACTGTGTTTAGCAATATATGTTTTTAACTCATTAGCCCATTTTGTTTTACCCCACACACCGTCTAAATCAAAAAATATAGAACTGTTAAGTAAAGCCTGTGGTTTGGGTTCAGCAATCCATTGGGCAAATTGCTCAAACCATTGGTCCTGTGTTTTTCGCCACTTCTTGAATGACGCCATAATTTCACCGTCGCAATAGCTATAGCCACATTGAGCTAATCCATCACAAACAAAGTCACTCAAATTTTGAAAATAAGCATTATGTTTTTCGTCGTCATAGCTATTATCTAGTATAAGTGCATTGTCTTGATCGGTAACAATAAGCTGCTCATCTCTAGCCATAGAGCCTAATGCAATAAAGCAGTAGGGTACTGGCGGCGGGCCAAATTTTTCTTCTGCGAGTATTAGCAACCGTTGTTTAAATGTACGACCAATGACAGCCATTGCAGTACCAACCATATGAGAGTTTGCATCTTCATTTACCATGCGCACAAATACACGGGGAAGCTGATTTGCGTAGTGAGCTAAGTCTTCAACAGACTGCTGAGCCAATATACCACGCACCAACAATAAGCTACTTTGCGATTCATAACGTAGAATATCTGACAGTGATATAACACCAATTGGCCGTTTTTTTTGTACCACAGGAAGATGATGTAAATTATCTCTGAGCATGGCTAGCACGGCTTCAAAAATATAGTCATTTTGATCAAGTAGCACTAGGTTAGTTGACATAATAACGTGTGCGGGCGTGTTGTACTCAAGCCCCTGCGCAACAACTTTAGTACGTAAATCTTTATCTGTTATTATACCAACGACTTGCCCGTCATCTTCTTGAGGGTCGTTATTAATAGGCTTATTAACGTCGGTCACTAGCACTGACGAAACCGACTCATCGGTCATGAGCTGTGCAATATTTTTTACTGTTTCAGTTGCATCGACTGTAACAACGTCTCGGTGAAGTAACGATTTCACCTTGGCAGTGGTTAAATCGTTGCCATCGGCTTGCTCAACAATTGCTTGATGCAAACGCACATTACCATCGGTTTCAAAATAATCTGCAAAGACTTCAAATTCATCACAATACTGCAAAAATATGTCAACGTTTATACAATACACTAACGTGTCTTCAAGCGCTGTAGCCGGAAAACGTACTTTGCGATTCATCAACAAGCCCATTTGCCCAAATATTCCCGCAGTGGCCAAACGGTTATAGAGCTCGCCATCACGGCGATACATTTCAACAGCGCCACTTCTTATGATGTACAAATCGGCTATGTCTTGGCCGTATTGTAAAATATCGGTATTAGCCCTGAAGTAACTGACTTCGACTTGTTTAGCAAGTTCATCTAATGCTTTTTGAGGAAGATCATCAAAAGGAGGGTGTTGTGATAAAAATTGCGCTATTTCAATTTGTTCGCTTTGCATTATAGATCCCTACTGATTTCCAATAATGCAATTGTGGGCCTAATTAACCGTTTTTTAAAGAAAAAAGATTAATTAGGCCACTAAAGGTTTATTCTGTTTGTTCAAGCTCTTGGGCCAGCTGTTTAGTTTCATCCCCTCTTGGCTTAGTGAAACGTGCAAGTCCTAAATAGATGACTGGGGTTAAGTATAAAGTAAATAAAACAGCAAGTGAAAGACCACCAAATACAACCCAACCTATTGCATTACGTGCTTCAGCACCCGCCCCGCTTGATAAAATTAATGGCAGTGCACCAAGTAACGTAGAAACGAGTGTCATGGTGATTGGACGTAATCTAACCAGTGCAGCCTCTTCAACCGCCTCACGAACTGATAAGCCTTGGTCTCGAAGTTGATCTGCAAATTCGACTAATAAAATGGCATTTTTCGCAATTAGACCAATGAGCATCACTAGACCAATTTGCGAATAAATATTAAGAGACGTATTTGTTAAATAAAGCGCTAAAATAGCAGAGGTAATACCAAATGGAACTGTTAGCATTACCACTATGGCACTGTTAACACTTTCGAATTGAGCAGCTAATACAAGCAATACAATTAAGAATGCTAAAACGTAAGTTAGAAGGACTTCGTTTGCAGTTTCTTCGAAGGTCAGCGCTTCGCCTTTAAACGCAAGAGTAATGCCCTGAGGCAAAGATTGCTGAGACAAATTACGAATTTGCTCGACTATATCTGCAATCGTCATCCCATCGGGTAATTCCATATCCAATTCAATAGCACGACGCTGAGCATGACGCTCAAGCTCTGCAGCAACGCCCTCTTCACTAATATTAGCTAAGCTACTAATTGGGACTAACCTTCCTTGTGAACTTGCCACATACAGGTTTGCTAAATCACTTGGATCTTGAATAACTTGGTTTTGCACTTGCAACATAATAGGTATTGATTGGTCACCAATGTTTAAATCAGCAATATCATCACCATTTATGGCGGCACGAAGTGTAATTGAAATATCACTTAGCGATACACC
>OJDZ01001194.1_pt1 | contig 10861 bp, 7 predicted proteins | sample 1592981 | NCBI WGS metagenome assembly OJDZ01 (sample SAMN05416851, study PRJEB24817) | seawater metagenome | isolation source: Sea water | place: Canada:Atlantic | collected 2013-07
GGATAAGCGCAAATAGGTGTCAGTCAACAATATACAACAGTGCGCAAAACTTAAGAAAGCTAGCCTATCCTGCCAAGTCGTTCATATTGACGATAGGTAGCATCACTGCCATAACGATGATCATTACGATAATGCCCATAAACACCAGCATCAGCGGCTCAAGTAGCGATAATAAAGTGCTGATAAAATTTGTGGCTTCCGCTTCTTGCATGTTGGCGGCGCGGCTCAGCATATTTTCAAGCTCGCCTGAGTTCTCCCCACTTTTAATCATCTGTACCATCATCGGTGGAAAGTAAGTGGATTTCTCTAGCTGGCTAGACAAACTAGAGCCTTCTGTAACCCTATCAGCCGCAGTGATAATGGTTTTTTGGATATGCAAATTGGTCGTGACCGCAGCACCGATATGTAATGCCTCAATTAAAGGCACTCCTGAGCGTACTAGTATCGCAAGGGTACTGGCAAATCGCGCGGCATTTAATCCTTTGGACAATCTGGCGAGTATTGGCAATCTAAGCACCACGCTATCAATGGTTAATTTACCTGCTTGCGTTTGGGCGAAACGGTAGAATAAAAATGCGGTACCTGCCAATACCAATAATATTAACCACCACCATTGAGTAATGATATTCGATAGTGTGAGAACAATTTGAGTAATTAAAGGCAGCGCTTGCTCAGACTGCTCAAACACTTTGACAATTTTGGGCACAACGAAACTCATTAGCCCCATAATTACCGCGATTGCCATTACCATTAGGACAATCGGATAGACCATAGCCCCTTGGATTTTCTTTTGGAGGGCAAAGCGGTTTTCGGTGTAGTCTGCTAGCTGATTGAGGATAAGGTCGAGGTGACCAGATTTTTCGCCTGCGGCAATCGTAGCGATATATAACGGCGGAAAGCTAGCGGCTTGTTGCAGAGCACGTGCTAAGCTGAGTCCTTCTAAAACATGTGAGCGCACTGCAAGCATCAAGGATTTTATATGAGTCTTTGGTGATTGCTTAGCAACTGCTGCCAAGGTTTCCTCAAGTGGAATACCTGCTGCCAATAATACAGACAACTGACGTGTCAGCAATGCCAGCTCGTATGCAGACGGTTTTTTGTAGCGGTTTTTGCTCTGACTCTGTCTGTCATTGACCGGGTTGACTTCAACGGGTGTCCATTGCTTATCGCGCAACTGCTGGCGAATTTGCCGCGCAGAATCCCCCTCTAGCAAGCCTTTTTGAACAACACCATGGTCGTCAAGCGCTTTGAAATGATAGGCAGGCATAGCAGCGGATATCCTAAGAGGCTTACAGGTAGATAGTTATAATTTATGACTTAATAGAACTCTATTAATTTGACACTCGACGCCTAGAAAAGTGGCGTTGAGTCATTACTATCAGGCATTAAACCTTGTAATAATAAGACATCCAGATGCTGCTGCTGTAGCTTTTTATCAAAGTCATTAACCTCAGCGATTAGCATTCTTTCAATACGTTTATCACTCGCAAACACGCTCAAGCGCGCACAAATAACGGCCAACTGATAAATGCGTTTTTTGCAATAACCGTCAAGACCTTGTAATAATCTAACCATATGGGGGGTTTCAAGACTGGCGTAATCATAGTCAGCCACGACTTGCTGTCCAAGGGCTGTGACGCCATAAGTAATCGACAAGTGAGCACAATAATAACAGCTGAATAAATAACCAACCACATGACCGATATAATAGCCTCGATCATAAGTAAAACTACTCACGCCAAAATGTCCAAGCACATAACTGTTGAGGCTACCTTGGTCGCGAATTGGCTTGCCGTGCTTTAACTTACCGACCGTAGCAAAGCACAATGGATTGCGACCATCTTGAGTCGTCAATTGCCAACCGGCGGGCTGCTGCGCAGGCATATGACGCACGATATCTGCAATAATGTCATCGACCACATGCAGCTGCTGCCAGAGTCTTTCGAGCGTATCCGTATCCATCAACCCACGTTTATCGAGCTGCTGCGCAAGTAAATATTGCTGATATTCTGCGAATTGTGGCTTTAGGGTTTGTACTAAGTAAGTAGGACGCGTATTGGCAGATGCCATATATAACAGTCGAGTACGCTCATGCTGAGCACGATAAAGCGCAACACGCTGCGTAGCGACATTGGTTTCTTGAGCCACAGGTTTTGCAGCTACTGTAAGGCTATCGGATGACTCAGATACTACTGCTTCAATTGTTACCGCCTCGATATCTGACAAGGTAAACATCGTCAATAATGCCGCCTTATCAGGTGTCTCTACCGACTCATTTTTCGGTGCATCTTTGCTGACATGCGGGTTATCTATAGCAGTGTTTTTATCAACATTACTTTCTATTTTAGCAGTTGCAGCAGCCTCTTGTTGGCCATTATTTTCTGCATTTAGCTTTGCGGTCGGTTCAGTCATAACATACCATCAGCAGCGAAAATAAACATCGTCTCGATCCTTTTATATGCCTATCGTATAAGGACATATAACGCGCTACAACATCAACGCTTTTGTCTCGACGACTCATCAACCCATAGTACCTGAACACAGACTCAATGTCAGCTGCCCTTAACTAAAATAGCCATAGCAAGTTACCAAAGATCTTATAGATATGAGTGACTCAACGTTTATAAACAATATTTATTCACAAACTAAAAAAGCGCCAAGGACATATAAATGACCTTAGCGCTTCTTATCGAAACTCTACTTAAATAACTTGAATAAACAGCAACTAAAGCTATGCAAGATTATTCTGTCGATACTGCTGACGGTATGCTTTTGGCGAGACACCATACACACGCTTAAATGCCTGACTAAAAGTTGAATCTGAGGCGTAGCCCACCATCTCGCTGATACGGCTAATACTGTTTTGCTGTAAGCGTAAATAGCGAGCCGCCAATCGTAAGCGGTAATCGATCAGATAAGTCAGTGGCGGCATACCAACGGTATCTTTAAAACGCTGTGCAAAGCTAGAACGTGACATCCCTGCCACTTCGGCAAGCTGATGAATGGTCCAGCTCTCACCCGGTGCCCCATGCATTGCGGCTAGCGCCTTAGTCAAAAATGGATCCTTCATGGCTTTGAGCCAGTTTTCTGTGGCTTCAGGCAAGCTTTCAATATAGACGCGCAAACACTCAATCATCATGATGCTTGCCCAATGATTGATTACAGCCGTTTTGCCCATACGCTCACGCTCAGCTTCTAGTGTTAGCAGCTTTATCTCTACATCAATCACTTCAAACCGTCCGTCAGCAGCATCATTGAGCTCTGGCAATATCGGTGGCAGTACTGACAACAGAGGATTAATCATCTCTTTGTCGTATTTGCATTCGATCAGTATCAAAGATGAATTGGGGTCGCCATCGCCATCGATATCAAGTGTACGCTCGGTGCAATTACTCAATAGTTCATCAAGCGACTCAGCAACATCGCCATGGTGATTGAGTGCGTAACTCACATGCTTGTGCGCATTCGGAATCATGATCATGTCGCCAGCGCGAGCTTCTCGTAGACCATTACCAACATCGATGCAAAAACCGCCAGACATTACTAAGTAAAATAAAATGGTGTCTTTTCTAGTAATAGAATAAGACCAATTGCCAGTGCCATTTAGACGGTAATACTTAGTCTCAAATAAATGCACGTTTTGCAGCAATACACTCAGTGCGTCCATCAATCAATTCCTCAATAATGCAGATTAATAACGATTCATCTTAAAAAAATAATAGTATTCTTAATAACAACTTCTGTCAGTTTCCTCTATGCCAATACTTGCTCCAATAAATAATTTTTATTAAATACAATGGATGTGATAACACTTAAGCATAATGCATCATTTAAAACGTCATGTCTATTTACTTATTAGAATTACTAAACAATAATAGATGAGACACAGTCACGCTAGGCCTTAAGGAAAACCTACAGGAAGTATTGATAAAAATTTGGGGGATTATCTAGTATTGAAGGTGCTATCAAACTTTATCTGTTTAATCTTATAAAGGTAATATAGAGATAAAATCGAATAGGCATAAAAAAATCGCCATCAAGGGCGAGTGCTATTACTGATATATTTTTAGATTAAGATATGATTTTTATGTAGATACATACAGAATAAAATATGGGGCGACTGATGGGACTCGAACCCACGACAACCGAGATCACAACCCGGGGCTCTACCAACTGAGCTACAACCGCCATAACTATTGCCAAAGAATAGGCAAGATTTTCAGGCTAAATGGTGCGCCTGGCAGGATTCGAACCTGCGGCCACCTCCTTAGAAGGGAGATGCTCTATCCAGCTGAGCTACAGGCGCTCTTAGAGGACTTTTATATACTAAGCTTACCTTGCGATATATTTTACTATATCAGAAACTAAACCGTTATACATAAAAAAAAGCCTGTAAGGCTCTTAAAATAGATGGTCGGAGTGATAGGATTCGAACCTACGACCCTCTGGTCCCAAACCAGATGCGCTACCAAACTGCGCCACACTCCGAAATTCTCTATTATCACGATAGTTTGTTAATCAACTCGTTGTTGGCAATGCCGCTAACTTGTTAATGTTCCTCGCTATCGAGGTGCACATATTAAGGGGTAAAGGCGATTGTGTCAACACCTATTTTCGATTAATTTCAAATAATCGCTAATTTTTTTAAAATTACGTCAATTTCGCCAAAATAGTGATAGCAAGACCCTTTTCTTACTTACCTATCAATCAGTCATTCGCGCTGTCATTGATAACGATATTAAGCTTTGTCCAAATGTGGCAGTACTTCACCGTTGAGTGTACCTGTCAAAACATCAAACGGCATTAACCATAAATGGGCATCAGCTGATTCATTGTTTTTAATATCATCGCTACTGTCACTGTCATTACTACCATAATGAGTTTGCTGCTTGAGCGCTACTGGCTGCCTATCACTACCTAGCACTGGATAAACCAACCAGACCTGCCCCGCCAAGTAAGCTTGTGCATAGCTGGTCAATTGATAGGCGTCGCTCGCACTAATTGCAGCGGCATGTGGTAAGTATTTCCACTTAATATCGATGACATGACTGTAGCGACCTTTAGTCTTGTCTTTGGTTTTAGTTTGACTAGCTGCTATATCCCTCTGATTTTGACAATCAACAGAGGCGGTTTCAAATATCAGCAAATCAGGCCGTATAGATAAGCACGCTAGTCCTTCAGCATCATTTAGCCAGACACTTTGGGTTTGGTAAAAAGGACGGTAACTACTACTAATCTGTTGAAACATCGATGCGATACGCTGACTTGCCCATTGTTCAAAAGCTTGATTCATATCAATCAATAGACACAATCTTAGCTGAGAGCTATTTTGTCTGCTTGGATCAATACCGTTACCTGTTACTGCTGCCCTCTGTTTCAATAGCCAGTATGCCAAGTCTACTAACTGATGTGCGGTGTGCAATTTTTGCTTTTGGAGTGGCTGAACGTCTAGCTGACGCTTTGCTTGAGTATATATTACCGCTATCTGCTGCATTTCACGGTTGTTGAGCGTAGACACCTGCCGCCATGGCTGCAACAGTTTTGAAGAAATAAACTGGGGTAATAAAGGCATCAAGTAAACCAATGCACTCTTAATCAATCGATTGGCCAACATGTCGTGACTTAATACGCTACTTTCACAGATGAACTTATGCGGTTGCATACTATTATGACGCAGTTGTTCTTTAATGAGCAGTCGACCTTGCAGTGATGCCTGATTTTCAATCTGAGCCTGATAATGCTTGGTGGGTTGATAATCCATTAAACGCTGCAAAAACTGCTCAATCAGCCAGTCTGATATAGGCAATACTTTTAACGGTAAAGGAGTGGACTGGGAACTAAACTGACCGAAGTTTTTCGTATTGGGTAGCTTACGATTGTTATGCGCATCAAGATGTATCAAATCCGATAGCATACCCTGTACCCAATGACGAGTCTGGACGATATCGCTAGTCTGAGTAGACTGATTGAGCTTTGGCAGTATCTCAAGCATCATGCTACTAGGTAGGAGAATAATCCCAATGTAGTGCCCAACCTTAAGCTGCCACTGTCCTTGCTTACGCTTGATAGTAAATACTGTAAACTCTTGTGCCATTAGCCAATCGAAGTCAGACACTTGCAAAAAATCATGCACAGTCAGATGTTGATGCTCAAACACGGTGATAACATTCATGGTAGCGACACTACTGTTAGGGATACGAGTCTGGCGACTGCTTACCCTAATAGCGTGCTCTTTAGCGTAATATGGATTATTTATTATCACTGAACAGTCACCCTGCTAGTACAAACGCTGATAGATAGCAGCATGATTAAACTCACCATCCCTAGCGATCAGATCGGCATTGATAGTATAACTATTAATACTCATAGATTGATCAAGAAAAGAACCCTGCCCTGCAAGCATTTGGTGTTCAGCGGAAGCATTATTTTGGTTGCTCATCGGATTATACAAGTCGTCATTCATCAATGCTTGACTGTCCTGTACGAACTGCTTGCTCGTCGGTTGCTGCTCATCTCGAAAAATATACTGCAGTACGGTAATTTGGCCACCAGCTGCTTGAGCCAATTGAGGAATAATTTGTTCAACGAGAGCCGTTTGTAATTGCTCTAACTGAGCGACGGCAAATAAAAACGCATGTCCCAACTGTGCTTCTACTCCCAGTGTCTGCATGATACGTCTATTCAAGCCTGTTAGTAATTTACTCAAATCTATCGTAGCTGCTTCTAAGTTTTCAGACACGCTAGCATCAGTGTCATTACTATCACGAATTGTCGATAGTAAATCAGGCTGCGGTGGACAATCAATAAAGCGAAAACGTCGACGTAACGCCATATCAAGTGGCGCTAAAGAATGGTCTTGGGTATTCATAGTGGCATAAATATCGACATTGGCAGGCACACTAAAAGCACGCCCAGAATACGCTAAACTCACTGTCATCGCATTCGGCTTGCCCGCTCGTTTGTCAGGCTCTATCAAACTGAGAAGCTCGCCAAACACCCGTGACACGTTAGCACGGTTAATCTCATCAATCAGCATTGCATAACGCTGCTGAGGGTCGCGGGCGGCACGTTGGCATAGCTTTAAAAACGCTCCATCTTGCACCGCGTAACTCATTTGAGTTTGATTAGAAGGGCTGTTATTTGCTTGTACAGCGCCACTCATGACAGGCCGTATACCTTCTACAAACTCTTCATAACCGTAGGCTTGATGGAAGCTCACCATACTAAAACGTTGCTGACCGATGTTTTGATTTTGATGGGCTTGGTTGTCACGCTGTGCCTGCTGAAACTCAGCTAATTGCTGCGATAAATCTTCTAGTAACACTATACTTTCAGGTAATAAATACCATGCCCCACTATTGTCTTTATCAAAATAAGCTTGGCTAGCGCGGTTATCAAAACTGACTGTTTGAGAGTTCGTAGGACTATGTCTGCGTAGCTCTAACCAAGCTGTACTATCCAGATTTTTCTCACGTGAGTTCTGAGCAGCTTTGGTCATAAAAAAAGGATGATCAATAATTTCTCGTACCTTTAACAAATCCTGCTGCTCAGCACGTAGATCTAAAAACACCAAACATAATACTTCGCGCCAGCTTAGACCTTGCAGCAGCTGTTCTAATAAGTCCTCATTTTCAGTCTTGGGTAGATAGTCGGTATATTGCTTCGCGATTTGCAGCAATCTATAGGTTTTACCTGTACCAGCAACGCCCGTATAAATAATATTGGTCGGTTCATGATCAGACATATCAGGCATAACGTTATCCAGCGGCATTGAAAACAGGTTTAAAATAGACATGCTAACATTTTGTCATTATAACGTGACTGTCTATTGGCATGGTAACTATAGTCAACCTTCTATAAATTAGATACGGTGCCAGTCTAGCTTAGTCTCGCCTAGTCTACTACTTGTAGCACTTTCACTTAGCTTCCTTTGTCCAAATGACGCTAGCATATAAGATACCTAGACTACTTTAAGTGGCGATCTAAATTGATGACATAACCTAGCAACATAGCCACGCTACTATAGTTTTGTAAGCGCAGCAGTTCATGCTAATAATAGTAGGAAGGCAATGGTTGATGTACCATAGTATTTGTAGCGACTTTTATAACCTATACTTGTGTCGCTATCATAAAAAGCCATGCTAAGAATGTCATTCAACTCATTTACGTTAAGGAATTTTGTATGTCAGGATTATTAAAAAAACTACCCGCCAAGTTGACCAATAAACTGCCAGCCAAAGTATCTGACAGCACAAAATCTTCAGTTGAAAAACCCAGTAGCACGCTAAAACCAATTAGCAATCAGTTTACTAAACTGTTATCCGTCACCAAATATCTGCCTGCTGGAGCACGCTCAAGTATTTTATCTAAAGCCTTTGGCAAGGTCGTTCCCTATGTCGGCACAACTGGCATTTATTATGAGACGGTAGAACCAAACCAAGTCGTCGTTAGTTTAAACAACAATAAAGCCGTCCAAAACCATATCGGCTCTATCCATGCAGTCGCCATTACATTACTGGCTGAGACAGCTACGGGGTTTATTTTGGGTTTAAACTTGCCCTCTGATCGTATCCTACTGATTAAATCTTACTCGGTAAATTTCCATCGTCCAATTAAAAAAGGTCAAATTGCTGCTGTGGCAAGCTTGTCTGATGAACAGCGTTTGGATATCCTAAACACGCCAAAAGGTGAGATGATTATCCCTTGTGTCATCAAAGATCGTGAGTCTGATAGTGACCGCGATCCAATTGTGGTTGAGATGACGTGGGCATGGATACCAAAAGCGGAACTAGAGGCACGCCGCCAAGGTAAAGCGTCTGAAAAAGTTGCAGAAGATGACACTGAAACCGAGGCACCAATCGAAGAAAACGATGCCTCATCTACTCAAAATAATAGTAATGACAAGTAGTTAATAAAAATTGATAATAAACCCAATGAGGAAACAGTATGTTCAAACCTAGTACTTGCCTATCTACGCTAGCGCTCGCCGCTATGTGCTCATTGGGTTTTGTTCATAGCGCTAATGCTAATACGACGACGGCTGTCAGCATTGCTAAATCTAGCCCTACTTTTTTAGGCGATGGCGGTACTTATCCTTTTTCAGAGGCTGTACGCGTGAGCAATACATTGTATATGTCGGGACAAATTGGCTTTAAAGATGGCAAACTGGTCAAAGGCGGTATCAAAGCTGAAACCAAGCAAGTGCTAGATAATATCCATAGCACGCTATTAAAATATGGCTACCGAAAGTCTGATATTGTTAAATGTATGGTCATGCTGACCGATATGGATGACTTTGATGACTTTAATAAGGTCTACAAGGCTGAGATGATAAAGCCTTATCCTGTACGCTCAGCTTTTGGCGTATCAGAACTGGCTGCTGGAGCAAGCGTTGAGATTGAGTGTATGGCTGCAAAATAATAGCGACTAAAAACTCTAAAGCTCCAAAATTAGAAAAATATTAAAACAACTGGCTATTTACGCCAGTTGTTTTTTGTCTGTTATACCGATATCTAGTTTGTAGATTTATACTAGTATTGTCTCGTCCGTTAACGCACTCTCCTTTGTCACTCGCAGCACTTCTTCCAATGTTGTGCGCCCTTCTATGACCTTACGCAAACCATCTGCACGTATCGACGGTGTTTGCTGGCGCGCATACTCTTCCAGCTCATACTCAGCCGTATTGCTATGAATCATACGGCGCAATGTATCGTCGATTGGCACGACTTCATAGATGGCGGTACGGCCTTTAAACCCTGACTGATTACATTTATCGCAGCCAACTGGCTTGGGCAAACGAATCGACTCACTTGCTATATCTTTGGCATCACTTTTCAGTGTTGACCCAATACCAATTTCGGTAAATAGCTTGGCTTGCTCGGTATCGGCAGCCTGCCAGCTTTGACAATGTGAACACAAGGTACGTACCAAACGCTGCGCTACTACGCCAATAAGTGACGACGACAACAGAAACGGCTCAACACCCATGTCCTGTAAGCGAGTGACCGCGCCGATAGCAGTGTTGGTATGCAGCGTTGATAGTACCAAATGCCCTGTCAAAGAAGCCTGTACGGCAATCTCAGCTGTCTCTAAATCACGAATTTCACCAACCATCACCACATCGGGATCTTGACGAAGCATTGCACGCAAACTTTTAGCAAATGTCATGTCTACTTTATTATTGACCTGCGTCTGCCCGATACCATCAAGCTGAAACTCAATCGGATCTTCAGCGGTCAAAATATTGCGAGTTTGATCATTGAGATCGGTCAATGCAGAGTATAGCGTCGTGGTTTTACCCGAGCCAGTCGGCCCTGTTACCAAAATAATGCCATGCGGACGATGGATTAAGCGTTTTAGCTCAGTATAGTCATTATCAGACAGCCCCAAATACGTCATATTCAAACGGCCAGCTTGCTTGTCTAATAAACGCATCACCACCCGCTCACCAAAGCTCGATGGTAAGGTCGATACACGCACGTCGACCTCTCGCCCTGCCAGTCTTAAGCTGATACGACCATCTTGCGGCACTCGCTTTTCGGCGATATCTAATTTAGCCATTACTTTAATACGCGAGACTAATAAGGGCGCCAGTTGCCGCTTGGGGGTGATAATTTCCTTGAGCTCACCATCAACGCGAAAACGCACGCGAAAGCTCTTCTCGTATGGCTCAAAATGCAAATCCGATGCGCCCATACGAATAGCATCGACGAGCATTTTATTGACGAATTTGACAACTGGCGCTTCATCAATGCCATCTGAGAGTTTGGTCTCGCCGTCATCATCATCAGGGTCTTCAAAATCAACGTTTAAGTCGCTATCGGCAAACCCGCTAAAGTTTTGCATAGTATCAGCATATAAC
>OJDZ01001206.1_pt1 | contig 10754 bp, 6 predicted proteins | sample 1592981 | NCBI WGS metagenome assembly OJDZ01 (sample SAMN05416851, study PRJEB24817) | seawater metagenome | isolation source: Sea water | place: Canada:Atlantic | collected 2013-07
AAGTTAGCTTTAAGCGTTTGGGATAATTGAATAAAGTCAGCAACTTCTTCAGCTGAAACATTGTTGACCATTTTATCGAATAGCTGTTTCTCAGCTGTTTTAAATAACGTGATTATTTCAATGCCCTTAACCGATAAGGTTAATAAATGACTACGTTTGTCTTTTTCATTATCTGTTTTGATAATGAGCTCTTGGCTTAGTAGCTCTTTAATTAATCTATTAATTTGGGCTTTATCTCGGCCCATAAAGTCAGCTAACTTTTGCCCTGTGCATTCATCTATGTGTGATATTACTTTTAAAGACTTTAAGTGCATTGGAGATAAATCTATGTTTAATAGTTTTATTTCTTGCTTCATGTTGTTACGTACTGCGTGCACTAAATTAAAAAGAGCTTCACTTAATTCCATCGTTATTTCCGCATAAATTAATGATATAAAAATATAGTTGACAATATCAACCAATATACAATATAGTAGACCTTATTAACTATATTGTATTGAGAGTTGTTATGCCACTTAAATTTAAAAGAGTAACTATTATGTTTTTGGTGATGCTGTTCATGGTCGCTAGTATTACGGCGATTATGACCATTGCAAATCTTGAGGGCTCACAGGGTTTTCTTAATGTTTGGTTAAATGCTTTTCTGTTTACCTTTTTAGTATTAATTCCTACCGGAGGCTGTGTTTTTATCATATTAAGTAAGCTGATAAATCATTACTGCTCAGCATGGTCTGTTTTGCAAAAAAACTTATTACAAGGTTTGTTAATGGCTGTCGCTATGGAGTCGATTATGGCAGCAGTTCTGACCATAAAAAGTGGTGTTTATGAATCAATAACACACTTTTTTGCATTATTTTTTAATAGTTTACTTTATGCATTACCCGTAGGGATTACGTTGTCGCTTATTATGACGTTAGTGATAAAGCCAAAGCTTGATGAAGGTGTTGTTTAGCATGTTATACCAATTGATATAAACAATCGATCATTCTAAAGCGGTTTAAATATCCAGTATCTACGTTGCTTTCAATCCCAATAGCCTGCTATTGCTCAATCAAGCGCCTTGCTGCTGAAAATTTATCCTCGTTTAAAATTGATCGATTCATTAAATCAATTGGTATTATTTAATTTAGATAAAAAATAGGAGAATATTATGGGACCCACTATGCGAATGACACAGGTTTTATCTATTAATGATTTATCGCCACACATGAGAAGAATTACCTTAACGGGAGATTCACTTGCTGACTTCCCAGAGGGTAAAGAAAGCGCCCATGTAAAAGCCATTTTTCCTGCGCCTAGTTCAAGTAATAAAAAGCCTAAACTAGGCGTATATTTGGGCTTTAAGAATTTCATGCGCTCTTATACCATTAGATCGTTTGATAAAGAAAATTTAGCGTTAACGATTGATTTTGCTGTAAACGATCACCAAGGTTTAGCGACTAATTGGGCACTTGCAGCGAAAACAGGTGATTATCTTGGTATAGCTGGGCCAGGCGATGCAAAACATGCCGATTTAAACGCACCAAATCACTTGTTTTTTGGTGATATAACCGCATTGCCCGCCATTGCTGCAACATTGGAGAAACTGCCAGAGAATACAGCGGGACATGCTTATATTCAAATACCTAACGAGCAAGATAAACAAGTGATAGCAGCGCCAAAAGGAGTAAAGCTACACTGGCTTGTAACAGCAAATAAATTCACAGAAGATTTCCTTATAGGACTTAAGTCACTAGGCAATGATATCAGTGATACCGCGATATTTATTGCTGCAGAGGCTAGCGTTGTTAAGCAATTAAAGTCGCATTTAAACACCAGCTGTGAATATGATAAAACTAAACTTTATGCCAGCGCATATTGGAATCAGAAAAGGTAAATAGCGCTAGGAGTGTATATTTTAATCATGATGACTTAAGTTTTACTTTCAGCAATAAAAAAACCGCATTAATGCGGTTTTTTATTATTTATACTTTATCTATTTTACTCGCTTTGCCACCTGTTTATGTGGCTTAAAAATAGGCGTATACATTTTTCCTGCTCTTATTGATGAGAGCGCAATTTTAATGTTGATGTGCTGGCGTCATAAATAATTACTCGCTGGTACTCTGGCAGAAAATAATGCTGTTTTGGACTATCAGCAATAATTAATTCTGACCAAAGTTCAACTTGAGCAGCATTGTATTTAGTTAATACCATTCCCTGTGTTTGATCAAAGCGATAGAAATAACTGTTGTCTTCGGTATCAGAGATTGTATTAATGGTTTGAACATTAGCATTTGTGTGCAGTAAGCCATTATCGGTATATGTTGTACCGTCAAAACTTGCCCATTCAGAAGTGCTATTGGCGCTATAAATGGTGTTGCCATCATGGTTCAAACTTATGCTTGTTAGGCTGACAAAAGCGTTATTAGTATAAGCTGGGTTATTCATTACTGAAACCATTTCACTGGCATAGGCATTATAGCTAAGCGCATAGCGCTCTAATGACGTTGTTGATTGCTTGTATGCCATTACAATATCAGCGCTATTAGCTTGTCCAATAGTTGAGGTAAAGTAAGCATTTTCTTGATCCCAATACTGGCGAACTAAGTTTAAATCAGCGTATTCAAGAGTTTGTGTGATAACAACCGGTGCGCCAGCGACTATTTTAATTAAAACTGGGCGAAACGCTATGGTGATATTCTCACTGTCGATTTCACTAAACTGATAATTACTTAAGTTAAATTGGTAATGATTCACCCGTGTTTGTTCAACTTCATTTTCATCTAAATAGGTTTCACTGTTAGATGCCAATAGCATTGAACCGTCTGGATGAATAACTAAGTTAGTTAAATCTACATCAGCCAAGGGGGAGTTAGCAGTATTGATTAAGGTACCAGAAATAACGTGGTAAGTATTAATTTTGTCACCTGAAGCGATATAAACATAAGGTCGCATTGGGTCAAGTACTAAACCTGAAGCATTGACCGTAACACTTTCAACATCAATATCTGCACTGTCATCAGCGCCTTTGTTAAACGTTACGTTAATGCTACCCGCTAAAGCTGAACCTTCGGTCGTCGGTGTTAAGTTAATTACTGCGCTATAGACACCGTCAGCAGTTAAATTAGCAGGAATTGCGTTAATGCTAAGGGTATTATTTGTGTTGTTTGCTGACAAAGACAACCAGTTAACATCGGTGCTTGCTTGCCAAGCAATAGGTGTTTCGCTGTTCGTTATAATATCAACGGTATGTTCTAAAGTTTGTTCGGTCGCTAAGCTGTTAAAGGCTAATGATGGATAGTTGCTACTTAACCTTATCGCGTCAATCGCAAGTTCTACCGTTATAACTTTTGTTGTGCCACTTGCAGGGTCGAATATAGATATACTGGCAGACATTAAGCCCCAACCTGTAATTAGGCTGCGATCGATATCAATTAAAATAGCATCGCCATTTTCATCGCTTTGCTGGGTTAATATCAACCAAGGAGCGCTGGCAGATGCTTGCCAATCTGCGCCAATATTCGACAGTGTCAGTGTTTGTTGGTTAATAACACTATCACCAAAATTGGTGGTAAAGCTTAAGGTTTCAGAAGAAGTAGAAAATTGACTTAAATTAATAACATCTATGCTGTTAGCGTTTGGCGAAGGTAGCACAGCTCTGCTATCACCGTTGGCTATTAGCATTTGAGTGGGTTGGTTTGAACCTAATGTAATACGGTTAGCAATGGTTTGTTCTTCGTTATAAACATCAATGCTAAAGCCTGTTTCGGGATCAAATCTAACAAAGTGAGGGCGATCATTCGCTGTATGTGCTAGCGCTAAATCTATAATAGCTTCGTCGCTATTAAGTACACCATTGTCAGTAAAAGTTGTACCATCAAAGCTTATCCATTGGCTTGTTGGGCTTAGGGCATAAATGTTTTTTTCATCTGAAGTAACATAAAAGTCATTAATTTGATCGTTCTCACCTAATAACTCTGGGCGGTAGCTGTGACTAATGCTGGTTGTAATCGGGTTACGGCCAAAGTCGTTCACCATAGCTTCAATACGCTTTATCGACATTAAATCATCAGCTGAACTAATATCTAAAGCAAACAGAGTTTGATTTTGTTCTGCGACATTAAATGCTCTGGCGAAAAAGGCATTAGCGGTATCAAAACCAACTTGCATAAGGTTTTCATCAGCAAACTCTAAAAGTGCTGTTGCAACAAAATAGCGGCCGTCAATGCGAATAAATTTAACCGGCTCATTGATAATATCGATATCGGTTAATTCAACAAAGCTCATATCGTCAAGATTAATTTTATATCTGTGTACTGTGGTTTCAGTGGTGTCTTCATCAATAACAACGGTTTCAGTCGCCTTGGCTAGTATTATGCTAGCGTCAGGGTGGATGATCAGTTGCTCTAATGTTGTTTCTTCAGGTGAAATTACCGTTGATGATAATAATTCGTTGCTATAAAGGTGATAGCTTCGTAGCTCGTTATTAACGGCTACATAATATTGCGGCAATAAAGGATCAGTAACTATGCCATCGGTATTAGCAATAATGTCTAAAGAATTGTTTTCAGTGTTCAAGTCAGATTTATAAAAGCTCACTTGTATTGTGTTTGCCATTGCTGTGGTTTGATCATTTGGGCTAAGGGTTATTTCAGCCAGGGTTGTAGTGTTATTGGCTAGTGCACTGCTGTCAGCGGTAATGGTTAATTGGTTATTATCGTTGTCAGGCGTCAAGGTTAGCCATGTTGCTTCAGTGCTTGCTTGCCAGCCCCAAGGTAAAACACTATTTGAATTTATATTCAGCACTGCTTTACGGTTGTTAATATTACCCGTTTCGGCCAAGGCAACATTGACTTTATCAGAAAAAATATGAATATTATCTAAGCTTAATTCAACCGGATATTTAGTTGTGCCTAGTGGGCTAGTAATGTCGATTGTGGCAGGGTAAAAGCCTGATTGACTAAACTCAGCCAAATTAGGTGTTGCAGTAATGGTGGTAATACCGTCAGTAAAGGTTTTTTCAACACTTAGCCAAGGTACTGAGCTCGTTAGTGATAAGTTGTCTGCGCTAGAGCTTAACTCGATAGTTTTTGCAGGTGTTGATTCAACGCCATAAGTGTCATCAAAGGTAAGTGCTTGCCATACCAATAATGAAACATTGATATCTGCATGCGCTAAATTTGTTGTGGCTGGGTCGCCACTTGATAGCCTTAATGTTGTGCCGTATAAGTCAGCAGCAATGATATCAGCGTCAACAACATCAATATGAATGGTAGCTGAGTTTGCGGTTAGGTTTTCAATACGATAATTCAACCAAGCAACTGGCTGCGCCGTTGGAGCAAAACCAAGTAATAAACCCGAGCCATCAAAATTTACATCAATGGCGATGGTATTGCTCTCAGTTTGTAAAAACTCATTAGTAAATGCTACCGATGAAACCGATGAACTAACGGTGAATGTTGGAGCCTTTTCGTTTGAGCCGCCACATGCTTGTAAAAATAGTGAGCTAAATAAAATAACTAACATTAAACGCATGTTTTTCATTTGTCCCTTCATACAGGTCCCTGTTTTTATTAATTGCTAAACAATAGCTTATATTGATAACTGAATGTCGCTCTAAACTTGCTAATTCACTATTTCAATTGGTTAAGTTTATTTTGCGCGATTATTAACATAATGTAAAACTTATCATCATTATTACAATATTTTTACATTTACAGACTATTTTTGTTTAATGTAAAAGTAAGGCTCCGCCTAAAGTTTTCCTTTGAAACGACGCTAAGTACTTATATTTAAAAGCTAGCTTTACATTAAACCTTAGCTTAAAGCCCGATAAACCCTCAGTTTGTTATGCAGTTTTTATTTTTAGAAAACTCATCAATACTGGTATGGAATTGAGGTGCTGAGTCTGAATAAGTACCATAACAGTGTAAATTATCAAGCGACACTTCCCCTGTAAAAACTTACGCTATTCAACAGTAATGTGAATGAAAGTTAATGTTATCGACTATTTTTATGAAATTAGGATTAAATTCTTAAATACATTGGTATATTCAAGCAGAGGTTGCGTATAATATGCGCTTTGGTGCGTCCCTAATAAAGAACAAAAAGTTCAAGCTTAAATACTACGCTTTACAATAAGATGGTTTCTCATTACATGAAATCATGACACTATTAAACGCTTAAACAGATATAATTTTTCGAAAAGTTGGAAATTCACATGATTGAAACTAGTGCCCAATTGCGTCAGGCATTTTTAGATTTTTATGCTTCTAAGCAGCACCAAATTGTTGCGAGTAGCTCGCTTATTCCTGGTAACGATGCGACATTATTATTTACCAATGCTGGTATGGTGCCATTTAAAGATGTTTTTTTAGGCGATGATGTTCGCAGTTATACCCGAGCAACTTCTGCGCAACGTTGTGTACGTGCTGGTGGTAAGCACAACGATTTAGAAAATGTTGGTTATACCGCGCGTCACCATACTTTTTTCGAAATGCTAGGTAACTTTAGTTTTGGGGATTACTTCAAAGAAGAAGCGATAACTTATGCTTGGGAATTTTTAACCAACATATTGGCATTACCGAAAGAAAAATTATTGGTCACCGTTTATGAAAGTGATGACGAAGCTTATAATTATTGGTTGAATGAAATTGGCGTGCCAGCCGATAAAATTATTCGTATAGGTGATAAGTCAGCCGATAAAAAGTACGAGTCAGATAACTTTTGGTCGATGGGTGATACTGGCCCTTGTGGTCCTTGTTCTGAAATTTTTTATGATCACGGTGAAGAGATTTTCGGTGGCCCTCCTGGTTCGCCAGATGAAGACGGCGACCGCTTCATCGAAATTTGGAATATAGTTTTCATGCAATACAACCGTCATGCTGACGGCACAATGGAAAACTTACCAAAACCTTCAGTTGATACAGGCATGGGCTTAGAGCGCATTGCAGCTATTACACAAGGCGTGCATAGCAATTACGAAATAGATATTTTCCAAAACTTAATTAGAGACACCGCTAAATTACTTGAATGTAACGATGTAGAGCATAAGTCACTGCGTGTTATCGCGGACCATATTCGTTCATGTAGTTTCCTAATCACTGATGGTGTTATGCCTTCAAATGAAGGACGTGGTTATGTATTACGCCGTATCATACGTCGCGCTATTCGCCATGGCCACAAATTAGAAGCTAAGTCATTTTTCTTCCATAAATTAGTTGCCTCACTTGCAGAGCAAATGGGTGCTGCATATCCTGAACTTGTTCAACAACAAGCAACTATTGAGAAAATTTTACGTATAGAAGAAGAGCAGTTTGGCCGCACGTTAGACCGAGGCATGGCGTTGCTAGAAGATATATTATCTGATCTTAAAGGCAACACTATTGCCGGTGATGATGTATTTAAGTTATACGATACTTATGGTTTTCCTGCTGATTTAACGGCTGATATTGCTCGTGAACGAGAGCTTAATATTGACATTGAAGGTTTTGATGCCGCTATGGCTCAACAGCGTATTCGTGCCCAAAAAGCCAGCCAGTTTGGTACTGACTATAACGAAACACTAAAATCAGAACATCGCACTAACTTTAAAGGTTATACGCGTAATGAAATGACATCTACAGTGGTAGAACTGTTTAACAATGAGTCTTCAGTTAGCACATTAAACGCAGGTGAAACGGGTATGGTTATTCTTGACCAAACGCCATTTTATGCTGAGTCAGGTGGACAGGTGGGTGATAGCGGTACATTAATCCTAGAAAACGGTGTTTTTGAAGTTACCGACACAACAAAGCTTGGCAATGCATTTGCGCATAAAGGTATTGCTCGACAAACCATTGGTTTAAATAGCCGAGTTACCGCCAAAATAGATACTGAACGTCGTGATGCTATTGTGAAGAATCACACGGCAACGCATATTTTACACGCCGCGCTTCGTAAAGTTCTAGGCGAGCATGTTACTCAGAAAGGCTCATTATGTGACGCCGAAAAGCTGCGTTTTGATTTCTCTAATTTTGAAGCAGTAACGCCAGAAGAGTTAAATACGGTTGAACGTATGGTAAACGCACAAATTCGTAGTAATTTGGGCCGCGACACTAACTTAATGGCAATAGATGAAGCCAAAGCAAAAGGTGCAATGGCCTTATTTGGTGAAAAATACGATGATGAAGTTCGAGTCGTTACCTTAGGTGACTTCTCTACAGAGCTTTGTGGTGGTGTGCATGTTAATCGTACCGGTGATATTGGTTTATTTAAGATTACTTCTGAATCAGGCATTGCTGCGGGTGTTCGTCGAATTGAAGCTGTAACAGGCGAAGCGGCATTAAACTATTTTGAAGCCCAAGAGCAAACCTTAAATACTATTGCAGCGTTAGTGAAAACTGAGCCTGCTAATGTCACAGGCAAAATTGAACAAGTTATATTACGCAATAAAGAGTTAGAAAAAGAGCTCGCGCAATTTAAGCAAAAGCTTGCCAGTGCCGCCGGTGCAGACCTAGTAAGCCAAGCTAAAGATTATAATGGTGTTAAAGCGCTTATTGCTAACTTAGAAGGCGTAGAAGCTAAATCATTGCGTGGTATGGTTGATGACCTGAAAAATAAAATGGGCTCAGGCATTATTTTACTCGCTACTGCTAGCGATAATAAGGTGAGCTTAATTGCTGGCGTAACTAAAGATTTAGTTGGGCGAGTTAAATCAGGTGAGTTAGTTAATGTAGCGGCTCAAGAAGTAGGTGGTAAAGGTGGCGGTCGTCCTGATATGGCACAAGCAGGTGGCAGCCAACCAGAGAACCTTGAAGTTGCCCTAACAGCAGCTCAGAATTGGTTAGCTGATAAACTTAACTAAGCAATAACATCATATAGAAATTAACTAAAGGGACCTTGTGTCCCTTTTTTTGATCTAGGGTTTTATAAAACTTTAAACCTAATAATTTTACGGATTAAAAAACTAAGAGATTAAGGGCTTCTACCACCGAGGCACCGAGGCGCTGCGCGCTACACCGAGAAAAGATCAGTGATAAGCGCAGTGTATGTGGGTAAGACTTACTTTAATGTGCTTTGCTCTTCTCGGTGCAGGACGAAGTCCCTCTGTGCCTCGGTGGTGATATATCTTTGCTGTGCTTTTTGGCTTTACACATTTATCACCGAGCTCTTTTTCGTAAGAGATTAAAAAATTAAGGGCTACTACCACCGAGGCACCGAGGCGCTGCGCGCTTCACCGAGAAAAGATCAGTGATAAGCGCAGTGTATGTGGGTAAGACTTACTTTAATGTGCTTTGCTCTTCTCGGTGCAGGACGAAGTCCCTCTGTGCCTCGGTGGTGATATATCTTTGCTGTGCTTTTTGGCTTTACACATTTATCACCGAGCTCTTTTTCGTAAGAGATTAAAAAATTAAGGGCTACTACCACCGAGGCACCGAGGCGCTGCGCGCTACACCGAGAAGAGAACAGTGATAAGAGCAGTGATAAGAACAGTGATAAGAGCAGTGATAAGAGCAGTGTATTTGGCTAAGATCTTACTTTAATATTTTTGCTCTTCTCGGTGTAGGACGAAGTCCCTCGGTGCCTCGGTGGTGAAATGTTTTTGTTGTGCTTTCTGAGGGGGCTGGTTTTACGATCCTACTAATAAGTTCTTTATTCATTTAAAAGTAATATTTTTATTTCATTTTCAGTGGAATTATTTTGTAGTTAACAGGTCTTATATATAGAAGACTAGCCGTTTATGTTAATAAAACGTGAAATCGGACCAGTTTAAAAGGTATTTAGAAAATATTTTACCAAAATAGCAATTAATTAAGCATAAACTGTTTATTGTTTCATTAAGGTTGGTAAAATAACCATGAATTGCTGAAATTGCATTCTACTCTTGATTTACAAGTTTTGATTTAAATACTTAAAAACTGACATTGATAATGGAATTTTCAATGTTTAATAAGTTTTTTAAATACTTATTGTAATCTTTAGTGCACTTTTGCAAAAATTAGACTAAATTTAATTTGTTACTAGCTTATATATATTTAGTGGATCTCGTTTTTAAACATAAAGGAAATTAAGATGTTAATATTAACTCGCCGAGTTGGTGAAACGTTGATGATCGGAGACGACGTCACAGTGACAGTGTTAGGTGTAAAGGGCAATCAGGTTCGCATTGGTGTTAATGCTCCGAAAGAAGTGTCAGTTCATCGTGAAGAAATATACATGAGAATTCAATCAGAAAAAGGTGAGGGTGAAGCCTCAGGGAATGAAATCTAAGTATTTTCTACTAATTAAAGCCGACATCAGTCGGCTTTTTTGATCCAGCAATATAATTTATTAAGAACTAAAAGCGCCATTTTTAGTAACTTAATGTTGGGAAATTAACCGTATTGTTTGAATTCTCATCAAACAGTCAAAAAATATAAATAAATGCCGAAAAAAGTTTGACTTATTTTTTTAATCCCTTATTATTCGCACCCATTGGAGAGGTGGCCGAGTGGCCGAAGGCGCTCCCCTGCTAAGGGAGTATCTGGTTTATCCCGGATCGAGGGTTCGAATCCCTCCCTCTCCGCCATTCTTTTAGATTGGCACCGTAGGAACAATGGTATTGAAATAGTTCATTATGAATGTATATAATATTCACTAGGTCGTTTTACCTAAGTTAATATTGTTAGTTCATTATCTCTTAAACTAGAGATATAAATAACAAGTTTAAATAAGGACGCGTAGCTCAGCTGGATAGAGTACCTGGCTACGAACCAGGCGGTCGCAGGTTCGACTCCTGCCGCGTCCGCCAC
>OJDZ01001208.1_pt1 | contig 10728 bp, 12 predicted proteins | sample 1592981 | NCBI WGS metagenome assembly OJDZ01 (sample SAMN05416851, study PRJEB24817) | seawater metagenome | isolation source: Sea water | place: Canada:Atlantic | collected 2013-07
TCTACACACTGCATATCGTCGGCAGCGTCAGATGTGTATAAGAGACAGATGCTTGATAAGCATCCTGTCTACTAAGTTCACCATAATTAGTTAATTCTTTATCGTCAGGAGTAGGAATGCCGTTACCCAAATCTGGATCTTTAGAGACCCACTTTTTGGCAGAGTCATCAAACTTACGAGGGATGTTCCAATAAGCTCTAGTACAAAAATTAGCGACTATTTTTTTATCAATAGTAATCCAGGCATGGCCACACGAACAGGCACCATATGCGGCACTGTTTATAGAGAATCTGGGGCGAATAGAGGGAGCAATCCTTTGTTCTACAAGATGTTTTAATTTAGTCCATTTCATAACTGCTATTAACGCAGATGTATAAAAAATTATCAATTACTTATTGCTTTATGTTTTTTGTTTGATTAATATGCGCTCGTTCAATTAATCACCGTTTCATTTCGAATAGGTGAATTCATCAAATAACTGTAAAGGAGAAAATATTATGACAATTACATCAACATTCTTTGCAGGTCTTATCCGATAAGAAATACCTAGTTTAGCCACGTCTCGTTAGATCAAGAAAGCCTAAACACTTTAAACTCAAACTATTAAAGTTACTTGTTTAAAAATTTTCTTCGTTTTATTTCTAAAGAAATCCAGACCTGCCAATACGTATTACGTTTTAAATCCTCATTTTCTATAAAGAGAAAGGAATTGGTATTATGGACAAATCCGTCCAAAAAATTACTGAAAACGTTAGCCTCATTGCATCCAAAGAAACTTGGATTGAAGGGCTAGCAATAGATCAATTGATCAAAACATCAGAATTAGCTGGTATGCATCGCGTTGCGGGCATGCCTGATTTGCATCCAGGGAGAGGTTATCCCATCGGTGCAGCATTTTTTACATTAAACAAAATATACCCAGCACTTGTGGGTAATGATATTGGTTGTGGTATGTCGTTATGGCAAACCTCAGCAAAAGTATCCAAAGTAAACTTAGATAAACTGGCCAAGAAGTTTGAGCACGTTGAACAGCCATTAGATGAAAGTTGGTCTTCAATTATTGAAAACCGAAAGCATGACAAAGGCATTACAAATAATGGCTATGACCGTGCTCTTGGCACTATTGGTGGTGGTAATCATTTTGCTGAATTTCAGGCGATTGACGAAGTTTATGACCAAATAGCGCTTGATGAGTTGGGGCTTAATAAAAAACACCTTCAGCTACTTGTTCACTCAGGCTCTAGAGGTTTAGGTCAATCAATCTTGGTTGAGCATATAACTAAGCACAACCACGATGGCTTAAACCTTGATGATAACGACTTTCAGGATTACATGGCCAAACATGATGAAGCGGTTCGTTGGGCTGAGCTAAATCGTGAACTGATTGCCAAACGCTTTTTAGAAGCAATTAGAGCGAATGGTGACTGCACATTAGACATTAACCACAACTTAGTCTCAGCAAAAAACATTGATGGCTGTGATGGTTGGTTACACAGAAAAGGCGCAACACCGAGTGATAAAGGTTATGTGGTTATACCTGGTTCACGCGGAGATTATAGTTATCTGGTGAAACCACTAGCAGATAGAGAAACAAATGCTGAAAACTTAAATACGAGTTTGTTTTCATTAGCGCATGGTGCTGGTAGAAAATGGAAACGTGGCGAGTGTCATGGCCGTTTAGGGCATAAATATAAGCGTGAAGACTTATATCGCACCGCACTCGGTAGTCGAGTGGTTTGTGGCAATAAAGAGCTTTTGTATGATGAAGCACCACAAGCTTATAAGAAATGTGAAACCGTTATCAGCGATATGGTTGATGCTGGGTTAATTGAGGTTATAGCTAAGCTACGTCCGGTATTAACCTTTAAAACAAATGGAGATTGTTCATCATGATATTACTACAACTGTCAGCAGGGCAAGGGCCTGTTGAGTGCAGTCAGGCTGTTGGTTTAGCGTTAAATGCAATTGAAAAGCAATGTCGAGAAAAAGGAATAAAGCTCGATATTGTTGAAACCATTGCTACCAAAGAACGAGATTGTTTTAAGTCAGCTTTGCTGCAATTTGATTCAAAAGATGACAACTCAGCTAAGAAAATAGCCGAGTCATGGCAAGGAGCTATGTTATGGGTATGTCAGAGTCAATTTAGACCTAAACATAAACGAAAAAACTGGTTTTTCAGTGGTCAAATGTATGAGGTAAATGATACCCAGTTGGATAAAGGGGTAACATTTCAAGCATGTCGATCTTCTGGTGCTGGCGGCCAACATGTGAATACAACGGACTCAGCGGTTCGAGCTACTCATACTGAAACTGGTATTTCAGTACGTGTTGAAAGTGAGCGAAGCCAACATGCTAATAAGCGGTTAGCGAGAGTATTGTTATTCCAGAAGTTGGAAGCAACAAAACTTGAGCAAATGACACAGCAGGAAAAAGCCCGTTGGCAACAGCACTGGGAAGTTGAACGTGGTAATCCAGTAAGAACGTTTAAAGGTGAGAAGTTCACTGCTGTTTAATCGCAAGATAAATTAAGGATGATGAAATGACAAATATACTTTTCATATGTAGTCGAAATCAATGGCGTAGTCCCACGGGTGAACAAGTTTGGAAAAACCACCCTGAGTTAAAAGTCAGGTCTGCTGGCACAAGTCCAAAAGCTAGAAGAACGGTTAATGCCAAAGATATTCAATGGGCAGATGTGGTTTTCGCTATGGAGGAAAAACATAAAAGCAGGCTTAAGGCACAATTTACCCGATTGTTGAACCACAAAGATGTTCAAGTACTCGATATTCCTGATGAATATCAGTACATGGATACTGAGCTAGTCGAGATTATGAAACAAACGGTTGGAAGCTATTTAGGGGTAGCTTGAGTAACCCCACAGTAAGATTCGATTATTTTAAAAATAGGAGGTAGGTGCCATAACTTGCTATGAGGGCTTAATTTTATACCGTTATTAAGCCGTCATTGGTACAGAGTCAATTATTACGGTTTTCTAATAGCTCGTTTATATTTAGCTTGGTATTCACGTCTTTGCTTTGTAACTTCATACAGAACTATACCCGTGGTTGTAGCCAAGTTTAAGCTCTCAATCATGCCGAACATTGGTATTGAAATGCAGGATTCACTTCTTTCCAATACGATATCACTTACACCACGAGATTCATTACCAAACCAAACAGCAAGTTTTGATTGGGTGTAATCAGCCTCATGAAGTACATAGTTTTCCTTTCCCTTGATGTGAGGAGAAGTTACTAAAGATATAAATCTATTTTTCTCAAGATGCTCCAAGCATTCTTCAGTGCTATTAAAGCGCTTAACAAAAGTCCATTTCGAAGCTGAAACAGATATCTTTGAAAGTGACTTCCGCTCTCTCAATTCTTCCCAATCATCGGGTAGGGATTGTCGAGAGTCAACAACATAAATTTTTTCTACGCCAAGCGCATTGGCATTTCTAATAACAGAGCCTATGTTTTTTATATCCATAGGGTTCTCTAGAACAGCGATTAAATTTTTACATTGGTATTCTTTAATTTCATCCGCTCTTTGGCGAATTGTACTTTTGGGGCTATCCATTATCCACCTCTACAAATTTGTCATAATATTTGGTTGTTACATTAAAACAACGTCTCTCCAGCTAGTTTCTTTAATGCAAACTTTCCTCTTTCTGCAACGGCATTTGAGCGATCCGTTGAGAACTTTTTAGCTAAACTTGGTGATTCACAACCAAGGTTATCTAGCTCTTTTATAAGTATTTCTGCTGCTACTCTTCGTACTAAAGACGATCGGTCACTCGCAGCGGAACGCAGTGTTGGTAAAAGCTGAATTTTTGTTGTTATTACTCGATTTCCAACTATAGGTTGCATGCGTCCTTCGTTAAAAATACGGTAAGTCCATACCCATTTTCTTCCTTCAAGCCAGCTAATATTACCTTCAAATAGGCTTCTATAAGCCTTAGCTCGCAAAGACGGTTGGATTGCATCGCTCGCAATCTCTTCCAAACTGTTATCTAACGCATCTACCCGGCCTAATTCAGACATTATTGCTGCTAAAGGTCCGGATGTAGAGTTAAGTAACTTAAGCTTAAGCTGATTGGCTATTTCTTTATTCGATAAAGTATCGAGTAATGTTTTTCTATTTGAATTGTCGATTCTTTTCCATGAAGACCAATGACTAAGCGTAAAGCAAATAACGTCAGCAACATAAGATGGCTCAGTGTTAACAAGTACTTTTGAAAGAATGTCTTGTGCAGCTTGCCTTACTTGTGGAACCCAGTCATTTAGCCTTCGGAGTACAAGTGCTAAAAAGAACCTGTTTGGCACTTTTTCACCGATAGCTATTAATGCTTTTTCTCGTCTGTACCCATCCCAACTACATAGATCAAGTAGTGTAATTCGTGGAGCATTGCTCTCCCAAAACTTCCATTTATTTGAGTAGCCTGAAGTCAATGCATTGTCATATTCTTCTCGAATAAACCTCTCCCAGTATTCCAGATTAACTAAAGGTAATTCAGAAGTTGCATTTATTACTGAAGATAAGTCAGACACTATTTTGCTTGATGCTCTTTTTGTCTCTACAAACTCTTTTAGTGCGGCAGATATCTTAAGTTCTAGTTTTTGTATTTCAGCCACAATATGATCCTTATTATTGTTAGTAAGTTACCCAACGTTACCTGGGTAACTTTTAGTTTTTTTCTAATACCTCAAGAAATAACTCATTCAAAGCATCAAACCCTACCGTTCTTTCGTTAGACTTTTCACCATAACTTTCAAGACGTTCAAGTTCCGCTTCAATAAACTTATTAAGTGCGGGTATTGCTGGCGCGATTTCTTTCTCTAGGCTTACTCGCTTGCGTTCCAGTAAGTTCGATATTTCGGCATCAAGTAACTTATCGTCAGCAACCAGTTCTCTCAGTTGATCAAAAACTATAGGAGCAGGCTCGTTGTACTTCTCTATCCATTTAATGGCTAATAAAGGTCGTAGTACATAAAAGTATTTTTTTAGCGGTACCATATCGCTTTTCAAATATCCTCGATAGTTAGTCTTAGCCATACTACGGTAGTGATAAATTCCTTTTGCATTAGAATAGACACTTGTTATCAAGTTCCTAGCTTTTGCAGCAAAATGATTATCATCAACATAAACAATTGGTGACAGTAACCATTCAACTATGGCAGGGTTTGATTTCCAAAAGAGCTTGAGTGCTTTTCGGATATCCCAGCCATTGATATCTATCTCATCAACAATCGGGTATTCAATAACGTCTCTTTTATCTTCAAGATCTACAGCCAAGTACCAGTCTTTGGGGTGAGCATAAATAAACCTTACGTCAAAATCGCTGTTGGGTGATTCAAACCCCCATGCGCGGCTACCAGACTCAATAGCATAGAGTATTTTGACTCCATGTTCTGCCTCTGCTGCTTTTATTCTACGTAAGATTTCTTTTTGAACATCTTCGTCTATTTTATTATTTTGCCTTTGTGAATTATTAGATTCCATTTTCATCTACCTAAGAGCTATCCGCTCATTTTCTGTTTTACTCTCTGCTAAAAAAACACGTAAAGACTTTATTTCAGCTTCACGTACAGCACCACCTATATCAGGGCCTCTTTTACCTTGTGAAATTGCCAACTGTACAACGGATTTTTTATCCAACTGAGTTAACGCATTTAGCAATGATTGCGCTAATAACAATTGTGGATATGCTCTATTAACAAAGGTTTCGCCTCTGCCTTGTGCATCACACAAGCATGCTTGTAAAAACTGCTGAAAGCGCTGTGGATGCTCTAACCCATTCATATTTTCAATGATTAATTTGTGCAATTTCTTTGGTGTAAGCTCAAATAACTTATGACACCTTGTATGATTATCACTTGTTAAGATGGCTAACGCTTTAAATCGGTTTGGGACTTTTAGCCGTTCACAAAATGCTTCAATAACGGCAATGCCTGCTTGTTCATGACCAATTAGATCACCTCGCTGTTGGTGGCAATAAGCTTTACCAAAATCATGAGTTAATGCTGCAAATCGAGTTTCAATATCAAAACTTAAATCTGCTGCTTGCTTCACAACGAGCATTGTATGTGTATATACATCACCTTCTGGGTGATGGTTTTCAGGCTGGGGTACACCAACCATTGCCTCTATTTCTGGGAATATTCCCAATCCGTTAAGCGCTTCAAAAAATAACTGCGGATACTTTTCACCAAGCGCCTTCTCAGTTTCTTTCCATACACGCTCAGACACTAAATGAGTTAATTCGCCATTATCCCTAAGCTTCTTCATCAGCGCATATGTATCCGGATGAATTGTCCATTCTTCACCGTAGCGAGCAAGAAAACGAGCAATGCGCAGCACTCGCACTGGATCTTCTGCAAATGCTTCAGTTGTATGCCTTAATACTTTATTTTTTAAATCGGCTTGACCGTTAAAAGGGTCGATAACTAGACCGTTAGCATCCAACGCCATTGAGTTTATTGTTAAATCGCGTCTCGCTAAATCTTCATCTAGAGTAACCGATGTGCTGGCGTCCACTGCAAAACCTGTATATCCCTTGCCATTTTTACGCTCTGTACGTGCCAAGGCATATTCATCTTTAGTTTCTGGGTGTAAAAAAACAGGAAAGTCGCTACCTACAGATTGAAAACCTAAGGATGTCATTGTTTGAGTTGTTGCGCCTACAACAACATAATCTTTGTCTTTTGATTCGTGACCTAATAACGAGTCTCTTACTGCGCCTCCCACTAAATAGACATTTTCCAATCTGTTCTTCATTTCTATATCCATCACATTTTTATTGCGTATTACGCTACTCCAGAGAAACACTCCACAATGTATCAGTTAATTGCTTCATCAGGATCTCTTTTCCCAACAATTGCTTGATAACATCAATATTGGTTGTTGTATGCATACTAGGTTTTGTTGTGGTAAAACTGCCACTTCCCGCTAGTGCAATCAACAGCAATAATTGATCTGCTAAGTGTTCCTCTACAGCCGCTTTAGCGTGAATAAACTTATTCACTCGTCCAACGGCTCTCTTGGCAACTCTTTCTGCTGAAACGCCCAGCTCGCCAACGACCTCAAAAAAACTACTATGTGTTTTACTATTAATGCCTAATTGAAAGCTATTACCTGGTCCAGGGGTAACTACCTCTTGTACTTGGCTTGAAGCCTTTTGCCAATTTAGAGCTTTCTCAGCCGTTGTAATTTCTCTTTGTCCTATACTTGCAGGCAGTAAACTTACCAAAGCATCGAGTGAGCAATTATCCATATCGTTAGCAAAGTCGCAGCCTGCGTCATTAAAATTAATTGGCTCTAATGCTTTAGTTGGCTCAATACTTATTTGCCATTTTCCTCCGCCAGCAGGATAAAAACCTAACGAGGAAGTATTTACTTTACAGTTCACGCCCATACTTTTTAATACAGGTAAAAATGACTGCTGTAAAAAACTCAATGAAGGTGACATACCATTATGTGTGCCTCCTTCAAATGTAACTATTGAGCTTTCCTTTGCTAAAGCCAGTACTGGCAATATCGTCTGACACACTAAAACCGTACTACCTGCCGTGCCAATGGCAAAGTGAAAGTTACCTGGCTTCACTTTTCCTGGTGAAAAACGAATGCGGGTTGTGCCAAGCTCAACACCTTCCGTAGTAGCACCACAAATCTCTTGTGCCGCTAAAACGGAAGTTAAATGCTGGCGTAACAATCCTGATTTCTTCCTGCCCGCCCTAATGTTTATCAGTTCAATATTTTGTTGAGTTATAATGGATAAAGTCAGTGCCGTCCTTAGCACCTGACCACCACCTTCACCTTGTGAACCATCAATTATCATGTATTTCATAATTTGTCCTTACTTATGCTCCATGCCTGCCATCACTAGCCTTTAACACAAACTATTTGCTTCAAGGTATAGACGACTTCAACAAGGTCTTTCTGTGCTTCCATCACTTTTTCAATATCTTTATATGCATGTGGTATTTCATCAATTACTGATGCATCTTTTCTACATTCCACACCTTCTGTAGCTGCAACTTGGTCTTCTACGTTATAGATTTTTTTTGCCTTTGTTCTGGACATCACTCGACCAGCACCATGACTACAGCTATTGAAACTTTCAGGATTTCCTAAGCCTCTTACAATAAATGATTTAGCCCCCATACTGCCGGGGATAATACCCATTTCGCCTTTTTCAGCACGAACTGCACCTTTTCGTGTTACAAAACAGTCTTTACCAAAATGATGCTCACGCGAAATATAATTATGATGACAATTTACTGCTAATTCGGCAGTTGAAAACTCAATCGGCAATTGCTTTCTTAATGCTACAATTGCATTGAACATCATGATTTCACGGTTCTTGGCTGCAAAGTCTTGCGCCCATTCAACAGCTTCAACATAGTCGTCAAAATAATCATTACCTTCTTCAAGATAAGCCAAATCCATATCTGGCAAATTGATTTGATGACGCTGCATTTCTTTTTTGGCCAGTTCGATAAAGTAGGTACCAATTCGGTTTCCTACACCACGACTTCCTGAGTGCAACATGATCCAAACAGCATCATTTTCATCTAAGCAAAGCTCTAAAAAGTGATTCCCCGTACCCATAGTACCTAAATGCTTAACATTGTTACTTTTCTTAATGGCTGGGTGCTTTTCACAAATTCGCTCAAATCTCGCCTGTAACTTCAACCATTCACCTGCAACAATATCAGGCACGTTGTGCCATGAACCTCTATCGCGTTTTCCTCTACTGCTTGTTCTTCCGTGAGGCACGGCAGCTTCAAAGGCGTGTCTAATCGCTAATAAATTATCAGGTAACTGACTAGCCGTTAACGTTGTTTTAGTCGCAACCATACCGCAACCTATATCTACACCAACTGCTGCGGGAATTACCGCGTTAACTGATGGAATTACACTCCCTATTGTCGCGCCTTTACCTAAATGTACATCTGGCATTACTGCTATATGCGAATGTATCAATGGCATAGTTGCAATATTGTTCAACTGTTGTTGAGCTTGCTCTTCAAATGGAACACCTTTGGTCCATGCCTTGATTGTCGCTCTTCCTTCATTCTCAATAACGTTGTAGTTTTTACACATTATCTATTCCTTAATTCTTTATTATCTTGTTGTTAATGATGTAATAAGCGGGTTACAGCCACTTCTGTAGCCCTTTTTTTGTTTCATGTTGGAGTTAAGTATTGGCATTAGGCAATTTTTACTACGCCATTCATCAAGCCTTCTAAGCCGCCATATACCGTTAGACTACCAATTTTTTCTGATACTTTTTCTAACGCTTCAAGCTCTTTTAATCGCATCAACGTAGGATTGTTTTCTATTACTTTCGCTGTGTTGTGCAGACTTCTTGTTGCTGACGTTTCTTCTCGTCTCTTTATTACATTCGCCTCAGCAGCCTTTTGTGCTTCAACTACCTGATTCAATATTGCTTTCATTTCACCAGGTAAGATGATGTCTTTCACACCGACACTCAAAAGGGATATACCGATATCTGACAAACGCTCTACTACTAGCTCTTTTACCGTTTCATTGACATACAATTTATCAAGAAGAATATCGTCTAATGATTTAGTACCAACGGCTTCTCTTAGCGCCAGTTGCAACGTTTTATAAACAAAGTCATCTACGCTTTCGACACTACGCGCTGCAAGCTCTGCGTCATGCACTTTGATGCTTGCACTTAAGTTAATGCGTAAACTCACTCTATCTTTACTTAGAATTTCTTGTCCTGAAACTTCAAGCATCTGTGTTCTGCAATCAAAAGATTTTAACTCTACTGTATGATTAAATTGCCAGAACGCATGCTGACCAGGCGCTAACCTTTTAATAAATTGACCATTAACATACAGTAAACCTACATGATCTTTTACTACGTTCAAATCAGCAATTGGCTTAATCGCGACAGTACGCTCACTTTTAATTAATCGTGTTGATGTATTGGCACCTGCGCGGTTAATTAGGAATAGAGCTTTGTCATCTACCTCTATGTTTTCGTCAATAGAAACTTTCTCTAGTCGTATTTCGCCAGCATCTTTCCACAGATATAAATGTTCACTTGGCGCAACGACACCTCTAAGTAAGTCGTTAACATACAACAATCCAACTTCAGTACACGCTAGTTTCCAGTGAGCAATATGCTCTCTTAGTTCTTTATGATTTCTATATAATCTTTCCGCATTTTTCTCTGAAAAATACATCGTATTGATATCAAAAGTGACGAACTCTAGTTCATTCTTGATATCCCAGATTTTGTGTTTGCCTGGTGTTAATACACTATTTAATTCTTGATTTTTGAACACCAAAACTCTTTGATTTTCTGCTACTACTTTAGTTTTTCTAAACATTTTTAATTTCCTTATTTAATCCTGCTCTCATAATAAAGAGGAGGAGGTGTTAGTAAGGGTTGAATACTTATTTGATAAAAGCCCAAAACTTCACTGTTATGGGGAGCATCCTGCTTGCCAGTACTTATTCGTTCTTGGCGTTTATCAAACATTGGCACTAACTACTTACTAACGTTTCATTACATATCATCGTATAAAGGATGGGAATTGAACCCACAACAAACGGGTTAAAGCCGCTGCTCTACCAATTGAGCTACCTGTATTTAAGGAAGGATTCGAACCTTCGCCCAACAGCACGAAGCTGTTGCTCTATCCTCCTGTCTCTTATACACATCTGACGCTGCCGACGATATGCAGTGTGTAGATC
>OJDZ01001238.1_pt1 | contig 10512 bp, 6 predicted proteins | sample 1592981 | NCBI WGS metagenome assembly OJDZ01 (sample SAMN05416851, study PRJEB24817) | seawater metagenome | isolation source: Sea water | place: Canada:Atlantic | collected 2013-07
AGATAGGAGTCCGTCTCGTGGGCTCGGAGATGTGTATAAGAGACAGGATTTACAACTTTAAGCTGATTTTCATTTTGCATAAATTACTCCACCTAATGCTCTCAGTTCGCTGTCAATGTTCAAAAATACTAAACTTAAAAAACATAGTAAGGGGCTAAAATTCTGACTTAAATAGCTTATTTAATAAACTTACCGACAATATAGAGTCACCATAAAGACACTAAGTTCGCGACTTTACGTTTCTTTACATTCGGCCACATCACAGCAATATAATACCAATAACACACTACGATGATCCCCCACAAGCCCCGTTATATTAAGTTTACTCGCTCATATGTATGCAAACAAATTTGCTCAGTACTCACCTGAGTACTACTGAGTAAACAATAAATATTACAATAATATGTCTAAGAGCCAGTTGAATTCACTTGCTATTTATTCTCCTTACCATTACGATTGCAATCGATAATCATTCGCATTTAGATTCTTATTGGTATTAATAAACATGTATATTAAAGTTAGCTTATCCGCTCTCATTTTAACTTTGCCCATGAACACCATAGCGCAAATAGCCCCAGACAGAAGTCAAACTGAACACATTGTTGTTACCGGCACCCGTACCGCAAAGCTTTTAAGTGACTCTCCGGTATTAGTCGATGTTATTAATGGTGAAACCATTGCCAAAATTAGTCATGGCACGTTAGCGCAAGCACTGAATTATATTCCGGGTTTAGTCGTCAAACGTAGCGTAAAAGACGGCTATAACATTCAAATGCAAGGCTTTGATGGTGACCATGTTTTAGTCTTGATTGACGGTCAACCCATTATTAGTCCTACTGGCTCATCCGCTGATCTAGACCAAGTTCCCGCCAGTAATATTGCCCAAATTGAAATTATTCGCGGCGCAGCTTCGGTTATGTATGGCAGCTCAGCTATGGGTGGCGTGATTAATATTATTACTCATAAGTCTGACGAGCCGACACTCAAGCTTGATTATGATGTCAGTCAATATCAAGGTAATACCCTTGAAGATGGCGACTTAAACCACACGCTAAAAATCAACGCGGTGGAAAATTTCTCCGGCTGGCGTACGCAGCTTAACGCGCTAATCATTGATGACCAAGGTTATGCTTACGACAGCAGTACCGTTAGCCAAGACGCGGCGAGTGTTGATAAAAAATTTTTTACCTTAAGCGCAAATAAAGCCTTTGAAGATCTCGCTACAAGCATTAAATACCAATGGTTAAGTGATGAAAAGCTGCGTGATAGTTCGATAATCCCTGGACAAAGCGAGGTTATTTTTTATAGAACAGATGTAGATCAACAGCAAATAGATCTGGGCTTAAAAAGTACTAAACATCCAAAATCACCTTGGCAACTTAACACTCGCTACATTAATCACCAAGAAACCAGTGGTCAATCAAATAGCTTACGTGACACCCATATTATTCTGTCCGAAATTAATGGCCAAAAAGTTTTTCAATTCAACAATATTGAGTTAGTTACCGGTGCAGTCGTTCATGCTGACAAACTGACACAAGATAAACCCGCTGAAAACGTTATTGAAGTTGATGATGAAAGCCGTGAAAGCGTTGAAGTATTTGTGCAAGGCAACTGGGTAAAATCAGACTATCAAATCCTTGCCGGTATTCGTAGCCAATACGACTCAGATTTTGGCTGGCATAACGCCTTACGTCTTAGCACAATGAAAAATTTTGCTTTAGCTGAAGGTAAATTGCAATGGCGTGCAGGCATAGGTCAAAGCTATCGCGTGCCAAACTTAAAAGAGCGCTTCTATGTCTTCGATCACAGCGCTTTAGGCTACATGGTATTAGGCAACAAAGACCTTGAACCAGAAACAGCCGATTCATTTAACTCCAGTTTAACTTTTAACACCACTTTGGCGGATAACAAAGTCGACTTGCGCAGCGATATTAGTGTCCATTACTCAAAAAATGATAACCTAATTGACTCGATTATTGATACTGAGCAATCACAAGAAACAGGCTTATCTATTTATCAGTATCAAAATATCAGTGAAGCGAAAATTCATGGTTTTGATATCAGTACGCAACTGACCTTTAGCCAATGGAAAACACAATTAAATTACAGCTACTTAACCAGCGAAGATGAAAATAACCAACGCCTACTTTCCCGTCCGCGTCATCAAATAAAATTCAACATTAATTATGATATCGACGCTTATGATATCGAAATTATCGCCTACGCCGTTTATCAAGCAGGAGAAGCTGTGCCTGATAGCTACCAAGGCGTCGAAAATAACGAATATACCACCTTTAACACGATATTTAACCAAACCATAACAGACAAACTGTCGTGGCGAATAAGTGTTGACAATATCTTTGATAAACACAAAAAACCGACTGCAAGCAGTCAAAATTTATTTGATGCAAGACCTGTTAGTAGCCGCACCATAAGTGCTGGCATTAGCTATAAATTTTAGGAAATATAGGGAAAAACATGAGACTTAACAAAAATTTAAAACCAACATTCAAATTAACCAGCTTAGCACTATGCGTTTTACTAACAGCTTGTGGTGGTGGCGGTAGTTCAAGTGAGGAAACCACGCCAGAACCAACGACACCGACAGCACCTACGACTCCAACAGCACCAACGCAAGGTGATATTATTGGGCCACATAGCACTGGCAGTACTAGCGAGCCGGTATTTGTATATTACGATTTAGATGCTAAAGCTGTTGTTGAATTAGCGACAGAAGAAGAGGCCGCAGCGAACACCGTTTGGGATATTGCCTTTAAACGTACCAATATTTATCTTAACCAAAACAGCGATAATGTCATTACGGCCTATGCCATGGGTAATAATAGTGACTTTTTTGATGCCAATGGCGACCCTATCGCAGCAAGTTTCATTGCTGCCAATGCTGACACTGAGTTAGATGATTATTTAGCGGTAAAAACTAGCGATATACCAACCGATGAAACATTATTCATCGCTGATGTTACCGCAAATATTATTGCAGGTTTCTACGACTACAATTCGACAACACATGTGGTTAGTGCCGCTGATACCAAATACTTCATTACTGATTCAGACGGTGCCTTCACTAAATTTAGAGCAACAAGCATTACCACTGCAGGTCGAGGCATAGGCCAAATAACTTTGCAGACTGCTTATCAAGGTAGCAGTGACGTTGCTTTTACCACTGAGCAAGCGCTTGTTATAGACGCCGCATTAACTTGTTCAGGCGACGTAACCTCGGTGTATGTTGATTTTGATAGCAATCAAGAAGTAACCGAAGCCGATGCTTGGGATATTAGCCTACCTTGTGCTGAAGATAAGACTGGCGCAAGCTTCGAAATTAATCTTGCTGATGATGCCACAGCATTACAAGATTTCGAAAACAGCTATGACGCTATTGATCCTGCTTCAGCCGAGTTTTTAGGTTTTAAAAGTAGTAGTTATTCGGAAAACGCTTTCAAATCCTTTACCCATAACTGGTACCAATACGCACTTAATGGTGGTCATTTATTATGGTCGCAATTCGACATTTATTTAATTAAAACACCGACAGCCACTCATAAACTGCAAATAACCAGCTACTACGATGAAAGCGTTACCTCTGGTAACTACAGTTTCAGAGCTGATGAAGTAACCGAACTTGTTGGCGAAGCCGCTAATGAGTAAACCCGAGTAAACCTCATACTCAAGGCGTAAACCTCTCCTGCGCCTTGAGTCCCTGACTCAGCTTCAATGTTTATCACTTAAATTAACTACCTGTTAGGAAATATTATGATCGCCCTGATCGAACAAACCATGTACCAGCTGTCTGATTTCTTTATGGCTCCTGTGCTTTGTCTTATTGCATTACTGTTTATTTACTCTTTATTTGCTAGCGGACAATTTTTTAGTCAAACCCTGCAACGTCGTCGTCACTATAAGTCTTTCATACAATTACTTAACAGCAGATTAGGCAAAAAGCCTGACTTAATGCTGAACGGCTACCCTATGGCATCTTTAGCAAATGAAATCCCTAATATCAGTCAAGACCAACTCGATGTCGCAGCACTAAAAGAACTGGAAGGCGTGCGTAATGTCAGCCGTTTAGCCCCTATGTTAGGTTTAATCGCCACGATGATCCCAATGGGACCTGCTTTAAAAAGCTTAGCCGATGGCAATATACAAGGCATTAGTGAAAACTTAATCGTCGCATTTTCCGCGGTTATTTTTGGTTTGATTATCGCCTCAATCACCTTTTGGATAGCATCAGTTAAAAAGCGTTGGATGGTCGAAGAACTAGTGGCTTTAATGCCGCTGATCAACAAAAAAGCGCCGGTAATTAATCAGCAAACACTTACCTTACCTGTAAAAGCTGTGGAGCAAGACTATGAGGTTGCTTGATGAAGATGAAGGCATTAACCCTGCATTATCGGTCGTCAACTTAGTCGATGTATTTTTAGTGTTAGTGGCCGCATTATTGATTGCTATTGCACAAAACCCATTGAATCCCTTTTTAGCCGAAGATGTCACCGTTATTAAAAATGCCGGTAAAGATAATATGGAAATTATCGTTAAAAAAGGTAATAGCATCGAGAGTTTTAAAAGTGATGGCAAAACGGGCGCAGGCACAGGTAAGAAAGCAGGTACTGCTTATGAAATGGCCGATGGCAGCATGATTTACGTAAAAGAGTAGCGATATTTATCACATGAAAAATCCTTTAATTAAAATTTCCATCTTATTATTTTCCTGCATTACAGTTATCAGTAATGTTTTTGCCCAAGCACCGAGTGTCAAACAAGAGCAAGCACCGACAGGTAAAGCGCATAGCGTATTATTTATTAGTACCGCTCATGCCAATACTGCAAAAATAGCCTTATTAAAAAAAGTCGCGGAAGAAAGAGTGGCTTCGACGTGGCATATCCAACAAAAGTCGGCGAAGTCATTGCTCGACGCAGCTAACCAAACAAGCACACTAGTCTCCTTGTTTAATCAATATGATTTAGTCATTCTCGACGCGGTGTCAGTACGAGAAGCCAGTGCCGCTTTCGATAATTACGCCGAGGCAATCAGCCAAGTAAATTCTGCCGTCGTTGCTTTTAAATATTTACAAAACGCTAAACTCAATAAAGCGTTAAGCGCTGATAATGCCAATACTTTAGAAGATTATTGGATGAATGCTGGCCGTCGCAATCTCGATAACATGCTGTCCTATATTGCAGAAAATGTTAGCAACGCTAAGCAAGCAAGCTCAACGCTAGCAATGTCAGCAACTCCTACGGTTAGCAAAGTACCTGCTCCAATTATTTTTCCGCAACAGGGCATTTATCACCCGGCATTGCCAGACTTGATTATCAAAGATTTAGCAGAATATAAAAAACGCCGTCCGGTAAAACCTCAGCAACCTAAAATAGCGGTATTGCTACAACGCGCATTAATAGAGTCTGAACAAACGCAATTAATTGATGCCACCATAGCCCAGCTAGAAGCCAAAGGTGCCTACGTTGTACCCTTCTTTTTTAAACTAAGTCCTGTCACCAGCGACTACAGCCATTTGCTACAATTGCCAATCACTAAAGATGGCCAGATTGTTGGTCAAGAAACCGATGTTGACTTGATCATCAACTTTCGTAACATTCATTGGGCTAATCAACGTAAAGTCGAGTTTGAAAAATTCAATGTGCCTGTCATGCAAGCAATGACTTATTATTCTGGTGATAAAGAAACATGGGAAGCTGATATGCAAGGCGTCAGCGCCAATATGATGTCATTCACTTTAGTGTTACCAGAAAACGCCAGCGTAATTGATCCGATGATCGTGGCAGCAATGAACATGACAGATCAAAAAGTTGAAGTTATCGACTACCAACTAGAGCACCTAGTGAACAAAGCCATTAATGTGGTTAATTTAAAATACAAAGCCAATAAAGATAAAAAGCTCACCCTATTTGTTTGGGGCGACAAAGATGTTGGTGCTTCATTTATGAATATCCCTAAAAGTATTGAAGCCATTAGTCAGCGCTTAGCTAATGAAGGCTACAACACCGCAGAACGTGATGCAGAATATTTTGTTGCCAACGCCAAGAAAATTCTCGACCCTTTCTATCGTAATTATCAATTAACCGAATTGTTAGATCATGACTTAGCCGAGTTAATGCCGATTGATGACTATTTAAGCTGGTTTAATGCCCTGCCGACTGAACTAACGCAAAAAATAACGGATCATTGGGGCAAGCCGCAAGACAACTTTATGGCGGTAGAAAAAAACGGTAAGCACTTTTTTATCCTGCCACGTATTCGCAACGGCAATATGCTGATCATGCGCCAACCACCGCGCTCTGATGATAAAAATGACGAAAACATGATTTATCACCAAGGTTTAGTGCCTATCAATCATTTCTACCTTGCCGCTTATTATTATGCCCGCGAGTATTGGCAATCCGACGCTATTGTTCATTTAGGTACCCATGGCTCACAAGAGTATTTAGGCGGCAAAGAACGGGGTTTATCTATTTATGACCAAGGTAATTTAGCGGTTTGGGATACGCCCGTGGTATACCCATTTATTGTCGATGATGTTGGTGAAGCGATGCAAACCAAACGCCGTGGCCGCGCTACTGTTATCTCACACATGACACCACCATTTGCTGCTGCCGGGTTAGAAGGCGAGATTCGAAATTTGCATGAATTGATGCATCAATATAAACAACTCGATCAAGGTGGCGTAAAACAAAAAACGGCCGTGCAATTAACTCAGTTATGTTTTGATACCAATATCTGTAAAGACTTAGCGTGGGAACAAGCACAAATCGACCAAGCGTTTGATGAGTTTATCGACGCCTTGCATATTCATTTAGAAGCGTTAGCAACCGCTAATCAGCCACTAGGTTTACATACTTTTGGCTATATTCCAGAACAAGCCTTAACGATATCGACCTTAGTACAAATGCTGGGCAACGACTTTACTGCAAGGGCTAGTGAGTTTGAACATGATAACTACGGTGAAAGCTTAATTGCTGAGCATCACGGCGACGGCACTAACGAAAGTGACGAAAGTGTTGCTCATAGCCATACTTACCATGAAAAAAGGCATGAAAAAGGGCATGAAAAAGATAATATCACCCGTACTGAAACAGTTGAAGAAAATGATGTCAGCCGTTTATCAGGTTACTTAACCGTTAAAAATTACATCATTGATGCTGTCGATCAATCAGTCGAACGCCCGGTGCCAATTCCCGAGCTAACAAGAGAGCTACAAGCAGATATCGAACGTGGTAAAGCACTATATAAAAGCATGGCAAGTATCCACGAACTCGATGCCATGGTCGACTTCTTGAGTGCTAAGTATATTCCAGTAAAATCAGGTGGCGATCCAATACGCCACCCCGAATCTTTAGCTACTGGCTATAACTTATTTGGCTTTAACCCTGCTCGCGTTCCAACCCAAGCAGCTTTCGAGCAAGGCAAAGAACTGACAGAACAAATGATCGCTAATTACTATCAAAAGCATCAACGTTACCCTGACAAAATGGCCTTCTCGTTATGGTCAATTGAAACCATGCGTCACTACGGCGTACTTGAATCTCAAGTACTTTATGCCATGGGTGTTAAGCCGAAATGGAGTGCAAGCGGCCGTGTTATTGGCACCGAAATCATTCCTTACAGCGAATTAAAGCGTCCACGTATAGATGTCGTGGTGTCAGCCACAGGTTTATACCGTGACGCTTTTCCTAATGTCATGCAAATGCTAGCAAAAGCGGTCAATCAGGTCGCGGTATTAAAAGAAGACAATAACTCGATTTGGCAAAATAGTGAAAAAGTAAAAGCAGACTTACTGGCCGAAGGTGTTGATGAAAAAGAAGCAGAGTATTTATCAACTATTCGAATTTTTTCAAATCAATCAGGAGATTATGGTACCGGCGTAGACGACGCTGCTTGGGCCAGCGATACCTGGGAAGATGATAAAAAAATCTCTGATAACTACTTAGGAAAAATGGGCTATTTCTTCGGTGCTGACAATAGCCGCTGGGGAAAAAAAGCGGCAAATACTGACGGTAAAGAAATACAACTTTACGCCAAACAATTATCAGGCACTGACATCGCCATGTTTGCTCGTTCTTCAAATCTATTTGGTATGCTAAGTACTGATGACCCGTTTGAATACTTTGGCGCACTCAGTTTAGCGGTACGTAACATTGATGGTAAAAGTCCTGACATGGTAATAACCAACTTACGTGACGCTAAAAATGCCAAAGCCGAAGATGCCGGTTTATTCCTCGCCAAAGAATTACGTACTCGCATGTTTCATCCTCGCTGGATAAAAGAGCTACAAAAAGAAGGTTATTCAGGTGCCGTGTCGTTAGCCTCAAAAATAGATAACTTTTTTGGCTGGCAAGTCGTTGATCCTAACCTGATCAGAAACGATCAATGGGATGAGTACCTAGACATTTATGTTAATGACAAACTCGACCTGAAGCTCGACCAATGGTTTAAAGATATTAATCCTGCCGCCTTCGCCCGTATGATGGAACGCATGCTTGAAGCAGAGCGTAAAGACTATTGGCAAGCAGACCCTGAACGTTTGAAACAACTCGTTGAACAATATGTTGCCGTGGTTAATAACAATGACTTAGTGATTTTAAATGACGCGGTAAAAGCGCATGTCAATGAACTAGCCGAAGGTTTTGGTTTAGCGCCACTGGTAGCAAAAACCCTAGAAGCCATGGCCGCTAGCGCAAAAGCCCAGCAAGCGAAGAACAACCAACAACTTGCCGAAAAAAATGTAGAGAAAAAAGATGACTCTTCAGCAGAAACGAAACCAGAACAGCAAGTTGAAGGCCAAAAACTTGATAAACAAAACGCCCAAACTGTAGAGCCAAACGACTTTATCTACTATAGCTTGGCGGGCATATTATTGTTGATTGGCTGCGGTGCCGGTTGGCAAACCCGAAATAGCAAACATAATAAAAACCAGCTATTTACCTTAACTAAAAACAGCTAAACAGCATGAAATACCTGACATAATTACGCTATATTTGGCTTAATTTTCTTCAGTAAAGGCCGCAACAAGCGTTGCGGCCTTTACTGGATTATCTCACACCTACAACATCTCATTACTTGAGTCACTAATGTAAAAATTTTTAATGGCTTTTTATTGAGTAAAATCTACCTTATTGATAATAAAACACCACATTCCGTTCAAATTATAGACAACCCTTAGCAAGTGTAATAACCTGACAAGAGCTTGGTTTTTAATAACTAAATAGGCAAAAACAGGTTATTTTATAATTTTGAGTTACACTGAATTAAAGAGAAAAGTCTAATAAATGGAATGTAATAGATGCCAAATAATAAAGATATCAAAAAAGAGCAGCAGCAAGAAGCCGCTCAAGTAAATGAACTTGATCAGCTCCGGCAAATTGTTTTTGGCGTAGCAGAACAACAATTAAAACAGCAAATTTCCTCAACACGCAGTGATATCGAACATGCGTTAAGTAAACAAAACTCCAGTTTTAACGATCAACTAGCGCAAATTCAGGAAAGTGTTAACCAACGATTTTCTGAACTTGAGCAAAAACTGCAACTTTTTGATAATAATCATGACGATAACGAAGCTTCAATTGAGAAAAACCTTGCCAGTTTATCATCCGAGCATGAAATGTTTGCCAGTGCCACTCAACAAGACTTTAAAAATATAGAACAAGCACTTGATAATGAAAGTCAGTCGCTTAGCCGTAATTTCAACGTTCAGCTAGAGCAATTAAAAAGCCATCTAGAATCCGTATCAAATGAACTTAGTTCGTCAAAAACGGATAGAAAGACATTGGCTAAATTACTCGCAACCATGGCAACTAATTTAGAAGACGACCTAATATAATGCCGACAGATGCCACAACAGAACGTACTGAGTCAGAGCAACAATTAGAAAAAGTACGCGAGTTACTACTGGGTAAAGAGAACTGCAGAATAACCGCCAGCATACAAAAAGATGCCCGCAGTATAGTGGCAGAGGTTATTACTGAGGCACTGCATGACAGGCAACAAAAAGATCACTCTGTCGATAAAGTACTACAACCTTTTGTCGAAGACTCTGTCAAACATTCTGTTGCACACAATAGCGAACAAATGGTGAGTTCTTTATACCCACTTGTCGGTAGCTTAGTAAGGAAATCGGTCGCTGCTTTTCTCAGTGACTTTATGGAAAAAACCAACCAGTTATTAGAAAACAGCTTAACCATCAAAGGTTTAAAATGGCGTTTTAAAGCCAGGCAAAGTGGCGTTAGTTATGCGCAATATGCCGCATCTCAAACCTTTGTTTATCGTGTGGAACACGTGTTTCTTATTCATCGGGAAACGGGGCTTTTATTAAATACTGTCGCTCTAGATAATGAGAGCAAAAGCGACGCTGATATTGTCTCAGCTATGCTAACCGCCATTAATGATTTTGTTGGCGATTCATTTTTGCCCACTCAAGAAGGCCCAAAAGAACAACTACAGCTGTCTCTTATACACATCTCCGAGCCCACGAGACG
>OJDZ01001249.1_pt1 | contig 10355 bp, 9 predicted proteins | sample 1592981 | NCBI WGS metagenome assembly OJDZ01 (sample SAMN05416851, study PRJEB24817) | seawater metagenome | isolation source: Sea water | place: Canada:Atlantic | collected 2013-07
GAAGGTGAGAAAGCAAGCCGTAATTACCGCCGCTCAATTTATGTCATGAAAGACATTCAAATTGGCGACGAATTAACTAAAGATAATATACGCGTAATTAGACCTGGGTTTGGGCTTGCGCCAGAACATTATGAAACGGTATTAGGCAAGAGAAGTAACGTGGCACTTAAGCGAGGTTCAGCGCTGCCAGCTTCTTTCATCGAATAAGTTCTCTTAGTAAGGTGATAACATGAAATGTCAATCAATGATAGTTGTTGGAAGTGGTATTGCGGGCATTTACGCCGCTCTGCAGGCCAAAACAAAATTTCCGAAGGCTAGTGTCTCACTAATAGAGCAAAATGATCAGCTAGGCGGTTTATTATCATCGACCAATATCGGCGGGCACTGGTTCGACTATGGAACTCATGTGCCAAGATTCACCGGTGATAGTGACATAGATACCCTTTTGTTTTCATCGATAGATTTACCTGAATTTCGACAGTTTCAGAACATTAACGCCGCTAATGTGGGGCCATTTAATTCCCTATACACACAATCTCCTAATCCGTTTTTAGGCAGTGCGAAAAACAAACGCCAATACCGACAGATCGCTGAGCTAAAACGGATCGATACCGATAAGCGTTCCGTCAGTATAGAGTACGCTTCATTACAGGCTCAGCTAAACGCCAGGTTTGGCCCAAGCCTGACAGAAAACTTCTTTGAGCCTTTAATGAACAAACGTTTTGGTGTTTCGCTGTGTGACTTAGCGCCCAATAGCCATAAAATTATTGGGTTGCAGCGGCTTATTTTAGGAGACGCTGAGCTGATGCGAGAGCTTAAAGGGTCGCCGTTTCTGGATGAGGTACTTGCATTTGCGTCTCAGGACGAAGGGTTGTCACCTTTAATGAACATCTACCCAAAAGGGGAACAGGGTATCCGCTTGTGGGTTGATAAATTAATCACAAATTTACGAGAATGTGGCGTTAAGATATATACCAAAACTGATATTTGCGACATCAACACTACGGGGAATGTAATTAACAGCGTTACCTTTTCCTCAGGTGAGAAAGTTGCCTGTGATTTGTTAGTTTGGACAGCGCCTCTGTTTACGCTTATTCGCGCGGCTAAACTCAAATACATTCCATCGATGCGCCCGACATTCCGCACCAGCTCACTTTATCATTTCGTATTTCCCGACGCGCCTTTGATTCACTCAAATTACGTGAATGTCTACGATGCGGAGTTTTCTTCCTTCAGAGTGACACTTTATAGCAACTTGTCGAAAACAGATACTGATAATCACCGTATAACCGTTGAGATTATGCATGGCAGTGACGAGCCAGCCCCTTCTAGCGAAACTATCTGTCAAGAGTTATACAGTATGGGCATTGTTGCTTCATCAAGCCGTCCCTCCTTAAGCCACGTTTCAGCAGCGGCGAGCGGGTTTCCAGTATTGACGCCCGCATTCAAACAAGAAATGGAAAAACAACAACATTTCATTGAATCAAAGTTAGCCAATGTTATGACCTTGGGTAAAGCTTCTGGAAGTGCCTTTTTTATGGCCGACGTAGTAAAAGAAGCCAAAGAGAAACTAACCCAGTATTCTGAAAAAGTGTCTGCAGTGGCTATATAGTTAGCTGCCTATCAAACGTTAAAGTAGCTCAGTGCTTTAAGCGATACTATTGAGCTACTTCACCTTGCTCCTACTTATCAATATTTCTATTGTCGCAAAATTCTCTGCACGTAAAGTGGGAAGGTATCGTAAACGCTCCCCAGATCCAGTCGTCATTGCGCTTTCAGGCAAAGGTGACACTGAGAAAACGATGAAGTTGTGGCAGTCGTAGATGTAAAAATCGTCAAAGCAAGCCAAATCAATCTTTTCTATCGCCTCAAGCTCTGGCAGTTCGTCTGGTATTTTAGGCAGAACAAACTTAATTTCACTGCTGCAAGTAGACGCAAGCAACGCAATGTAAAAGCCATACTCTTGAGCCGAGGCATATCCCTCTAACCACGTAAGTTCTTCAAATACAGGTGGCAAATAAATTACAACCTGATCTGAAGGCGTCTTACAACTGTCGACTAAATGAGACAAGTCCTTTGCATTAGTCACCAGTACACATAATTTATCGTTTCTTGGCACATCTTTAGTGTTGCCAAACAGCTCGACAAGAACTTGATTTTTTGTCTTATCATTATTTTCACTACAATCAAGAGGTAACGAAAGCGCCTCGCTCATTGATTTTAAGGCTTCTCTTGAATGGGCACTATCAACACTTATTTTATGCTGAGAGAAATATTGTTTTAGGGCCGAACGCTGCCTTTCTAATGGAAAGCTGGTCACAAAATCGAGTTCATAAGGTGCTAGAGTCATGCTATCGATAATATCGTCCAAGCACACTGCCCAATATCCTAGCGTTCGATTAAAAGCGTCAAAAACAATTTCTTTGTCTTCAAAGTTAAGCACTTTGTTAAGCACACTGTTGATATAGTTTACAGAGCCGTTCATATAGTAGAAAAGTGTTGCGTTTCCGCTATGGTAAGCATCGATGAGTACCATCCTTGTATCATCAATACACGTCTCAGCTTGCTTAATAGATTCAATTTTCTGCTGTGCAATCGCCCGCAGGCTTTTCAGGCCTTCCAATAAATCTTCAACCTTGTGTTTCTCATTGTACCGAGAAGCAAAGACTTCTGTGTCGATTAACGTATAGGCTTTACGCTCAATCCATTGCATTAGCTCTTGCTTTGTATCAGGCGATGAAGAAACAATAACATTGTCTTTAAGTAATGCTCGGGCGCCTTCTATTTTTGCACCGTCATTCAGATTATAAAATTCTGTTTTATAACCCGCTATCGTCTGTTCCATTACCGTTTTCGACATTTTGAATTCGTATTTGGTGTTTACGTAGGTGCGTAAATTCCCTTCAACGATAAGCGATGCGTTGTATTCTTGCTGATAACTGTAAAGCTCTTTCCCGTTAGCTTGGTAATATCCCGATGATTTTGAATGATGGTGGTTGATATCGACGAACCCCATGTCAACGCCAAGCAGATATACCTCTTTAAACCCAATTTCGCAGACCAAATTCACGACGAAATTTGAAACTGTTGGGTAGGACGTTTTTAAACCTGCGAACGGCTTGTCTGGAAACAATGAGCTCATCATCAAACTCGCAGCTTCGCCAGTTTTAAATGCAAGGAAAGTTTCTTTATACAGTGAAATGGTGTCGGGATGTAAGCCATTACAGCTAATAAGTCGAATCTTCTTAAGGTATTCTGGATCCTCAATGCGAGTACTCCAGTCAAAGGTCGTTCTGTTCTGTTCAACTTCTGCATGAAAATCCGGAACAATCCCGTTCTTATGTAATGCCTGTAACGCTGTGCCGCAGCTTATTATAATGGCATTGTCTTTCTCTTCGTGAAGCAAGGGCAATAAGCCATCTAATGACGGTCCATTTCCAACAACCAAAACTGGCACATCTCTAAGGTGCTTGTGACGATTTTTATCGTTTAATTCAGACAAAAATCGGACCTTGTTCTCTAAAGCCCACTTTGTATGAGCAACACCGTATCGTGAGTGTTCAAAATAATCGCCCATTGCGACAATTAAACGCAGCTCTTCTCGTAATTTGTTAATGGCAGGCTCTAGTAAAAGGTTATCATAGCCTTTTAATAGATAGGTGTTAGTTAGATTGTACGTGCCGATAGTCTGGAACTGACGCAGAATGTCTTTAACAAGATGGGTTCCGTCATCCCCAATGTTTAAGTATAAACGGCCTTCACTTTCATCAATTTTTTGTATTATTGCGGCCCAATCAATAGAAAAAAGTGATGCATAGAAAAAATCTCTATTCGGCTCAACCAAAAACATTTTCTCGACATCATATTCGTCTAGTAACCTTTCTAGCTGCACCCCTTGCCCCAGCCCAAAAATAATCAACGATTTAATGACCGACGGCAAAGCACCTTGCGCCTCAGCCATATCTTTCATTTCTTGCTGAACACGAAGCACCGTTTGGTAGTGGAAGTACCGTTTCAGTTTCCCTCCAGTGTAATTTAACACTAGACCATCGCGATTTGGGTTTGTCTTAAACAAGTCAACAACGCGTTCTGCGTCTTGAACTGGATCTTCCGTATAAAGAAAACTACCAGTTTTATTATGAACAAGGTTTACCGCGCTATGTTCATTAGCCACAACCGTCCAGTGAGAAATCTCATAATGTTCAAATTCAGCCGCTATATCGGGAAAATAGCTTTTTAAAACAGTAATGTTTGACTCAAAGAGGGCATGGTTTAAGCTGTCCTCGTTCCATTTTTTTGGCTCAACAACAGGTGGCCACGGAACAATGTAGTCTTCAAATGTTCTTTTCTTACCATACAGCCTAGTACGCTTGCTCAACACCCAATCGGTGTTTTCCAGCGCATTGCGAATTCTGTCAAAACTATCAGAATGGTAATGAAAATAGATAAATGCATTTTCTCTTTTTACGTGCTCGTAAAACTCAGAGAAATCATTAAACAACGACTCGCCATTTTTTTCTATTTGAAGATAAATCGCTATATTATTTCTTTTTGCAATTTCAAATACAGAAAGCCAGACTCCCGTGTATAAAGAGCAAACGAGGTAGTCAATATTTGGTTCATAGATAATGACATGCTTTATCGAGAGATCGGCTTCCATTAGCTTAGGTAGATGCAAACCAAGTCCTAGCCCCATAACGACTAACGTATCATTTTTTGCGTTTACGTCCAGCAGAGAGCTGTGTGTCTCTGGCGTAAATTTGAATTGAGTCGGTGCTGAAAGAAACTGTTCAACGCTACGTTGGACTGATCGATTAATATTGTCACCGTACAACACGTTACCCGAGCCATAATCAACGACGTCAAACTCACCATCAGCATTTAGGTACACTGAAGATTTTCGTTGCTTAGCTTTATTTAATAATTTGTATATAGGCGGCATGGTTCTTCTAAAAACCAAAAGACTCTGTTCTAAGTTGCGCGATAAAAACGAGGCCATTTGCGATTCAATACGGCTCTGAAGATCTTCATTTTTATTTAAAAATAATTGTATTGCTCTACGCATTTTTACTCATATCTCTTTAGTGCAGTTTTAGCTCTAGCAAATTCAAGCAATTTATTTTTGTATGCATGGAGCAATTTATTTGCCATATCATCTAAATGACTTTGAACTTCATTTTCATTTCTTGCGAACTTTTTGCGCTCTTCGTAGGGTAAACGCTTTAGCTCGCGCAAAATGACTTTGTGCCTAACGGTAATGAGGTGAGATAGAGTAGAAAACTCGTCATCCCCTTCCTCTTCGACTAGGCTTTTTATGATATACCGGTTTAGTACGCGAAGAAAAAGGGGTGTATGGGAATGGCTTAGGTCGGGAGCTATATTATCGGTCACACTGCTTCACGGTTTTGACGTTGTTTTTCATAAGCCTCAGCTCTTGCACTTTCAGGGATCTGGGCCCAAGCATCTCTAATTGGTGCAAGCAGATTAGATACTTCATCCAAAATATTCAAGTCGTTCTGCACGTGGGCTTCACTTAGCCGCATAATCATATAGTCGTAAAGCGAAAACAAATTTTGTGAAATATCCCCACCGGCTTCCATATCTAATGTATCTCTTAAGTGCAGAAGAATAGCACTGACTTTAGATATTAGCTCTCCTTTAGACTCAAGTTCGCCTCGCTCCATCGCTCCCTTTGCGTACGCAATACGGTCTAAAGCTCCTTGCAGAAGCAATAACGTTAATTTGTGCGGTTCTGCACTAGCTATATCTTGTTTTAAATTGCCTTTCCGGTAAGCATTAATACCTTTAAGTGACATGTGAACTCCTAAACTTTTTTACAACGCCGCCAAAAGCGCAGACCCAGTCCGATTAAGTTGTGAAACTGTTTGATCTAGATTTAGATATTTACCCCTTACAATTTGCTCGAAACTAATCATTCTAAGCTCCAATGTCTCTCTGTCAGAGAATACGCTTTCGCGAACATCTTTTGCTGATTTTTCTCTCAAGCTTATAAGCCCATCTGAAGCCGAAAACTCATCCACAAATTCATAAAGTTTAACAGCGATACCTTCGTTCTCGTCGGTAAATAACTTGGAAATGTCATCGAAATTGTCTTCAAGCGCGTCTTTGAGACGATCTTCCCCAGACCCCAAGCCAAAATCACTTGTTCCAATTTCAAGCCTACCATCTTGGTCCAGTTCAACTCCTAACCTAAAAAGTCCACCTAAAACCGAAGAACTAACATTATCACCAACAATGGATGCTAGGCCCGATTGCATTCCCCTTAAGAGCGCATCACCCGCAAGCGCTCCATCATCTTCTAGTTCAGATGTCCCATACTTAGTCAGTTTGTCTATTTCGTCTGCCAGGGAGTTGTAATTATCAACAAAGTCGCGAATTTTTTGTTCCAACCCTTCTTTGTCGAAACCAATATTTAGTTTCGTTCCTATTGGTTCTCCTGCATTATCTTTCGGCGAAAGGGCGTTGACAGTGAAAGAGACATTTTGAATAGTATTATCAAACTCATTACTTTCACTCTGGACCTCGATTCCATCAACAAAAGCAATAGCGTTTTGCGAAGCTTCAATATTGTTATTATCTATATTAGCCGGACCACTTCCAGTCGCCAATCTGTCTAGCTCAGTGTTTCCATTATCGTTAGTAATGGTGAGGTCATTGCCTATTCCCGTCTCTTCTGAAACAAAAACCAATCTAGGACCGGCCCCTGTGCCTGTCTCGATGATATTAGCAGTGATACCAAAATTATCATCGGAATTATTTATCTGTTCTCGCAATGAGGCCAATGTACTGGTGCCATCAACGTTTATAGTAAAAGATTTGTCTGTACCTACATTGAAGGTTAATGAACCGGTACCTCCAGAAAGCAGGGGATCGTTACTAGAAGAAAATGCGCCATCATTCGTGGTGATACGACTTCCACTCGCAAGTTGAGTCACAGTGATATCATATTCGCCACGCAAAGCGGAACTAGTCGCGTCTGCAGAGAGAATGTCGACGTCCTCAGACGGATTCGTAATAGTTGGCTCCCGTCCGTTTATATCACTATCCGTGCGAAGATCATCTACAGCATCTTTAAACTCAGACAACTTTGACTTGACTGTTCCTAAAGCAGAAATTTCAGCTTCTACAGCCTCTTCTCTAGCGTTAAGTCTGTCTTCTTTTGGTTTGCGCTCTGCACTAATGAGCTGCTGGACTAAATCATCCAAAGCAAGACCTGAGCCTACGCCAAGCGAACTAATAGTCATATTCTACCTCGTTTCAGACTTCGTTGTTAATAAACACCCCGACACTATTCACCACGTCTTCCTTAAGTTCCTCTATCCGAGCGGCAATCTTCAGCACCTCCTCGGAAGGAATCTGCCTTATTACATCTCCTGATTGCCCATCTTTGACTGTGACAATCGAGCGGTCTGTCGTTTTGTCAAAAGAAAATGTCAAATCTCTTTTTTGTGCCTGTAAAAAAGAATCAATGTCCGATACCGCCCTTTCAAGCAATTCAGCTCTTTCTATTAAGTAAGTATCGGCTCGTGCTTCTGAATCTTGAAGAGAAAATTGAGTTTTCTCAGCTTGACTCAGTGTCAATGACGTTTGAACTCTACTCTCCAGGTCTTTTTCATTTGTGCGCTCACCAGCGCTGCTAGGTTGTGGAAAATTTCTGTCCTTAATATCTCTTTTGTCATTTGCTTGAGCCACAGCTGACTTAGGAGTATCAGCAACAACCTTGCCAATCTGAGCATTTTGAATCTCCATTTTTAACTCCTTTGAAGACAACAAAACGGATGCTAACTTTTTTAAAAGCACATCCGTTATATCTACACAAAACGATTTTAAAAACCGTTTGCTATCCTAGTAATGATAGCGCAGTTTGAGGTCGCTGATTTGCCTGACTTAATATCGAAACAGATGCTTGCTGAATGATCTGATTTCGAGTTAACTCGGCAGTTTCGGATGCGAAGTCAGTATCTCTAATCTGAGAACGTGCTGCTGTAACGTTTTCTGCGATACTACTCAAATTCCTTATCGTGGATTGAAAGCGATTTTGTAATGCACCGAGTTCTGCACGCGAGCTACCAATTACAGACAGGGCACCATCAATGTCCGATAACATCGCAGATGCGCCGCCCGCTGATAGCACATTACCGTCTATCCCCAAACCTGAGGCACCATATCCCCCCGCACGCGATAGATTGACGCTTATGTTTTGGCCACCGTTAGCGCCCACTAAAAACACTGCTGAGTAGCCACCATCCAGTAAACTTACTCCAGCAAATGCTGTAGTCTCACCGATACGGGACATTTCTAGCCTTAGTGCGGATACTTCCTCTTGCAGGGCGACTCTATCAGCGGAACTATTTATACCGTTCTGAGCTTGGACTGCCAGTACACGGATTCGCTGTAGCGAAGTGGTGGTCTCTTGAAGAGCCCCTTCAGCAGTTTGCGTTAATGAAATCGCATCATTAGAATTTCTCACGGCTTGATTTAAACCCTGAACTTGAGATGTGAGACGATCAGTGATCTGTAGACCAGCAGAATCATCAGCGGCGCTATTAATTCTGAAGCCCGAAGACAGTCGTTCGAATGATGTGCTTAGTTTGTTACTTACGTCGAAAAGTTGACGCTGAGCGTTCAAAGACGATACGTTGGTATTAACGAATAAAGACATTAGATTACCTCCTAAGGACAAGTCGTACTCATTGGTACATACAAATCCATCCAGTTTATATTAGCTGGGTCACTACGCCTGCTAACCTCAATTGCAAAAAGTAAGTAAATTACCCCTCAACTAAGTTATCGGCCCGGGCTTTAGTTTCTTTAGTCATTTTTTTAACTTTTTTAAATAATTTTATTAATTGCAATTATAGCTCTGATTCTAAAAGTTTTTTATTTCTTCTCAAATCAATAGAACAGATACTCATACCTCTTCTGCAGCTACAATCAGTTGTTAAAGACAATGAATTGAACCTTATGGGGTAGTAACCTAAAGAAGTGGCAACAAAATTAAGTTTTAAATTAGCCAGCTTGCCATTTAGAAAGCAAGATTTAAGTAAAGCGACGTGACTATTAATAATAAATAGGATGTAGAATTGAAGTTGGCATCAAAGATGCTTTAGTATAAGTAGATTACAGTGTTGCTCCACTGAAGTCTGAAATTGGTGGGATGTTTCGGCGATTATAAAAAAAAGGCCGAGACATAATATCTCGGCCAATTTGCTCACGTTAGGAGATTGAGCAAAATTAGTTTCTGTCGGCTGGCAGGGTTTAGTAGGACAAACTGGCCTCTCAACCAACACTTCTACACTCTCAGTCCTGTTAGTCGGCGCTTTCTTAAAGGTGCGACCTCTCGGTCGCATTCCTTTCCAGGGAATGGCCTCTCAACTCCTTCCCAAAAAATAAAGAATTATCCGCCTAGTAGAGATAATGCAGCTTGAGGCCTCTGATTAGCCTGAGACAAGACGGTAGTAGTAGCCTGCTGTAAAATCTGATTGCGAGTAAGTTCTGCTGTCTCAGTGGCAAAGTCAGTATCTCTAATACGTGATCTTGCCTCAGATACATTTTCCGCAATATTGCTTAAGTTTCGAATTGTTGATTGAAATCTGTTTTGAGTGGCACCTAGCTCAGCTCTAGTACTCCCGATAATTGATAATGCAGTATCAATATCAGACAACATTGCAGATGCTCCGCCGGCGGATAATACATTGCCATCGATGCCTAGGCCTGATGCTCCATAACCGCCCGCTCTAGATAAGTTAACACTTATTTTTTGACCTGCATTTGCGCCGACTAGGAACGTTGCAGAGTAACCACCAGTCAACAGACTGACCCCACCAAACTCTGTTGTTGAACCTACTCTTGAAAGCTCTAGCCGCAGTGCCGACACCTCCTCTTGCAAGGCAACCCTATCAGCTGAACTATTGATTCCATTTTGAGCTTGAACTGCAAGCGTTCGAATGCGCTGTAACGCCGTTGTCGTCTCTTGCAGAGCTCCTTCAGCAGTCTGAGCTAATGAAATTCCATCGTTAGCATTACGAACAGCTTGATTAAGGCCTTGGATCTGTGACGTCATCCGATCGGTTATTTGCAAACCCGCCGCGTCGTCGGCAGCGCTATTAATTCTGTAGCCAGATGAAAGCCTCTCAAATGCTGTACTCAAATTGTTGCCAGTTGTGAATAGCTGACGTTGAGCATTCAGCGAAGATATATTGGTATTTACAAATAGACTCATGGGGTCTCTCCTAACAGTTTCGAGTGATTGCGCTATTGGTTTTATTATTTGCGCGTTGTATTAAATCTGTCTCTTATACACATCTGACGCTGCCGACGATATGCAGTGTGTA
>OJDZ01001262.1_pt1 | contig 10298 bp, 9 predicted proteins | sample 1592981 | NCBI WGS metagenome assembly OJDZ01 (sample SAMN05416851, study PRJEB24817) | seawater metagenome | isolation source: Sea water | place: Canada:Atlantic | collected 2013-07
TTTAATGAAAAGCCATTAGCAGTGTATTGAGTAAATACTTGAGTTTGTTCGTCGTGCTTTATGTAAGGCGGGTCAGCATAGCACTGACACTTCATACCTCTTCCAGTAAACCTATCTTCCATTTCGTACAAAAAGTCGGAGAACTCCATATTATAAAAAGTCGCGTCTTCAAGCTTTTCAGCAAAATGCTCTAATTCCTTTTCTGGATAATATGGGGAGCTATACCGGCCAAAAGGCGTGTTGAATATACCCCTTGAGTTGTATCTCAAAAGCCCGTTAAAACAATGCCTATTAAGATATAGGAGCAATAACGCTCGCTCAGTATTGTCCTGTGATTGGTTAAACTTTTCTCTCACCGAATAATAGAATTCAGGGTTATTGGTCGACGTATTAAATAGCTTTCTACTTTCAATGATAAACGTGCTTACATCCTGTTGTATGAACCGATACAGTGAAATTAGGTCTGTGTTGGCATCATTGAGGTGATATTCCTTATATTTGGTATTCAGTGGTACCGATGCGCTCCCGATGAATACGTCAATAAGCACATCACCTTTCTTGGGTAAGTGTCTCAGCAGTCTTTTCATCATTAGCTGCTTAGAGCCTGGATATTTTAGCGGCGCACGTTGATTCATAGTATTATCACTCGAATTCTTTCTATCATTAAGTGTGCTAGTTTTTACTCTTCGATATTATCGTCAACGGTGTGAGTATTGACGATCCTAGCCGCAGTATTGAAAAATTCGAAATCAACGAGAGCTTCCATCTTCGGATTGCCCTTCCTTTTTTTGCTTTTCTTAGCGTCGTCCCATCCTGCGTTGTAGGAGAGTTCTATGAGCATCTTTACTCTGTTTCTGTCATTGGGGTTAAGGCGTAATAGAAAGTGTTCTAAAAAAAGATTTGTTGACGGCGGGAGCTCGTCTGAGATGCGCTGTTTGGCAGCGGCAACCTCTTCATCCGTCGTGACGGCGTAATCCTTAGAGAATAACATCTCGAAAACTTCATCATAGTTTTCGGCGTATGTTTCTCCCTTAACTATGTCAATTAATTGCTTAGTCTTTGGTGACACCTCAATCGTCTCTATATTTTTAAGACCTCGGTGTTTAAAAGCACGATAACGATTTTGAAATTGCTTAATGACAGGTTGTGATAGCCACGGCCTCATCGCCTTATATAGGGGTCTGGGCTCAAGGGATAGCCATGTATTGAGTATGTTGGTGTCAGTGGCCAAAAGGGTTTCTTTATCCTGCAGATACTCTGACTCTGGCACTGATTTTAAGAACTTAATGAGGTGTTTGTGGAGGTATGACGTCCAAAGGCTTGCGCGGGATTGCGCTTTGAATTCCTCAAAGGTTTTCTCGAAGGCAGTGACTTTGGCTGGTCTTATATATTTACGCATCGCGATGAAACATCTGGTTTTACCCAGTCCTCTCCACTCGGGTATTTTTGCTTCTATACTAAAGGGGGTTTGAATATCCTTTTCACGTAATGAACTTAAAAAAGACGCTAATTGTTCGTCCAAAAATGCCTGCCAAAGACTGTCTTCTGTCATGATATTTGCTCGCTATCAAATTTGTTCCATCATATAGTAAATCGGCGCCAACATAAAAACGTTATTTGTAACGCTTTTTATTTTGCCTATAACTCCCCTACCCGGCATATTAGAATAAAGAGTTACATGTAATGTTTTATAAAAAGTCTTGATCACCTCACTCCCCTGCTCTATTATTCAATATAACCCGAATTATCTTAAATAATAAAAAAGAGCGAATTTATGTCCTCCATGCTAATTCATGTCGATAATGTACCGATGGCGATCGCAGAGTCAGATCGCGAACGCGTCATAGAGAATTTACGTGAATTAAAAGATGACGTATGGGAGCTGAAATCAGAAAATACGAAACGGGCCTATCAGTACGACTTCAATCAGTACTTGGCGTTTTGCAAAGATAACGCACTGCCGGCTATGGCCAGCGATGTTAATGTGACTAAAGCAACGTGTCGTGCCTATCTAGACTACCTGATGTCGACCAAACTGAAGCATCACACCATACGCCGTAAAATTGCTTCAGTGCGCTATTTCATTGGGGTAAGCGAATTACCGGACCCGTGGAAACAGTCAAAACTCTTTGCCGAATACACTAATCACAAGATAAACCAAAAGCCCAGCCGCCAGTCTCAAGCAGTACCAATGCGCCTTGAAAACATCGATGCTATCAATGCAAAACTCGATACGGATTCTCTGATTGGTTTACGTGACGCCGTCATCTTTAACACGGCCATTGATACCATTTTCAGGGCGTCAAATCTTCTGGCTATCGACCTGGTGCATATCGATTTTAACAAGCAGCGCATCTTCGCCCCGCGCTCTAAGACCGATAAATCAGGCAAAGGTCAGTATGGCTACATTTCAAAAACAACTATCGAGCTCATCGATAAATGGCTTACCTTGACCGGTATTATCGATGGCCCTTTATTGAGAAAACTATCGCCTAAGCAAACTGTGCAAGATTCAGCGATGCAATATCATGCATTATTGGCCAGATATAAAAACTTAGCGTCAATACTCAATTTAGAATTCAAACCAAGTTGTCATAGCACGCGGGTTGGTGGCGTAGTGACAATGTTTGAGCGGGGTGTCTCGTTAGATCAAATTCAAAAAGCCGGTGGGTGGACAAGTTCAGCGATGCCGATGCATTACGGTGAAGAATTAGATGTAACGAAAACAGGTATGGCGAACGTAAGGTAACCTTCATTATTCTTAAATTAAATGTATTTATATATGTACATTATTGCTAAATAATGCTATTTGTATAAATATAGATACATCTATAGTTTGAATAATGAGCAGAGAATCTATCGGCAATCAACTAAAGGCAAAACGAAAACATCACCGCATGAGTCAGGATGATGTTGCCAAAAAACTCAAGACAGGCCGTCCCCGAATATCTCAAATTGAGAACGGCCGTTATCAGGGATCACTGCAACTGCTTGAGCGCTACTTAACTCTAATGGACTTAGAGTTAACAGCCATCCCCATTAATCACCGCCCGAAATTTGATGAACTTGGGGCCATTTACGATGACGACTAATTTAATTCTCGCAAGCTTACCCGAACGGATTCTCCGACTGAGCGTTCATGTGGCCGGACAATCGTCTGGTATCTTAAATCGGACGGCCCAATTTAGCTATACGTATACTAATGAAGATTTGCCAGTATCGTTAACGATGCCTTACCAACCTGAGTCGTATACGCATGGTGCACTGCATCCAATATTCACGCAGAATCTGCCTGAAGGTTATCTGCGACGGTATATTTCTGAGAAGCTCATACGCTATGCTAACGTCGATGATATGTACTTACTGGCGCTTATGGGGGAGAAAGGCATAGGCCACTTATCTTACGATGCCGGCATCACCATGCCAGAGCCTAATCCAATCACCATCGATGACATACTGCACTGGTCTGGCAAAGAAAGTTTATTCCCTCAACTACTGGACCGTTACTACTTAAATGGTATGGCATCCGGCGTTCAGCCTAAGGTAATGGTATCCCGTTCGACTCTCTTACAACAAGACGTTATTGTTAAAACCTTTGATGACGAATTCCCGTTGCTGACAGTCAACGAGTTTGTTTGCATGAAATGCGCTGAGTACTGTGGTCTGGATACCCCCAAGGTATGGCTATCAGATGATTTGCAGCACTATGTGGTAGAGCGCTTTGACGTAGATAATGACGGCAATAAAATGGGTATCGAGGATTATGCTACGCTCATGGGGCGCACTGGAGACCAGAAATATTTAGGTAGTTATGAAAATGTGATGAAGGCAACACACCGCAATACACACTCCCCTGAAGAAGTAGACAAGATGTTTACGCTGATTGCATTTAACTGCTTGATTGGAAACGGTGACGCGCACCTTAAAAACTTTTCATTGCAATATTCCACTAATCAGTCAGACATACGACTTAGCCCAGTGTATGACGTCACTCATACGCTCATCTATCCAACTATAGACAACACAATGGCGCTTAAATTGCGCAAAAGCAGGTCTTTCCCTACGAGGCGGGATTTAATAGAGTTTGCTTTTAATGCAGGAATGACACGCTCTTTTGCTGCCGATACAGTCGATAGCATGGCGCAGGGTATCCTTGAATGCCTTTCATCGCTGAACGAGGTTTTACTTATGGACGGATTACGGGAGTCGATAGAAAAGCATGTAAACTCCACTATGGCTAAGCAGAGTGTATATAGCGTTTATCGGCATGATAAGAAGAAAAAGTACCAGTAAATCAGAAACGGGCCTATCAGTACGGCTTCAATCAGTACCTGGCGTTTTGCAAAGATAACGCACTGCCTGCTATGGCCAGCGATGTTAATGTGACTAAAGCATCGTGTCGTGCCTATCTGAATCACTTGATGTCGACCAAACTTAAGCATCACACCATACGCCGTAAAATTGCTTCAGTGCGCTATTTCATTGGAGTAAGCGAATTGCCGGACCCGTGGAAACAGTCAAAACTCTTTGCCGAATACACCAACCATAAGATAAATCAAAAGCCCAGCCGACAGTCTCAAGCCGCGCCTATGCGCCTTGAAAATATTGACGCCATCAATGCAAAACTCGATACGGATTCACTGATTGGGTTACGTGACGCCGTCATCTTCAATACAGCGATAGACACAATTTTCCGGGCTTCAAATTTGTTAGCGATTGAGCTCCATCACATCGATTTTGCCAAACAACGGATCTTCGCCCCGCGCTCTAAAACCGATAAATCAGGTAAAGGCCAGTATGGCTATATATCAACAACCACTATCAATCTTATCGATAAATGGCTTACGAGAACGGGCATTGCTGATGGCCCTTTATTGAGAAAGCTATCCCCAAAGCAAACGGTGCAAGATACCGCGATGCAATACCATGCACTACTGGCTAGATACAAGAATTTAGCGGGATTACTCAATCTAACGTTTAAACCAAGCTGCCATAGTACCCGGGTCGGAGGTGTAGTAACCATGTTTGAACGTGGTATCTCATTAGATCAGATTCAAAAAGCCGGCGGATGGACAAGTTCAGCGATGCCGATGCATTACGGTGAAGAATTTGATGTAACGAAAACAGGTATGGCGAACGTAAGGTAACCTTCGTTATTCTTATATTAAATGTATTTATATATGTACATTATTACTAAGGAATGTTATTTGTATATATATAGATACAAATATAGTGTGAATAATGAGCAGAGAATCTATCGGCAATCAGCTAAAGGCAAAACGAAAACATCACCGCATGAGTCAGGATGATGTTGCCAAAAAACTCAAGACAGGCCGTCCCCGAATATCTCAAATTGAGAACGGCCGTTATCAGGGATCACTGCAACTGCTTGAGCGCTACTTAACTCTAATGGACTTAGAGTTAACAGCCATCCCCATTAATCACCGCCCGAAATTTGATGAACTTGGGGCCATTTACGATGACGACTAATTTAATTCTCGCAAGCTTACCCGAACGGATTCTCCGACTGAGCGTTCATGTGGCCGGACAATCGTCTGGTATCTTAAATCGGACGGCCCAATTTAGCTATACGTATACTAATGAAGATTTGCCAGTATCGTTAACGATGCCTTACCAACCTGAGTCGTATACGCATGGTGCACTGCATCCAATATTCACGCAGAATCTGCCTGAAGGTTATCTGCGACGGTATATTTCTGAGAAGCTCATACGCTATGCTAACGTCGATGATATGTACTTACTGGCGCTTATGGGGGAGAAAGGCATAGGCCACTTATCTTACGATGCCGGCATCACCATGCCAGAGCCTAATCCAATCACCATCGATGACATACTGCACTGGTCTGGCAAAGAAAGTTTATTCCCTCAACTACTGGACCGTTACTACTTAAATGGTATGGCATCCGGCGTTCAGCCTAAGGTAATGGTATCCCGTTCGACTCTCTTACAACAAGACGTTATTGTTAAAACCTTTGATGACGAATTCCCGTTGCTGACAGTCAACGAGTTTGTTTGCATGAAATGCGCTGAGTACTGTGGTCTGGATACCCCCAAGGTATGGCTATCAGATGATTTGCAGCACTATGTGGTAGAGCGCTTTGACGTAGATAATGACGGCAATAAAATGGGTATCGAGGATTATGCTACGCTCATGGGGCGCACTGGAGACCAGAAATATTTAGGTAGTTATGAAAATGTGATGAAGGCAACACACCGCAATACACACTCCCCTGAAGAAGTAGACAAGATGTTTACGCTGATTGCATTTAACTGCTTGATTGGAAACGGTGACGCGCACCTTAAAAACTTTTCATTGCAATACTCCACCAATCAGTCAGACATACGACTTAGCCCAGTGTATGACGTCACTCACACGCTCATCTATCCAACTATTGATAATACAATGGCGCTTAAAATGCGTAAGAGCAGAGCTTTTCCTAAGAGGCGTGATTTAATAGAGTTCGCCTTTAGTGCAGGAATGACACGCTCTTTTGCTGCCAATACAGTCGATAGTATGGCGCAGGGTATCCTCGAGTGCCTGGCTTCGCTGAATGAGGTTTCTTCCATGGACGGATTACGGGAGTCGATAGAGAAGCATGTAAACTCCACGATGGCTAAGCAGAGTGTATATAGTGTCTATCGGCATGATAAGAAGAAAAAGTACCAGTAAATCAGAAAATACGAAACGGGCCTATCAGTACGATTTCAATCAATACCTGGCGTTTTGCAAAGATAACGCCCTGCTGGCCATGTCCAGCGATATCAATGTTACTAAAGAATCACACCATACGCCCAAAAATTGTTTCAGTGCGCTATTTTATTGGGGTGAGCGAATTACCCGACCCCAGGAGACAGTCAAAACTCTTTGCCGAATACACTAATCACAAGATAAGCAAAAAGCACAGCCGCCAGTCCCAAGCCGCGCCCACGCGTCTTGAAAATATCGCTGCTATCATTGCTAAAGTCGATACTGATTCACTGATTGGGTTACGTGACGCCGCCATCTTCAACTCATCGATAAATGGCTTACATTAACTGGTATTGTCGATGGCCCTTTATTGAGAAAACTATCCCCCAAAACAAACGGTGCAAGATATCGCTATGCAATACCCTCACTGTTTTCAGAGCAAAAAAACTAGACGTCCGTTTTACGTCTTGAGCAGCCTAACAACGGGAGTCGGTCAAATGCAGACATTGATTGAATACTGTATAGGGACAGGTTTTATCTGTAATTCGGAAATTGCATGCTTACAACCCAGCTTTGGAAAAATAATAATCCTCTATAGCTGTATTTCGTGTTCAACCAGACTGAAGCTGTACCTTTGCAGGTCCATCTGGAATGCTTGTATATTTAAGCTGTGTTTGTAGTTAGCTGAGACGATTATTTATTTTACTTTTAATGTTTTTAGTTCATTGATGCCCATTTTTGCGCCAGCATAAACCCCTTTCAACAACTTTCTTTTATATGGATGTATACCAGCTTTTCTAAAGTTATCTATTACGCGGAACTCGCTTTCATATTCCCAGTCAATGGATTTAGTTAGAAGTAACTTATCTAATTTTTGGCTCGCATTTTCCTTACCTTGTAACACTGGTCTATCGCTTGAATAATTAACTTCTAGAGCTACCAATGAGTTAAGGCGTATTTCAGGTGTTTCAAGAGCCGAACGAGGGCCATACCACTCTGGTTCAAACTCAAGCACAAAGCCAGTATGGTGACGACAGTAATGTGACCACATTAACAAATTGTCTTTATTACTGCTTAAGCTTAAAACTCCTATATCGCTATCCCTTAATGGTGAGAATATTCCACCATCCTGAATATTAGATTTAGCCCGCCGCATCGCTCTAACTCCAGCCATCAATTTATTTGCAGGGGAAAGCTTTTTGTTGTCAGATGCGCGGTAAAGATGCTCTCTCTGATTTTTAATACTTAGGTTAACAAAATCATCGGAGTAAGATGCCAAGCAATCAAAGGGATCATTGAAATCCTTAGGCGATGTAAACTTTAACGTCGCATCGCTTATGGCTTTAAGTGAGCCCTCGTTAAAGTCGAGATACTTATAAAGGCGCTGGGGATTCATATAAGTTTTTCTTACAAGTGATAGATAAAATCGTACTTTACCCGATTCACAACTTTATTTTCTTGTTCTATTTACGGTTTATTTGAATGTCGGAGCAGACCACTAGCGGATGAACTTGTAATATCAGTCTTGGCGAAAAAAGTGGGCAAGAAGACAATGTTTGCAGGTCACCCTTCTTTCAAGTGATAAGTACGCCAATCCCAGTTATTTTCTTGGGAGTAATCCCAAGGTTCTGATTCATCACGAATTAGCGCGCAGAACTTTTCGTTGAACTCATAGCCGTCAAGGGTCTCTGGTCTTGGAAGTATACCTGGGCTGATAATAAAGTGATTAAGCACCCCCTTGTAAAATCCTACATGAGCAGATTTTGGGGCGTCATCAAATATCAGCTCACGTGAACCTTCAGATGCTTTTATCCTAGATGAAAATTTCATGACCTCCTTTTACTTATAACACGGTGGTCAATGGGCCTGAGCATTGAAACGTAACTGGTTCCACTGCACCGCCTTGTTAGCTAAATACATCATCGCCGAACCTCTCATAGTCATCCAGAAAAGCCTGAAATTGCCTAGACTTTATTACCTTTTCAGGATTTTCTCGAATGTATTTATCAAAACTTTCCAAATGCTTTTGAGGTATGCGTTGATGCAACTCTATAATTTCGTCAGCCTTTTCGAATATGTAACTTGCCAAGCCATCTGGCCATCTATATTTCTTAGGCGAAAGAACCCCTGAATTAACCGCGATCCGGCTAGATCTAATTGGTTTTACATTTCTAGCTTTGATAACGCCAAGAAGCATAAATGACGGTAGCTTAGTAAAGACGTACTGGTCCGTGCTATTTCCAACTATATCCATGCCCATGATTCTTAGAAAGTATCGATTGATGCTCGGTGGCAGATCTTGGCTATCTGTTGATTCAATTTTCTCCAATGGAAACAAATGTTGCTCATACTGATTTAAGTTATCAGCTTCACTAATCAAATACTTCCTAAGGTGCTCCTGCGCTGCATCAAGTAGTACCTTGCGCTCTCCATCATTCTCATCATTCGGGTTTTTGCTTCTAATGTAAGTTAACGTTCGCCAGCTAAGTGAAGCACAAAACTTAGACATCCAATTACCGTAGCTAGCTACCGACTTTCCTTCATTCACAAACGGATAAAAAACCTTGTTTGCAAACTCGCGCTCCCACCTGGAGAATAGTTGTTCACAATCACCACATAACCAATGCTCTTTAGCAATATCTTGTGCTCTCTTCTGGACTTCATTTTTCTCGCGAATATATCCCGTAACAGAAGTCTTCTTTATCCATTTACCCACAAATTTCGGAATAAAATGACTTTCTCTCAAATCGTCATTCTTGCCACATAGCTTACATATCCCTTTCATTGCACAGTACCCTGATTGCAGCCAACACCGTACTCAGTTGCGTTTTTTACGTCAAATAGAGTAACTCGTAATGTGTTTTTAATTACACAAGAGGGCCACGTTTAACAATAGCCTCATCTGCACCCCGTAAGTAACTGCCAGAAGGCCCAGAAGACTCAAACTCCCATTGATTATCTTTCCACAAAACATTTTCTTTTACTGCTGTTCGGTTGTTTTGATAATACCCAATGCTAAGCTTGGTTTCAGATATGACGTTAAATACATATGCATAAATACCAGACCCAAGTCTTATCCATGTTTTTTCTTTCACTAAAGGTATGACGCTCATAGCATTTCCTTAAATTGACTCATAACAGCTAATTGCTCAGGCTTCATAGTAACACCCGTTTCCTCTTAAAAACGATATTTTGTGTTTTATGAAATGTCCGTTTCACGTACAGAGCCGCCTGTAGGTTTTGTAACCTAGGTATCCACAAATAAGTTTCGAAATTTGTCGGCAAACTTTCTTTGAATAACCACTTTGATGGAGTCTAAATTTCAAATTTTTATGTCCTTCGACAGCTAGATATAAGAACTTAGCTTCCTTACTCAATCTAGAATTCAAACCGAGTTGTCATAGTACACGGGTCGGAGGTGTAGTAACCATGTTTGAGCGGGGTGTCTCATTAGATCAAATTCAAAAAGCGGGTGGATGGACAAGTTCAGCGATGCCGATGCATTACGGTGAAGAGTTTGATGTGACCAAAACAGGTATGGCCAACGTGAGATAACACGGATTATCTTTTGAGAATTGACGGTAAAACT
>OJDZ01001266.1_pt1 | contig 10270 bp, 8 predicted proteins | sample 1592981 | NCBI WGS metagenome assembly OJDZ01 (sample SAMN05416851, study PRJEB24817) | seawater metagenome | isolation source: Sea water | place: Canada:Atlantic | collected 2013-07
GAGATAGGAGTCCGTCTCGTGGGCTCGGAGATGTGTATAAGAGACAGAAACATGATAACCAAAAACTGTACCACCAGTTTTTTGTGCGTTGGCATTTTGCAGTGACTTAGTTAAATCATGTCCGTAGAACATGTTATCACCCAGCACTAATGCGGCTGGGGCTCCATCAAGAAACGCTTCAGCTAATATAAAAGCTTGTGCCAAACCATCTGGGCTAGGTTGTTCTTTATAAGAAATTGAAACACCGAAGTTTTCGCCATTGCCGAGTAAGTCTTCAAAACGATGAGTTTCTTCTGGAGTTGAAATAATGAGGATATCTCTAATACCTGCCTGCATTAGTGTAGCAAGAGGATAATAAACCATAGGTTTATCGTATACAGGCATCAGCTGCTTGCTAACCACTTTTGTTAGTGGATAAAGACGAGTACCGCTACCACCAGCTAAAATAATTCCTTTTCTCATTCCAAACGACCTTTTTTTAAATTTATATCTATGAAGTACTATGCATTCAGTATTGCAAGTATCTCGTCAGTTTTAGTTTTCATTAAAGATATGTTCATTTTAGATTCAACATTTAACCTAACAACTGGTTCTGTATTCGAACTACGTAAATTAAAACGCCACTCTCCGTTATCATCAATAAACTCCAGTGATATACCATCTGTATGATCAACCAACACAGCATCAGCCTGATATTTTTCTAACACCCGTGTAATTGCTAATTGAGGATTTTCAAGTTTTGAATTAATCTCACCAGAAGACGGATAAGCGGCAATTCGCTGTGAAACTGCATCTGACAACTTTAATTTTTTAACACAGAGTAATTCAGCAACTAACAACCAAGGGATCATTCCTGAATCACAATACATAAAATCACGAAAATAATGATGGGCAGACATCTCACCACCATAAACCGCATTTTCACTACGCATACGCTCTTTTATAAAAGCATGTCCTGTTTTGCATAATACAGGTTTACCTCCCGCACCGTTAACTACATCAATGGTATTCCAGGTTAAACGAGGATCATGAATAATTTTAGCTCCGTCATTTTTTTGCAAAAATGCTTCAGCTAATAAACCAACGATGTAATAACCTTCTATAAATTGGCCTTTTTCATCAAACAAGAAACAACGGTCAAAGTCACCATCCCAAGCAATACCCATATCTGCTTTATGCTTAAGAACGGCATCTATTGTATCTTGACGATTTTCTGGTAACAGTGGGTTAGGGATACCATTGGGGAAGTTACCATCAGGCTCGTGATTTACCTTTATAAATTCTATAGGTACATTCATTGCATGTAACTGAGTTTCAAGGGCATCAATAACATGTCCTGCTGCGCCATTACCTGAATTTACAACAAGCTTAAGAGGCTTAATGTTTTTTACATTAACGTAAGTTAGTAAATGCTGCACATAGGCATCAAGGGTCGAACTTAATTGGTAACTGCCGCGCACTAATGCTTTTTCAGCAAAAGCTTGAGTCTCAGCAAGTGCTTGAATATCAAATAAGCCCGTATCACCACTAATAGGTTTTGATTCGCTCTTCACCAACTTCATACCATTATAATCCAAAGGATTATGGCTAGCGGTAACCTCAACACCACCATCCACATTCAAATGTGAAGTAGCAAAATAAATTTCTTCGGTACCTGTCATCCCTAAATCAATGACATTCACGCCAGCATCCATTAGTCCATTGGCTATGGCAAGTTTTAATTCTTCAGAAGTTAAACGAATATCACCACCAACGACGACAGTTTTGGCTTTACTTTCATCGCTAAGCAAAAACTCACCATAAGCGCGACCAATACGGTAAGCGATATCATTATTTAATTCTTCACCCAATTGCCCACGAATGTCATAGGCTTTGAAACAAGTAAGTTTAGTTTTATTAATGCATATAGTTTCTGGCATTGTTATGCTCTCCCGTACTTATCTTCGAAGCGAACAATATCGTCTTCGCCTAAATAAGAACCCGACTGAACTTCGATTAACTCTAACTCTACTTTTCCTGGATTTTCTAGTGCATGTATTACACCAATAGGAATATAGGTAGATTGATTTTCAGTTAATAAAATAGTTTTATCACCATTGGTCACTTTTGCTGTACCTGAAACAACCACCCAATGCTCTGCACGGTGATGATGCATTTGTACTGATAACTTAGCGCCAGGTTTTACCGTGATGCGCTTAACTTGAAAACGCTCACCACTATCAACAGAATCGTATTTCCCCCATGGGCGATAGACTTCACGGTGAGACTTGAATTCGCTTCTATCTTCAGTTTTTAACTGGTTAACAATATCTTTTACCTTTTGCACATCGGACTTTTTTGACACTAAGATAGCATCTTTAGTTTCAACCACAACTACGTCAGCTAAGCCTATAACAGCCACTAATTTTTCTTGAGCGTTAATGTATGAATTAGAAGTATCAATATTGATTACATCGCCTCTACATACATTGCCGCTTGCATCTTTATTTTCTATTTCCCAAAGTGCCGACCAGCTACCTACATCACTCCAACCACAATCCATAGCTACAACCACCGCTTGAGTGGTTTTCTCCATCACTGCATAATCAATAGAGTCGTCAGGACAAAGTTCAAACGCTGCTTTATTTACCCGAACAAAATCAGCATCAGATTGAATATCGGCCATAGCTCTTTCACAAGCGTGATAAATATCAGGCCGATGTACTTTTAACTCATCTAGATAACGGCTCGCTTTAAATAAAAACATACCGCTATTCCAGTAATAATTTTCACTTTCAATATAGTTTTCCGCCGTAGCTAGATCGGGTTTTTCAACAAACTCTGCAACAGTAAACCCGGTATCATTTATCAACTCACCACGCTTAATATAGCCATAACCAGTTTCTGGCGCTGTTGGCACAATACCAAAGGTCACTAATTTTCCTGTGTTGGCATGTTCACTAGCCAAATTAACCGATTGGCAAAATGAGACTTCATCTTGAATTACATGATCAGCTGCTAATACTAACAGCATCGGATCACTGCCTTCTTGTAATGCTTTAAATGCTGCCAGTGCAATTGCAGGGGCCGTATTACGACCGACGGGTTCTAGAATAATACCGCTATTAGCTATTTTATTAGCTCTGAATTGTTCTGCGACAGCAAAGCGATGCTCTTCATTGCAAATAACCATAGGAGCTTGGTGATCCAGACCAGACAACCTTAAAGCTGTTGCTTGCAACATTGAGCTTTCACCATATAAGGTTAAAAACTGCTTAGGAAATTGTTGACGAGATAAAGGCCATAAACGCGAACCAGATCCGCCAGCCATAATTATAGGTAATATCATAAAGGCCTACTAATAAAAAAATGTATAAATGTTAATAATAAGAAAGTTTAAAACAAATCAAAATATTGCTGTTTAACGACTTTCCATGTGTAGCGACGCTTAGCAATCTCTGTCATTTTATCCGAATTATTCAATATTGACGCATTTTCTATATGATTGACTAACTCATTAGAGTTTAAAAAATATTCAGCACGGTCTTCTGTAGAAGCTCTATTATAATTACAGTCGAAAGCTAAAATATTTTTATTAAAGTGCATCATTTCAACCAATGAAGGGTTCGTTCCTCCAGCTGAATGACCATGTACATAAAAAGAGCACTGCTGTCGAATTAAAAATAACACGCTAAGTTCATACACAGGTGCCATTATTTCTATATTTTCATATCCTTCATATGTAGCTTTCATACGACAACCAAATTCGCTGTTATCCCAATTACCAATAAATTTAAGCCTCTTATTGGTTTTGCTAAAACTCTCTAGAATCATTTCTACATTATTTTCAGGTTCTATACGGCATAATGCCAATGCATAACCATCATCAGAAGGTGATAAAGAGTCAATTACAGCATGATCACCACCATAAGCAATAACTTCAGCTTCCAAGTTATATTCTTCAAGAACATAATCTGCTATGCCTTTATTGTCAGCAACAACTACGTCGGAATATTTCACCGCAATATTTTCAGAAAACTTTAAAAACTTTTTAGCTAATTTCCCCCACTTATGTCGACGCCACTCCAAACCATCAATATTAGTCACTATCTTTGCTTTACTAAAAAGTCGTATAAAAGGAAGGCAAATAGCTCCAGAAACACCTAAAAGTAAAATAGTGTCTGAGCGCTTATATACTGCATGAAATAAAGACCATATATCATAAAATACGCTTTGAGCGCCATTTGCATTTAGTGGAATATATTTCAAAACAGCATTTTTATATTTGTAAGGCTGTTCAGAGTAACTCTTAGATGAACAATATACAGTGATGTCATAATGCGTATCATTTTCGTCTAGTAAATTTTCAACTAACGTTTCAAAACCGCCATAACAAGCAGGAACACCTACTGTTCCAATAATACTAATCATTTACTTCGCTTACCTTTAAATACTTAAAATTATAAAAAATTAAAAAAATGTTAGATGCTAGCATCATTCCAGCAGAAAAAAACAACCCTAATGCCGCATCAACCGAGCTTGCAATACCATGAAAAAAATAAAAGAGAACATAACTGCTAAAAAATACAGTTGAGTTAATTAACACTAAAGAGGTCTTATTCATTCTCATATAAAGCACATCAAAAAAAGCAGAGAAACACCATAAAATAACATAACCGAAAATAATTAATATTAACGAGTCAACAACAAGTAGTTTAGGATCTATTAAAGCGCCAAAAAAATGAATTATAAGAAGTGTAAATATTGCACAACCAACTAGCGAGCCAATATAATAGAAATAAATTTTGATCATTTTTACGAAATCATGTGATATTAAAAAAAATTTCGTTAGATAACCAACGACCGCCATATGAATAAGTTGTATGCCCATAGCAACTCTAAAATCAAACGAATACTTTACCATTTCTGTTTGACCAAATGAATTAAGCACATAAATTTTAGTTAAATTAGCAAATCCTACAACCAATAAACTATTCATGATTACAGGAATTGAAAATTTTAGCATCGAGTAATAAAACGGGTCGCTAAAATTGACTTTCAATAGTGTACTGCTATCAGGTTTATATTGGCTTAAATGATAAAGCAAAAATATGCTGGGCGGTAATATAAAATAACCTAGTAAAACAGTATTATTGGAAACACCAAGATAAAATAAACCAATCGCTAAGAGTATAGAAATAACGGATGCAATAATACTGATAATTAGCGGCGTTATTAGCTTCTCAGTTAGTCGCCCTTTAATTTGTACATATTGGAACAAGTTAATATGCAATGTACGCAGAATAGCCATAACATAAATAAAGAGGAAATCACTGTAAAAATAGAGAGGAACAGCAATGATCAAATTTGCAATTATTACCTGTAAAGACAACAAGTCAAATTGCTCAAAGCAATCATTGCCTTTACGTGTATACATATAACCCACATAATATTTAATGCCCATATCAAGCAGCGGGATTAAAATTATCGAAAACGCTAGTGCTGCCTCTAAATTTACATACAAGCCTTCATCTTTCGTTAAATACAAAATACTCAAAGGTAAAATAAAGGCTAGACCTTTGTCTAAAAATAAAAAAAATGAATAATTAAATAATTTTTTCAATACAGTTCACTCTTTAAATCATAAAAGGCAGATAGCATTTCATACATATAAATAACCACCACAGCTATTTCTCTTCTTTCAACGTCAATTCCACCTTAATTTTCCTTAAGCAATTTTTCGAGTAATATATCAGCACTATTACTCCAATTAAAATCATTTAAAACTGCGTTTGGCTTTACTAAATTATCTAAAGTATTCATTTCAGAGAATACCTTTTCAATTAGCTGAGAAATTGCTTCGACCTCGTTATCAAAGGTTCCTGAGACATACTGTTTTAATTCAGACAACGCGGTATTATCGGCACAATACGAAGGACAACCAAGCGCAACAGCTTCAAGTGGAGGAATACCAAACCCCTCACATTTTGACGGATAAAACGCCGCCACTGCATTTTTGTACAACCAAACCAGCTCTGATTTTTCGATACCTTGCAAATGCAATAACTGGTTATTACGGTTACTTTTTAATTGTGCTTCAAGTTCTGGATATACTAATGCGGGTGCGCCAACTAATACTAATTTAACATCATTGCCTAAATTTGCTTGATAAAAAGCTTCAATCAATTTATGTTGATTTTTTCTCGGCTCAAAACGACTAACATAAACAAAATACTGTTTATTTTCTAATTGTTTAATTGGGCTTGCTTCAACCCTAGCAATATCGTCAATCGCATTAGGTGTTACTATAATAGCTTCTTTGGCAACTTTAAAATGATGGCTTATACGTTCTTTGGAATATTGTGATACCGTTAGTAACACATTACTGCGTATAGCTCCTAACCGAAACAATAAATAATTTTTAATACGATAACTTACCGGAAAATCTTCAGGGAAGTCTAAAAACAAAATATCATGAATCGTATTAATCCACTTATTGCGCTTTATCAAAGGGGTGATGTATTGAAAGTGCGAATAATCTGGTTTTATATCTTTAGTAATCTGGTCAAACTCAACCGCTAATCGTTTATATTTACTTGTAGAAGTTAATGGCACCCAATGTATATTTGAGCCACTACCAAAATATTTAACGATACTTTCCTGCTTTGCTGTTGCAACAAAAATTTCACATTGTTCTTTTTTAGCAAGCTCCGCATATAAACCTGCTATATACGAGCTTGTCCCTTGATGTTTACCATCGAGAACATGACCATCGACGAGAATTCTAATTTTTTTCAAAAATATGCCTTTTTTAACTGAATTTGCTTTATAACAAGGATTGAGTACATTAAGAACCAGAAAATATTAGTATTAAAGTTACTATTAAATAAGATCATGATTGTTATGAGAGCAAAAACTAATGAGCCCTTTAACTTTTTTATTTGCAGAAACAAAAACAAACAAAAAGACATAGCTGGTACAAACCCATAATCATAAATAAAAGCTGGTAGAAATGCGAGATTCATACTAGGTGTACCATCAGCGTCAAACCAATCAGGATCAAGATGCTTTATATATTTCATTCCAAAATAATGAGTTGAGTTTCCCGCGCCATGTCCAAATAATAACTCAGTTAAACTTAGAGAACTTATATCTCTAATATACTCCACAAATGGACCAAAACGAAACCATGCGGAACTATCGGCATATTTAATGGCGTCAAATGCAGCCCAAAGTGAACCATGGCTAATGAAATCAATTCCTACTTCGAACAAGGGTTTTAACCTGTCGATATCAAATGTAATAAAAGGCAAAGAAATTAAAACTACTATAAATAAAGTGATTCTTTCACTTCGTAATATTTTAATATTTGAACTGGTAAAAAAGTAAATCAATACCAACATACCTGATAAATACCCTAAACCGGAACCAATCAACAATAAACAAATAAAATAGAGGCAAAACATTAATCTAATGAATAAATATGAATGTAATTTAGAAGAAAATAAAACAAGCATGCAAATAGAAAGCGTTAACGAAGTGTAAGAAGGTTCTGTTGAGGGGCCATAACTTCGGGGAATATTTCGAGAGACGTCAACTTTGGCTAACATAAAGTCACTAATACCAAAAAATAAATGTAAAAGTAAACCTAAAATGATCAGAAAGAAGAAACAAACTACAATATAAGTAAATATTTTTATAAATAGCTTTTCATCGCATTTCTGAAGCTTTTTTCCCACAAAGAGAAATAGTACACCAACAGTTAAAGAATATAAAAAAGTTATAAGTTTTAAGTTAGATACATTAATAACCGATGAAATAATTAATGTACCAATAAAAACCAAAAAAACTGTATTAACTTTACTCTCTTGTATCTTAAATGCATTTATAATAAGTAAAGGTAGGATCAGCAATGAAAATATTACCCATACAGTCAGTTTACCACCAATGATAATCCCACTGAATGCACATAAAATTAAAAATACTAAGACAATTTTATTTTTTGATAAGGTCATAAAACTCACTAGCAACAAGAGCTATATTTTCTGGTAAGACACAACGCTTATCGCTTCTTGGGTTGCTAATAATCCCATCACAAGCAGCCTTCAGCATAGTATTGACAAATTCTTCGTTGGATAAGTGTGATGTCTCATCGGTTTGACTATTTACTTGTTCATTAAAATCGTTCAACGTTACTACGTTACAAGACTTAAGATGCCTAAAATAAACAGCTGAAAAACAATAACTGCTGATGCCTTTTAAAGATGCTTCTAGTGCCGCTGTTCCAGACACCGTAAAAACGCCTAAGCTCAGTTCCATCAAAGCTTTAGTGTTCACTTTTTCATCAACTAGTAACACCCGTGGGTAGCGATTAAGTTGCTTATAAAACTTGTACCCCCTATCGCCTATGGCATTTGAATGTTCTTTAACCAGTAAATATTGCTCATCTTTTAATTGCGATGCAATATTCCTGATGTTTAAAAGCTGATCGTCATAATATTTACCAATCACATCAATTGATGCTTCAGGTTGTTTGTGAAGAGGGTATAGGTAAAAAGGCAATTTCTCGACACTTTCTAATGATACTTTAGTAACCATGCTATAAAATTTGGCATTGATAAACACTTTGATACCTGCAGTTATCCTGCGAAATTTTGATGTTTCCAATGTTGGGTCTTCATTGTCAACACGCCCCCAAAAAACATTAATTAAGCGAGTGATTTTGGTGACCAGTTTATTGTTTTTTGCAATAATTTTATCATTTAGCTTAAGATAATCAGGTAATGGTATATCTTTGTCGCTGTCTAGCATTGAGGCTGTATAACGCTCTTTCATCAATGCGGTTATGTCTAGTGCTAACTTATGCTTAGACAGATTACTTTGAAATTCATCAAGAAAAAAACCAAACGTTTGCTGGGGTATTCTTAAGGTATGCGGATTATAAGAGGTAGTATTACAACTCTCTACAAAACGACAAATACGATTAATAACAACCTCATGACTCCAGGTAAGTTCACCAAAAACATGAGTGATGTTATTAGACTGAAAAAAGTTATATATCACGTATTTTAGCTTGGTAAGATACGCACTACCTTGTACGGCATTAAACTTTAATATTCGATCACGGATCAACAGGTCATTAGATTTAATAGACACTAAATCAGCAGGGAAATCTTCTTTTTTAACATCTGCGTCTATTACAGCCGTAAGTCCGATATAAAGCACTCGTCCAGTACCCCATTCACTTTTTAAACGCTGATAATCGTCTACATTCGGGCATATCCAATATATACCAATATTTTTTTTTGCTAAATTTCGGGCAATTTCAAGGTAAAAATCAGTTAAATAAAAATTACTGATAAAACATACTTGCTTATTCAAGGTCTAATTCCTTAACATAAAATTTTCTACCAAACTTTTCGCATTTTAAACTCGTGCGGTTTGAAGCAGAAAGCTCACAATAGTCGGCCTTCTTCGAAATTGGTGAGCCTGCATAAAAGCCAGACTGTTTAATATTTCGACTCACTAAAGAGCCAGCACCAACAATCACATCATCACAAATAGTTATACCTAAATTAAAAATAGTACTGCTGCCTATATATACATTATTGGCAATAACAATTTCGCCTTCAATTCGATTGCGATAAACATCGAAACCATGAGTCCAAAATTGTGAGCCAAAACCTCCAATAACTACATTATCACCAATAGTAATATCATTGGTTAAATCTAAAGCATTTTGCCTGACTAACTCACTCATTTCCCCCAAAAAAAAGTTGCCTTTATCCCCTAAAGCTTCGTTGCAATATAAAGAGTTAAAGTTACCTATATAGCTTTTTTCTTTTAACAAGAGCTCCTGAACACCTTTGATTCTCACAAAATGTTTAATTTTAGCATTAGCTTTTATCGTTATTTTTTTAGCTTGAATATAAGAAAAACCAACATAGGCTGATTTATCTACATATACATTTTGAAATGAGTTTAGCAGCCTATTCTTTAGTTTAGATGGCGGAAAAAACAATGTAATTAGTGGAAAAATTTTCATTAGGTACAAGTAACTTATTTTGTTATAGCAAATTGTAATTGAAAAATTGCTCTGGGTTTAATTGGTCGTGTCCCTTTGTGATAACACATAGTGTCTTCAAAAAAACCTTTACCTTTTTCAGCTAGCATCGTTTGAACATTTTGCTCATATTTTTTGGGAATATTGTCAGGTAATCGTCGGTTAAAGAAACGATAAAAACTGTCTCTTATACACATCTCCGAGCCCACGAGACGGACTCCTATCTCG
>OJDZ01001279.1_pt1 | contig 10207 bp, 14 predicted proteins | sample 1592981 | NCBI WGS metagenome assembly OJDZ01 (sample SAMN05416851, study PRJEB24817) | seawater metagenome | isolation source: Sea water | place: Canada:Atlantic | collected 2013-07
CGGCAGCGTCAGATGTGTATAAGAGACAGCTACAACACTTAATGCACAATTTGAAAACAGCAACTTTTGGCAACAGCTCCAATCAGGCGCACTGAACCTAAATGATTTAAGCCAACAGGTTGAGCAGTATCAGCATACATATGCGCAACTTGAGCAAAGTCAAAAACAAATAGACACAGCCAATCAGCAATTACAGCAGCTTACGCCATTAATAACTAAAAGCGAAAGTGCACTTAAAACGCTAAAAGATGATTTAGACAATGCTCAACAGCTACAAAATACAACACAAAGTGAGCGCCTTGCGTTATTTAATAACGAGCAAATAAGCGTAAACGACTACCAAACAAAAATTAATGCCCAGCTTGAGCAATGCCAAGCTCAGTTAACTAACAGCCAGCAAACTTACGATAACGCTGTAAAAAAACGAGACGAGCATGCAATTGAGCTTAAAAACGCAGAGCTGCGTTTAGCCGAGCAAAGCACGGAGCTTAAAACACTTGAAGAGCGCTACAACGAATGGTTTAGCGACTTTAAAGCCCAGTACAGTGAGGCAACGCACGAGCAGATCACAATTTTACTAGCTTTAAGTAGTGAGCAAATTAAAGCCCATTTAACCCAGTTTGAGCAGCTAACAGCTGCACTTACTGATGCAAATGCTGCGCTTAAACAGCAACAAAGTGCGCATACAGATCACCAAAATACTAACAAGCCATCACAAAACCACGCTGAACTTAGCGAGCAATTAGCGGCATTAAATACAAAGCAAACTGAGCAGCAAAATAGTCTACTTACCATTAATACCGCCATAGAGCAGCATAATCAAAATGCCAAAGCGCTTGAGGGTAAACAAACTGAGCTAGCTGCCCTTAAAAAGCAGGTAGAGCAGTGGCACTTGCTTAATAAAGTATTGGGCGATGCAACGGGTAAAACCATGCGTAACTTAGCACAAACACAAACGTTAAAAATATTACTGCATTATGCTAACAGCCATTTAAAAACCCTTAATAAACGCTACGAGCTTACAGCCATTGCGCAATCGCTCGATATTGCCATTATTGACCGCGACATGGCCGACGAACAACGCTCGGTTAATACACTCTCTGGCGGTGAATCGTTTTTAGTATCACTAGCGCTGGCATTAGGGCTTGCATCGCTTTCGTCAAACAAAGTACAAATCAACTCTTTGTTTATTGACGAAGGGTTTGGTACGTTAGATAGCGAAACACTCAGCGTTGCTATGGACGCGCTCGATTCGTTGCAAGCACAGGGCCGCAAAGTAGGGGTTATATCGCATGTGAGCGAAATGAGCGAACGTGTAGCCACGCAAGTTCATGTAAGTAAGCAAAGTGGTGGATACTCCACTATTGAAGTTTTATAAGCTGATTAAAGGAGTTAAAAATGCCGACATTTACAGGCGAGCAAGCAACACATTACGATAGTCGCATTACCCGCTTAGTACCTGGTTATGAGCTATTACACCAACTTACCAATGCACAACTACTCGCTACGTTAGCAGACAACGCGCATATTTTAGTAGTAGGAGCCGGTACAGGTAAAGAAATACTCGCCCTTGCCGCGCTTAACCCTACTTGGCAATTTACCGCGCAAGATACCTCAAGTGATATGCTCGCAATTGCTAAACAAGCGTTTGAAGAGCACGGCATAGCAAAGCGCGTTAACGTTATTGAAGGCGAGCTTGATAAGCTATCTACTAAGGCCGATGCGGCGCTATGCCTACTCGTAATGCACTTTTTAAAAGACGACGGCAGCAAAAAGCAGCTACTCAAAAACATTAAAGCTAATTTAAATAAAGGCGCAAACTTATTTATTAGCGATTTAATGAAACCCGAAACCGACTTTGAGCGCGAAGCACAAATTACTGTGTGTGCCGATTTAGGCTTAAGTGACGCAGGGCAAGCCTACACAGCTCAAAATTTAGAAAGTGAGTTTTACCCACTTGATAGAATGCGCTTAAGTGAATTACTTAACGAGTGCAAATACGGTATTCCTAAGCTTTATTTTAAAGCGCTTGGTTTTAGCGGATACGTTGTTAAATAGTCTTAACCTTAGCACCGATCTGGCTTCAGTCGGTGTTTTCCTTTGAACACATTCTTACATCTTCTAACAGGTACAAACAAAACTCTCACAGTTTTATTACGAATTAGTGAATATGATTATACTCATTACCAACACAGAGAATAATCATGAAAAAAAGTTTAATTGCCCTTTTATTACTATCTGGCTGTGCCTCTCAGGGCGTTGATCGCGATGACCAAGGTCATATCATTAAGCATTACTATGCTACGGTCGAATCAATTGAAAAGGTAAAGCTGTCATCAGAAATCGGAACCGGAATCATGGTTGGTGCAGGCATTGGTTTAGCCGAGGATTTAGATGGTAACACCGAAGACATGATCAGCGGTGCAATTGCCGGAGCATTGATTGGCGGACTTTTCACGGCCTTATTTGAAGGCGGTAACACAGCATATCAATACACACTTAACGATGCAGAGAACGGCGAGTTTATAGTTATTCAAAAGAAAAAACTGCCTAATAGCACTCGCTGTGTAAGAGTTAAAACTGGAAATAAAGTACAGCTGAAAGCGGCTAATAACAGCTTTTGCATAAACAATAAAAGTACCGAAAGCTAAGCTAGCGAAAAAAGTTGTATTATTTATTACTTACAAAATGTTGCAATTATACCAACCCATTAAAATTACTTTTTGGTGTGCTTTGTTATAAGCTCTTTAGCAGTATATTTATCCATCAAGGAAGCACTATGAAGTTTGAACAGTTATTAAATAATTTTGATATGGGCGTGTGTGTTGAGCAACTTCAAAAAGAGTCGTTATTAGACCTGGCTTTACTTTTTGTCACTGTTGATGGTTCTATTGCTGACGAAGAGCTAAATGTAGTGAGTGCTTGGGCACAAAAAATTGAATGGAACTCAGCAATAGAAATAGACAATTACATAATAGAAATGACTAAAAAATGTGTTTCAGCGGTGCAAACAAACGAAATAGAGTCATTTATTCAACACCGTATGGCACACATTATTGACCAACCAATGAGGGTGTTTGTTTTAGAGCTTCTTAAACAAGTAATTGAAGCTGATGGCATAACCCACGAAAACGAACTTAAAGCATTGAAAATTGTTGAATCTATAGTGTAATTAAAAATATTAAAAGCTCGGTTACTGAACGTTAAACAACCCAGAACCGGGGACTTTTAATGAAATTAAGTTTAACCAATCTCTTTAAGCGCAGATAGCGCCGCCTGCGCTTTATCGGTTTGTACAAAAATATGGTCGTGATAAAACGCAGCCACTACATTGGCGCTAATATTATGCTCGGTTAATTTGGCCGATACCGCAGCGGTTAACCCTACAGCCTCAAGGCTTGAATGCACATTAAGGGTAATTAAATTATATTTAGCTTCATAAGTAATACCGGCTTTATCGGCGGTATCTGCATTTAAAATAAGGGTTAGGCCTTCTTCTTCAACGTAACTAGCAAGCGGGTTTAAATGAACGTAGTCAGCAAGGTCGCCTGCTAAACAGCAAAATATATATTCACCCTGTTTAAGCTCGGGGTTCATTGATTTTAATAACGTATTTAGCTCTAAAATTCCCACCATGTTGACTCCTTACATTTTTAATTAGCTGTTTTAAGCTTAGCTACAAGCCCGCTTAATCGGGCTATTTTAATATTACTTAACTGCCTGTAATCAAAGTACGGGCACACAATAATGTTATTCGTTGTATCAATTGCAAACTCATCGTCTAGCCAATTAAATTGCGCATTAAGCTTACCTTGCTGTAATAAGTTTTTAGCATGGGTTCGCCCAGCAATAATATGCAGCTGGTTTTTATTAGTGCCGTTAATAATGGGGACACTAAATAGCAGCGCTGTTTTACTGTTTTTTTGCAGTAAAAATGTATCGCGATACGCTTGCCAGCTATCGGCTTGTTTAGCAAAGCTGTAATGCTCGCTGGGTAGCGCAAACAATACTTTAGCGTATACGTTAAACACTTTACGCCAGCCATTACCACAGTGCTGGTTTATGGTATTTATTTGCTCGTTTATTACAGGCTCAACACTTTGCAGGGTTTCAAAGTAGGGCATAGGCGGTGCTTTTGCGACATACACGCCTACATTAAAATCATGCTCACCTAAGCCAATTAGTTGCTCACTCACACTAGCTCGCCTTTTTTTGCGCTAAAATACGGTCGAGGTTATTGGCAAAGTTTTGGCGGTCGGTTTGGCTAAGCGGTGGTGGCCCGCCACTCATTTCTACGCCGCTTGAGCGCATGGTATCCATAAAGTCGCGCACGTTTAATAACGAGCGAATATTCTCTGGCGTGTAAAGCTCACCACGCGGGTTAAGTGCTTGGCCACCGTTATCTATAACTTCACTGGCAAGCGGTATGTCGCCAGTAATAACTAAATCGCCTTTTTCTACGCGTTTTACTATTTCGTCATCGGCCACATCAAACCCGCTCGAAACCTGTACGCGGCTTATAAATTTTGAAGGCGGAATGCGCATTGCATGGTTAGCCACTAAAATGGTTGGTGTTTGCGTGCGCTCTGCTGCTCTAAAAAGTATTTCTTTTATTACCACAGGGCATGCGTCGGCATCTACCCATATTTTCATGCTTAAATCTTTTAATTGCTCTAGTATTTAGCTGATCCTATAGCAATTTATTTTAATCGGCTAGCAAACTTTATTTGGTTAAAGCCGTACAAACTGCATCACATTTAAAAAGGAGCTTTCATGAAGGCCATTACGACTATTTTACTTATTACAGGGTTATTTTTACTCACTGCCTGCACAAGTGCACCTGAAGGAATTACCCCCGTTAAAAACTTTGACCTTGAGCAATACAAAGGTAAGTGGTACGAAATCGCCCGCCTAGATCACTCATTTGAAGAGGGCATGGAGCAAGTAACCGCAACTTACACAGTAAACGACGACGGCACAGTAAAAGTGCTCAACAAAGGTTTCATAACTAAAGAGCAAAAGTGGGATGAAGCAGAAGGCTTAGCAAAATTTGTAGAAGGGACTGACACAGGCCATTTTAAAGTCTCGTTTTTTGGCCCATTTTATGGTGCTTACGTAATTTTTGAATTAGACCAAGACGACTACCAATATGCGTTTATTACAAGTTATAACCGCGACTTTTTATGGTTTTTATCGCGTACACCTACCGTTAGTGACAAGCTTAAACAACATTTTATAGCTAAAGCAAACAAACTAGGCTTTGCTACAGAACAAATTATTTGGGTTAAACAGTAGGCTATTTAGCTATGTAAAGGGGCTTTACAATTGTAGTGCTAATGATTGTTACAGCTGTAATAAAACGATCATCTTACTGTAAGGTAAGTTAAATATGTTCGGGCTATATTAGCTGCACTTGCAACGAGACATGCAAGTGTTGGACATACTGAATATCCCCCCTATTGTTGGCAAGCTTTATAGCTTGCCATTTTTTTTGCCTAAAATTAATAGCTTTCTTTGGATCAGATTTTTACTAACTAAAGTGAGTCTACTGCCAGTAATAGCCCTGATAAGCCAATCAGTAACATATTTAAAAAGCTAAATGGCTTAATCAACTTTTCTATAAAATTATAAAAAATCGTTATAATTAATACACTTAACCCCATAAAACCACAAAACAGTAAAGCTCCATATCCTTGCTGCGTAACAACACAGAACAATAAACTTAGTAAAATACTGATCCAAGCAACTATTAGCAGCAAATTACTTTGCAGCTTAGAGGGACGCGTTGTAAACACCGTTTTAAAATGCGCTGGTTTTGCCAAAGCAAAACTATTAAAAGCAAACAAACAGAGGCTAAAGCTAAGTAAATCAATCATGCTTTTTGCCTCTTTTTATTATTGGTTAGGTTATTAGCTGTTTTTTTAGATGCGCTAGAAGCAGTACGTAATTTTTCGGTTTGTACTAAAAACAGTATGCTAAACAGTAAAAATACCGCATCGAAAATAAACAAGGCCCATTGTTTATTAAGTAAGTAGCTCACTATATTGCCCTGTGTGGTAAGCGCATTTATTGCCGGTACACTCAAACACGCGAGGGCATTTATGGCAGCCATTACACGCCATAGCAGCCTATCGCGCTTTAAAAGTGCCATAACGGCAACCACTAACCATGCTAAAAAGAACGCTGTAACTTCTTTTTCACCACGCCCTGCTAAGGTCGGACTAAGTAATCTATTGGCAATAAAAAAGGCGCAAGTAGCCAGTGGTAAACCCATAATAGTGGCAAGGTTTAAACCTTCGACTAATTGTAAGCCAAATGAGGCTTTACCCTTATTACGCTCGCGTATGCGTTTAGCCCACATTATGCAGCCAGAGCCAATCATTACGCAGCCTGCAATACCGCCAAGTACGTATAACCAGCGCAGTAAAGGCGTAGCAAAGCGCCCTGTATGCATAGAGTTAAGTGATTCATAAAGTGCTTTACTACTGCTAAGTTCGTCATCAGTTTGTGCAACTAATTTGCCGGTAGCACCACTAAACAAAAGCCGCGGAGATTGATCGCGAAGCGCCTTTGCAGGGCTCACCAATACCGTTACTGTTGAAGCGGCCATATTCGGTTTACTAACCTGAACACGCGTAATATCTGCACTAGGCCACTTAGTATAAACTTGATCCAAAATAGTGTTTATAGGGAGCAAATCTGCACTGCCTTGGGCGTTATTAGTCACGTTATTGCTAGGTGTTACATCGTTAAAAAAGCCACGCATACCCTTGTCGTAGGTCGTTAACGCAGGGTAGGGGAACAACATAAATATAAGCGTAATAATGCCTGTGTAGGTAATCATTAAATGAAACGGCAAGGCAAGTACCGAGCTTAAATTATGCGCATCTAACCAGCTACGAGTCCCTTTATTGCGCCTAAAAGTAAACATATCTTTAAATATGCGCTTATGAATAACCACGCCCGAAATTATTGCCAGCAGCATAAAAAAGCTGGCAAAACACACCACCCAACGCCCTGTTATGGCATCTAAATAATAAAGCTGATAATGCAACCGGTAAAAAAAGTTACCGCCTTTAGTTTCAACAAAAGGGGGCAGCGCTTGCATGGTGTTTGGGTTTAATTGGGTATTTACAAACTGGCTGCGGCGCTGTCCTGGCTCTTTAGGTTTTGCATAGCCATATACTAAATACGGTATTCGCTCTTCGGGCAAGGTAATACGCCAACTAGGGGAGTTTGCAGCGTGCTGATTTAAATAATCAAAGCCCTTTATAATTTGCTGCCTCTGTGCGGCCACTCTGTCGGTTTGGGCTTGCACATTGTGTATAGCAGGTTGATTCCAGTGGTTTATTTCGTCTCTAAAAAAACTCGCTGTGCCTGCAAAAAATATTACGTAAATAATCCAACAGGTAAGTAAGCCCACCCAGGTATGCAGCCAGGTCATCGACCTAAAAAAGCTGTCTTTCATAGCCAACCCTTCAGTAACGCCAATACAGCAACAAAAAAACCGGTACTTAGTAAAATACTGATCCATGCAGTTTTTAACGACTTGACCGAAAACGCATAAATAAACACTGCGGCGTAAATTAAAATACTGATAGACACACACAGTAATACGGCATCTTGCTTAGCAATAGGCAGCAGCACACTTAATAATGAAATACACGCTGAGGTAAACGCATAGCCACCTACTATGGCAATAATAAAACGCAAAAATACTAACACTCTGTAGCTTTGGGCCACCTTTAAAAGCGCAGCTAGGTTAGTTTTTGTAAAAGGTGCTATGTGCAGAGGTGCCTGCATAGTTAACAAATCCCTTATTCAAATACGAGGATAAAAATAAGGGGTTATTATAAAGCTTACAAATACAAAAGATAGTGATTCTCATTTGTATATTCTAGATAATTTTACATTAGTGCCTAGCATGTTAGTAAAATACTGATCTCTACTCTTTTAGGGTTATTGCTTAGCTAATAACGAAGGTTTACAGTGGTCAATACTGGCAAGCCAAAGAGTAAATTTAAAATGAGCAACCACGAAAAACTAAATTATGTAGAGTTTCCCGCGTGCGATTTAACAGCCACAAAAAGCTTTTTTACTAACGTGTTTAACTGGCAATTTACCGACTACGGCCCAGAATATACGGCGTTTAGCGGCCAAGGACTTGATGGTGGCTTTTTTAAAGCACCGCTTAAATCACTTACTCAACATGGAGCCGCACTGCTGGTGTTTTACAGTAACGACATTCACGCAACCTATAAAAAAGTAGCGCAATATGGCGGCAAAATAGTAAAACCTATTTTTGAGTTCCCCGGTGGTTGCCGCTTTCATTTTACCGAGCCTAGTGGTAACGAATTTGCCGTATGGTCAGAAAAACAATAAATATATCAAGTGATTAGTTGTTATTTTTAGATGAGATCACGATTTTACCAACTAATAACTAATTTGAGTAAAATAAACCGATTTTTTACCAACTCATTAGGTCTAAATGGCCATTTAGAACAAAATTTAAGCATTTAAGGCCAAATTTATATGGTTCCCATCAATTTAATTGAGCAAGTTAGTAAATGCGTGATCTGTGAACCTCATTTACCGTTAGGTGCTCGCCCCGTTATACAATTTAATGCCAATGCGCGTATTTTAATTGCCGGCCAAGCACCGGGCATAAAAGTACACGAAACTGGCAAGCCCTTTAACGATGCTAGCGGAAACCGCCTACGCGAATGGCTTGGGCTAAGTGTTGATGAGTTTTATGACCCGCAAACAATAGCTATTTTACCTATGGGCTTTTGCTACCCAGGTAAAGGTAAGTCGGGCGACTTACCTCCGCGTAAAGAATGTGCACCCGCATGGAGAGCGCAATTACTGGCCGCTCTGCCAAATTTAGAACTGACAATCGTGCTCGGTAAATACGCACAGGCTTATCATTTACCGCATACTAAAAACAGGCCTTTAACCGAGTTAGTAAAATCGTGGCGTGAGTATTGGCCACAATATTTAGTGTTACCGCACCCAAGCCCACGCAATAATATTTGGCTTAAAAAGAACCCATGGTTTGCACAAGATGTACTGCCAGAACTTGCTGGGCGCGTTGCTGCAATATTAAATAAAGAACCACAATGAACAGTTATAAATCAAACGGTTATATGCTTGTAAAGGGGCTTTACAGCGCCAACGAGCTAAATGTACGTCTTGCAAAACATAATAAACTGCCAAGCGATGACTTAACTACAGGCAAAGTTATTAAACTTAATGCGGGTGACTTACTGCTATTTTCAGCCAATATGATTCACCGAGGCTTATACGGCAAAAACCGTTTAGCACTGGATATTATTTTTTGCGAAAATGCACCACAGCTTACCGCCTTTATCAATGCAGCAAACACTCCAAGCTCGGCAATCGCTAATAAAACCGATAACCCACTGGTATTTTTTAACCCGCTTTAAACCCGCTATAACCCCATTTAACACAACACTTTTTCGCTTAACTATAAATATTACTAATAGTGTTGAATAAATAAACATCACTGTTATTTATTTTAAGACTCGTCAGTATGAAATAGACGCAAAATTATCCAATAAAAATAACCTCTATAATGGAGTTGCAGCTATGACAACTGAACACACACAATCACACACACGTTTAAAGCCTGCTTTATTAAAGCAAAAAGCACTGACTTTATTTACGCTCAGCGCATTAAGCGTGGGTATGGCACAAGCCGCCGAGAATAAAGTAAATAAAAGTGAGCTTGAAACCATTACCGTCACTTCGCAAAAGCGGGTGCAATCACTGCAAGATATTCCTACCTCTATTCAAGCGCTTTCTGGCGATTACCTCGAGCAAAACAGTGTTGACGATTTACTCGCCCTAAGCGAAAACCTACCTAACGTGCATATAACCGAAACCTCAAGCAGTAAACGTATTTTTGTACGCGGTATAGGCTCGGGTACTAACTCAGGCTTTGAGCAATCGGTTGCTATGTATAAAGATGGCGTGTATTTAGGGCGCGGGCATCAGGCTAAATTTCCATTTTTAGATATGCAGCGCCTTGAACTTATAAAAGGCCCGCAGTCGGTTATGTTTGGTAAAAACGCCACAGCAGGTGCCTTTAGTATGATCTCAAATTCGCCAACCGATGTACTTGAAGGCAACGTATCGGCAGAGTTTGGTTCTGATAACGAAAAGCGCTTTACAGGCGTTATAAATA
>OJDZ01001297.1_pt1 | contig 10118 bp, 8 predicted proteins | sample 1592981 | NCBI WGS metagenome assembly OJDZ01 (sample SAMN05416851, study PRJEB24817) | seawater metagenome | isolation source: Sea water | place: Canada:Atlantic | collected 2013-07
GGGGAAGGCGCTGTATTTGCGGCTGTGCCGCTTATCAAACGCCGTTTAACGGGTCAAATTGCAGGTATGACGGGCGCCTACGGCAATGTAGGGGCTGTTGTGTATTTAACGGCGCTCTCATTAGTTGATTACCAAACATTCTTTATGATTATTGCGGCAAGTGCATTATTAGGCTTAGGTGCATTATTTTTCATGAAAGAACCCGATGGCCACATCACAGAAGTAAACGAAGATGGCACCGTTGAACTTATTTCTGTGACTTAAGGCATACATATGTTTGATGAAACCCAAAAAGCCAGCGCACTTACAAACGAACTTAACGTTGAGTTTGGTGGGCACAGTAGCAAAGGTATAAAAACCGAAAACCAAGATGCGTTTGCTGCTCTTAATACTCAAGCGCAAGAAAAAGAGTCAAAAGGGGTTATTGCCTGCTTGGCCGATGGGTGTTCATCAGCAAAAAATGCTAAACAAGCGTCACAGTTATCGGTAACGCACTTTATAAATGAGTATTTAAATACACCGCCAAGTTGGGCCGTTAAAAAGTCGGTATCTAAGGTATTGGCCAGTTTAAATCAGTGGCTGTATTCGCAATCGGTTAACTATAATCACCTTGGCCAGCGCCAAGCAGATTGGATGACCACGTTTACAGCGCTTATTTTAAAATCGGCCACGGGTTATATTTTTCATTTAGGTGATACCCGAATTACGCGTTTACGTGCAAAAAGTATGGAGGCGATAACACGCGACCATAAAGTAAACGATACCCTAACGCGAGCTTTAGGCGCGCAGCTTCATCAAGAAATTGATGTATACGAAGTTGAACTTAAAGCTGATGATATTTATATACTTACCTGCGATGGTGTACACGATGTGTTGCCATACAGTGATATACAAAAGCTAATTGATGAGCATACTAATTTAGAGCACGCAGCAAAAGCAGTGACAGAGCTTGCCATAGCAAGAGGCAGTGACGACAACGTAAGCTGCCTACTTGTAAAAGTGAATAGTATTGCAAAACAAAATTTAGACGAGTTATATCACTCTTTAACTAGGCGAAAAATTCCGCCACCGTTAAAGGTTGGCCAAAAAATTGATGACTTTACTGTTATCCGTGAATTACACGCTAGTAGCCGCTCGCACATTTATTTAGTGCAACAAACACCCGATACGCCGCCGGTTGTATTAAAAGCGCCTTCGGTAAATTTTGAAGACGATGTGCACTACCTTCAAGGCTTTATAAGAGAAGGCTGGGTGGGGCAACGTATTAATCATCCCAATGTAATGAAGGTTTTAAATACGCAATCGCAAAGCCGATTTTTATATCATATTTGCGAATACATGGACGGGCAAACACTGAGTGATTGGAAGCATGATGTGCCGCATCCAGAAATTACCCAAGTGCGCAGTATTATTGAACAAATAGTACAAGCACTTAGAGCGTTTCAGCGTTTGGATATGGTGCATCGCGATTTAAAACTCGATAACGTGATGATAGACGCTCACGGCAAAGTAACATTAATCGATTACGGCACGGTAAGTGTTGCGGCTATGGATGAGTCGGTAAAGCAAATTGCTGATGATTGCCCGCAAGGTACGGTAGATTACACCGCACCAGAGACGCTTATCACTATGCACGCCGATTTTAAGAGTGATTTATTTTCGCTAGGCGTTGTTGCGTACGAATTATTATGTTCAAAATTGCCGTATCAGCCACTCGCGCATAATCATGTACCAAAAGATTATAGTCACTGGCAATACACTAGTATTCGTAAACACAGAGCAGATATCCCGTTTTGGTTAGATCAGGCTTTAATGAAAGCATTGGCTCCCAAACCCGAATTCAGATACCACGCATTTTCTGAATTTATAAGTGATATCAATAAACCTAATCCACATTTAAAAAGTACCGCCCCGAAAGACTCAATAATGAAACGCGATCCGGTTTTAGTCTGGAAAAGTATTTCGTTGTGTTTGTTTATAGCCTTGGTGTGTGTACTCATAATTAAAAATTAAGAGATAAACATGTTAAATCATAAAAAAAACTTACCTATTATTTTTATACTGGGTAGCTTAACTGCGCCTTCAATTAGTGTTGCAGCGCAAACCGATCTTAACTTTAGACTGCGTTTTGAAAGCGCAGAGCAAGATAACGCGTTAAAAGATGCAAGTAGCTTAACGCTACGAACACGCCTTACCCATAAAACAGATGAAGTGAATGGTTTTTCTGCACTTATTGAAGTTGAAGACAGCCGAAGCCTGTTAGGTGTAGACGATTACAACAATACACTGGGTAAAAATACTAATTACTCAGTAATAGCCGACCCAGAAACTACAGAAGTAGATCAAGGTTTTATAAAATACGCGAAAGATGCGTTATCAATTAAAGTGGGTAGGCAAGTAATAGCGCTTGATGGACAGCGGTTTGTGGGCCACGTTGGCTTTAGACAAGACAGGCAAACTTTTGATGCGGCAACAGTCAATTACACGTTTAATGATATTAATTTGCACTATAGCTACATAAGCAAGCGCAACCGTATATTTGCCGAAAGCAAAGATATTGATTCATCCGATCACCTTATCAATGCAAGTTTTAAAACAAGCTTGGGTAAAGTGGTTTTATACAGTTATTTATTGAGTAACGACGCAGTAGATGATGACAGCTTAGATACTTATGGCGTTTCTTTTAGTGGGAATAAAACACTCAGCAATACTAAGGTTTACTATAAAGCAGAGTACGCCACGCAATCTGCATCAACGAGCATGAGTGATTTTGATGCTGATTATTATGCATTTGAAGGCGGCGTTGATTTAGCCGGTTTAGGTATTAAAAACGTGACACTAAAAGCCGGTATTGAGTCACTGGGCTCTGATGATGGCGATTATGGTTTTGCCACGCCGCTTGCCACTATGCATAAATTTAATGGCTGGGCTGATACGTTTTTAGCAACGCCTGCACAAGGGCTTGATGACACTTATGTAAGCTTAAATGGTAAAGCCTTTGACGGTAAATGGTTAGTGGCTTATCACAGCTTTGATGCAAACGATAATGCAAATGGCGTTGATGATTTAGGCTCAGAGCTAAACGTGCAATACGTTAAGCCTATTAATAAAACCTATGCCGTTGGCGCTAAATATGCCGATTATTCAGCAGGCGATAGCGCTGCAGGCAAAGTTGATACCCAAAAACTATGGGTGTGGGTGAGCGCTAAATTTTAAGTATTTAACCAGAACTCTGGTTATTTAATTTGAAGCGTTACAAGTTGGTGCAATAGCGCCAGCTTGTGGTGCTTCCACTTCTTTTTTACTGCACCAATTTGGTTAAGTCACTGTAATATATTGATTATATATCTGGCTTGCATATTGCTATAACAACTACATAACAAATTATACGTTTAAAGTACTCATTTATGCATTGAGTACTTTTAACAAAATAGGTGATTTTAATGCCAAGCAAGCAGCGTGTTGTCGTCGTAGGAAACGGGATGGTTGGGCATCATTTTGTACAGCAGCTAGTATCGCAGCAAGGTGATAACAAAAATGTTGATATTACCGTGCTCAGTGGTGAAGACCGCCTCGCTTATGACCGCGTTCAGCTCTCGTCATTTTTTAACGGCAAAACCGAAGACGATTTAGCACTTACCTGCAGTAAAACCTATCAAGATTGGCAAGTGTGTTTCCATACTCATTCTAAAGTGGTTGATATAAACCGAGATGCAAAAAAGGTTACTACTGCAAAAGGCGAGTCATTTGAATACGACAAGCTAATACTGGCAACGGGTTCGTTTGCATTTGTGCCACCCATTCCAGGTAAAGATCGTGAGCATTGCCTCGTTTACAGAACCATTAACGATTTACACGCTATAAAAAAATCAGCACAAGATAGTAAAGTAGGCGTTGTTATTGGTGGTGGTTTACTAGGGCTTGAAGCAGCCAACGCGTTAAAGCAGCTTGGCTTGCAAACCCATGTAATAGAATTTGCACCTCAACTTATGGGCGTACAAATAGATGGTGCTGGTGGGCGATTACTAAAAAATAAAATTACCGAGCTCGGCGTTACAGTGCATACCTCAGTGGCGACAGAGCAAATTATAGAGGGTGAAAACAGCCGTTATAAAATGTGCTTTAAGGGTGGTCAAACCCTAGAAACCGACATGATAGTATTTTCGGCCGGTATTCGCCCATACGATAACCTAGCTCGCGAGTTTAATTTAGAAATAGGTGAGCGCGGCGGCATTGTAATAAACAACCATTGCCAAACGAGTGATAAAAACATATACGCCATAGGCGAATGCGCCCTTTGGAATAACTTTATTTTTGGCCTTGTAGCACCGGGCTACGCGATGGCAAAAGTAGCGGCGGAGCATGTTTTACAACAGTGGTCTTCAAACAAAGCTTTACACACTACCTCTAACAATTCCTCAACTAGTGCTGATGAATTTAGCGGTGCCGATATGAGCACCAAGCTTAAATTAATGGGTGTTGAAGTGGGCTCAATTGGTGATGCCCATGCACGCAGTGAAGGCGCAATTAGCTATTACTTTGAAGATCAGCTAAGCGGTATTTACAAAAAAGTAGTCACTAATGAGCAAGGCAATAAGCTCATAGGTGCTGTACTGGTTGGCGATACCAGTGATTACGATAATTTATTGCAGTATCACTTAAATGGCATTGAGCTTAGTGTGCCCGCAGAGTCATTAATAATACCGCTTGCAGGTGACGCGGGCGAGCTAAACGCTGATGATTTGCCACAAGATGCCATTATTTGTGCGTGCCACAAGGTTACAAAACACACTATTGAACAAGCGGTTATACAAGGTTGTAGCGATTTAAATAAAGTGCAGCAAGCTACTAAAGCAAGTACTGGTTGTGGAGGCTGTGAAAAACTAGTGCAAAGCGTTATTAGCAGTGCACTTAATAATAAAATAGCCACGCTAACCCCAGTAGATGAGCCAGTCTCACAGAGCGCTTAACACTCACAATAAGAGAGCAGTATGGAAACTTTAAACACTTGTTCAAACACGCCTTTGCTTAAACAAACTACCTGCGCTTATTGTGGTGTAGGGTGCGGGGTTGATATTTCATTATTAAATAATACCCCAACAAAACTTGAAGGCACGCGCGAGCACCCCGCTAATTTTGGCCGTTTATGTGTTAAAGGCACGCATTTGCTTGACACCACCGGCAGTGATAACCGCTTAACATCGCCCCTTATTGATAACGAACCCGCTAGCTGGGATATGGCAACTGATTACGTTGCCAATAAATTTAACGCCATTATTAAAGAACATGGGCCGGAATCGGTTGCGTTTTATGTATCGGGGCAGTTACTTACTGAAGATTACTACGTTGCCAATAAATTAATGAAAGGCTACATAGGCTCAGGCAATATAGATACAAACTCAAGGCTGTGTATGTCATCGGCGGTTGCCGGTTATAAACGTGCGTTTGGTGAGGACGTAGTACCATGTACCTACGACGATTTAGAGCAAACTGAGCTACTTATTTTAATTGGCTCAAATGCAGCGTGGACACATCCGGTGCTTTATCAACGTATGGAGCGCGCAAAAAAGCTTAATCCAAACATGAAAGTAGTGGTTATCGACCCGCGAAAAACTGATACAGCCGAACTTGCCGATACCTTTTTAAATATAAAACCAGGCAGTGACGCAGCACTTTATAACGGCTTACTTACTTATTTAAGTGAACATAACTATTTAGATACGCAATTTATAAACGCGCATACAAACGGCTTTGAAACAGCGCTTGCAGAGGCTAAAAAGTGGAGTGTAAAAGCGGTCAGTGATTTTTGTGATATCGACGCGCAGCTAGTCAGTGACTTTTACGCCTTATTTGCAAAAAGTCCAACCGCCATTAGTTTTTATTCAATGGGTATTAACCAATCAAGCTCAGGGGTTGATAAGTGTAATGCCATTATAAATGCGCATTTAGCGTCGGGCAAATTGTTAAAACCTGGCTGTGGCCCGTTTTCAATAACTGGGCAACCTAATGCAATGGGTGGGCGTGAAGTAGGTGGCTTGGCAAATCAATTAGCAGCACATTTAGACATTGAAAACGACGCGCACCAACAGTTAGTGCAGCGTTTTTGGCAATCGCCAACAATAGCTAAAAAAGCAGGGTGTAATGCGATTGATATGTTTGATGAAATCGCCAAAGGGAAAATAAAAGCTATTTGGGTAATGGCAACCAACCCTATGGTGAGCCTACCTAATAACGCAGCAATACAAAATGCACTTGAGCAATGTGAGCTGGTGGTTGTGTCTGACTGTATTGCCAAAAGTGATACGCTAAAATTTGCTAATGTGGCGTTTCCATCAACCGGATGGGGCGAAAAAAACGGCACAGTAACTAACTCAGAACGCAGAATATCAAGGCAACGCCCGCTAGTTGAGCCTTTCTCAGGAGCTAAAAACGATTGGCAAATAATGTGCTTAGTTGCCAAAAAAATGGGCTTTGAAGGATTTGATTTTACAGACCCAAGTGGCATTTTTGAAGAATGGGCACAACTTACTGATTTTGAAAATAACGGTGATAGGCTATTAAATTTATCAGCTTTAGTAGGGCTTTCGCAGCAGCAGTACGATAACTTAAAACCAGTTATGTGGCCGGTACTAAAAAATGAGCCATACAAAAACGGGCAGGTTTTTGTTAATAATCAATTTAGCACCGCAGATAAAAAAGCCCGCTTTATACCTATAACGCCCAAACTTCCTGTGCAACAAACGTCAAGCGATTACCCGTTTGTAATGAACTCAGGGCGAATACGCGATCAGTGGCATACAATGAGTCGCACCGGAAAAAGTACAGCCCTTTCTACTCATATAACGCGCCCATATATTGAAATAAACCCCATAGATGCCAGCAAATTAAACATAAAAGCAAACGATTTAATAACTGCCAATGCTAAAACTGGGCAGGTTACAGCTCATGCAAAAGTGACGGATGCTGTGCGTAAAGGCGAATGTTTTATGCCTATTCACTGGAACAAGCAATTTGCCTCATCCGCTACGGTAAGTGGGCTTTATCAATCGGTTGTTGACCCTATATCGGGCCAGCCTGAGTGTAAGCATGGTGCTGTTGATTTAGTTAAAGCGCAGTTTGCTCAGTACATGCAAATTTTTAGCAAAACAGAGCTTAAAATAACCAGTGATTTTTGGCTTAAAGTTAACGCAAGTAATTGTGTTAACTACCAGTTAGCGCTCAATGAGCCGCAAAATGATTTGCTTTATTATTGCCAAACACTGACAGGGTTACAAGGGCAGTGGTCGGCAATGGGCAGTGCAAAAGCCATGCATATTCAATGTATTCAAAACGAGCAGTTAGTGTTTGTTGCGGTTGTTTCGTTAGCTCAAAAAGACATATCACTTGAGTGGATAAATCATTTATTTGCAGAGCCTTTAATAACCTTTAGCCAATTACAGTCATTGTTGTATGCCACGCCCGATGAAGAATTTACCCAAGGCGCGCAAGTATGTAGTTGCTTTAAAGTACGTGAGCAGCCCATTATAAATGCCATTAAAAATGGTGCAAATACAGTGGAACAATTGGGGTCTAAATTAAAATGCGGCACTAACTGTGGGTCGTGTAAAACCCAGTTAAGCCAATTAATAAAGCAGCATACTACGCAAAACGCTAACAGTATTGATGTTGCAGTTGAAATGTAAATAAACAAGGAAGCATATGCTTAATGATCAATTTGGTCGGCAGTTTAACTATTTGCGCCTCTCAATTACCGATGTGTGTAACTTTAGTTGCACCTATTGTTTACCAAACGGGTATCAGTGCGATACCCCGCGTAACTTTTTAAATAAAAACGAAATAAACACCTTAGTAAATGCGTTTGCGCAACTTGGCACAAAAAAAGTGCGCATTACGGGCGGTGAGCCGTGTTTACGCAGTGACGTAACCGACATTATAAAGCAGTGTAAAAACACCCCAGGCATAGAAAAAGTCGCCATAACAACCAATGGTTTTAACTTATTTAATAAAATTGATGAGTTTTACAGCGCTGGCCTAGATGCGCTAAACATTAGTATAGATAGCTTAAACCCGAGCATGTTTAAATTAATTACAGGACACGACAAGCTAACCCATATTTTAAAAGGGATAGACCGGGCAATTGAGCTGGGCATAAAAGATATAAAAATAAATGCAGTGCTGGCTAAGCAATTTAATAAAAACCAATTGAATGATTTTTTAGACTGGGTAAAACATAAAAAAGTAACGGTACGCTTTATTGAATTAATGGAAACAGGTAATGGTGCCACCTTTTTTGAACAAAACCATTTAAGCGGGCAAAGTGTTAAAACGCAGCTTTTAGCACAAGGTTGGTTACAGGTAGTAAGAGGTAAATTAAACGGCCCTGCAGAGGAGTTTTGTCACCCCGATTTTGAGGGTCGCATTGGCTTAATTATGCCCTACAGTAAAGATTTTTGTAAAAGCTGTAACCGATTAAGAGTATCGTCATTAGGCAAATTACATTTGTGCTTGTTTGCCGAGCAGGGAATAGACTTACGCCCGCATTTAAATTCGCAAGATACGCCAGCCACTGTAAACGCAATTCAAGCAGCAATGGGCAATAAAACCATTAGCCATGAGCTTGATAAGCGCTTAACGGGCGCCACAACCCATTTAGCTATGTTGGGCGGCTAAAATGAGTAATAAAGCCGTGTTTACAGGGGTTGTACTCGCCGGAGGGCAATCATCCAGAATGGGCAGCGATAAAGCCAACCTCATTTTAAAAAATAAAACATTACTGCAAAATGCATGTGAGTTATTAACAGCAGCAGGAGCAAGTGATGTACTTATAAGCCGTAATGTACAAAGTGCTACTGCGCAATACATAGCAGATATATACCCAGGTTCTGGCCCGCTTGGCGGGATTTATTCAACCTTAATGGCAACAGAGCAGGATATACTTGTAACCGCTGTTGATATGCCATTACTTACTTGCACGTTGTTATCGCAAATTGTATCTGCAGCAAGCGATAATTCCCACTTTCAAACAAATCAGCCACAAATACATGCGTGGCACTTTGAAAATGAACCGTTACCCCTGTATATTCGTAACACCCAAAGCGTTAAACGTCATTTAAAACAATTACTCATAAACGCAAATAGTCATAAATCAATTAAACAGTTTACCCGTAGTATTGGTGTGCAAACGCTAAAATGTAATAAAGCGCATGCACTTGTTAATACCAATACACCGGCGCAATTTAAAGCTGTTAACGAGCAATTTGACCAACACAAACCTAATTTATTGAGAAGAACCCTATGAGCCACACAACTGAGTCACAAATCGCATTAAACATTGCCGTAATGACAGTAAGCGATACACGCGATGAAATTACGGATACCTCAGGCCATTATTTAATTAAAGCCCTTACTGAAGCAGGCCATCACTTAGCGGATAAAGACATAGTTAAAGATGATGTTTACCAAATGCGAGCAGTTGCATCGCAGTGGATTGCCGATGACACCATTCACGCTATTTTAGTCACCGGTGGTACGGGTTTTACCGAGCGCGACTCAACACCAGAGGCATTTGCACCGCTGTTTGATAAAAGCGTAGATGGATTTGGTGAGCTATTTAGACATATTTCGTACGGCGAAATTGGTAACTCAACTATTCAATCGCGTGCGTTGGCAGGCCTTGCCAATAACACCGTTATTTTTTGTATGCCTGGCTCTACGGGCGCATGTAAAACAGCCTGGACAGGTATTATAAAAGATCAGTTAGACTCAATGCACAAGCCATGTAACTTTGCCCCGCATATTACTATTGGTAAAAAATGCGAATCGCGAGAGCAATAATATGCTGAGCCACGTAGACGAAAATGGCCAAGCAAACATGGTTGATGTATCGCTAAAAGAGGTCACTCTGCGCGATGCATCTGCCGAGGCCTACATTAAAATGAGCAAACAGGCTTTTGAGCAAGTGTTGCTTAATCAAAATAAAAAAGGTGACGTGCTAGGCGTTGCCCGTATTGCGGGTATTCAGGGAGCTAAAAAGTGCGCCGATTTAATTCCGCTTTGTCACCCGCTAGCACCTGTCTCTTATACACATCTGACGCTGCCGACGATATGCAGTGTGTAGA
>OJDZ01001299.1_pt1 | contig 10098 bp, 11 predicted proteins | sample 1592981 | NCBI WGS metagenome assembly OJDZ01 (sample SAMN05416851, study PRJEB24817) | seawater metagenome | isolation source: Sea water | place: Canada:Atlantic | collected 2013-07
GGAAAAGCGCCAGCAGTTAGATTACCTGACTCATTTTGACAGAGTAACGAGTCTTCCAAACCGCCGATTGCTGTCGGACAGATTAAATCAGTCAATGTTTTATGCCGATAGCGGAAAAAGCACTGTAAGCATTCTTTACTTGGACATCGACCGCTTCAAGCAGGTCAACGACAGTCTCGGTCACAGCGGGGGAGATGATGTTCTGCGCAAAGTGTCGAAGCGCATCATCGAGTGTTTGGAGGGCTCGGACACCTTGGCCCGCTGGGGAGGTGACGAGTTTATCGCCCTGCTTCCCGGGCAGGACGCTCAGCAAGTTGCCCACACCGCCAATTGTATTATAGAGGAGCTTCATCCGGTTATCGTTCTGGATGATGACCGGGAGTTGTTCATTTCTTGCAGTATCGGTATTGCTGAGTACCCGCGGGACGGGCGCAATGCCGATGAATTGATCACCAGTGCAAGATCTGCGATGGCTGCTATCAAGGAGCATGGCGGCAACGATTACCGGCATTTTGTGGGTCGAACCGACAGACCCGCCAGCAACGGCTTGGCGCTTGAGACCTCGTTGCGCCAAGCGCTGGGACAGCAGGAGTTCCAGCTGTTCTACCAGCCCCAGGTTGATATTGCTTCGCGAGAGGTTGTTGGATTTGAGGCGCTGTTGCGCTGGTTTCACCCGGTGGATGGCATGATACCGCCGGATCATTTTATACCTCTGGCCGAGAAAACCGGATTGATCATACCTATTGGGGAGTGGGTTCTGCGGGAGGCTTGCTCTAGGGGCGCTGTGTCAAAAGGACTACGGATGGCGGTAAACCTGTCCGCCCGCCAGTTTCATCAGCAAAACCTCGTTTCTACCGTTCGTGAGATTCTTGATGAAACGGGCATGCCGCCAGAAAACCTGGAACTCGAGATCACCGAAAGTGCGGTTATCTACGATGTTGAAACGGCTATTGTCACCATGTCCGAACTGAGTGCGCTGGGCGTGAGTATTTCCCTGGACGACTTTGGCACTGGGTATTCCAGCCTGAGTTATCTTAAGCGGTTCCCCATCGACACGATAAAGATTGATAAATCCTTTATCGGCGAAGTGACCACCGATCGCGGCAGTGAAGTCATCGCCAATACCATTATTGCCATGGCTCATAGCCTGGAGCTCAAGGTGATCGCTGAAGGTGTGGAAACCGAGGATCAGCTTGCGATGCTCAAACGTCGTGGTTGCGACCAGGCTCAGGGCTATCTGTTCGCTCGACCCTTGCCCTTCCAAGAGGCTATGCAGTCTTTACAGTTCTAGAGCGGTTGTATATGAACCTTCACCACCACTGCCGCAGCAACGCGGCCATCCTCCTGACAGGAATTGATTTAGCGTGCCTGTGCGCTGGTGCCGTAGCCGCTAAAAATCGCCAACGGCTTTGCCCTGCGTAGGCCAAGGACTCGAACACTGGCGAACCGGATGATTAAAAAAACCTGAACTGACAGCCATAATGCGCTCCCAGCTTGCCTTAACACCGTAGCTGAGCGGGCTGATCGCGCGATGTTCTGCGTCAAGTATGGCGAAGTGGAAACTATGCTGGGCAACGTTGAGCAAGAAGTGACCACGCATATACCAACAAAGCATTGTAGTGGTCAAAGTTGCTAAATACGGCGTTAATCAGCAATCAGTGAAACCAACTGTCTACGTTCACATTTGACTAGAAGTGCACCCAGTTACTCACGCAGCACCCTTAACAATTAACAAACTTGGGGTTTGCGCTGAAAACTGATAAAACAGGGGCAGCAACCAGCAAGTCGACACCTTAAGAGAAGCTCATGAAACTTGAAACCATCGCCTTGCATGAAGGCTATAAATCCGAAGCAACCACCAAGTCTGCCGCGGTTCCCATCTATCAGACCACTTCATACACCTTTGACGATACGCAGCACGGCGCTGATTTGTTTGACCTCAAAGTGCCGGGCAACATATACACCCGCATCATGAACCCGACAACCGACGTGCTGGAGCAGCGCGTCGCAGCGATGGAGGGCGGTATCGGCGCGCTCTGTGTTGCCTCTGGCATGGCCGCGATTACTTACGCGATCCAGTGCATCACTGAGGTAGGGGACAACATCCTCAGCACCAGCCAGCTATACGGCGGTACCTACAACTTTTTTGCGCACGCTTTGCCGCGGCAGGGCATCGAAGCCCGTATGATCTCTCACGATGATTTTGAAGGTTTTGAAAATGCCATCGATAGCAAGACCAAAGCGGTGTTTTGCGAATCAATCGGTAACCCGGCTGGCAATATCGTCGATATCCCGCGTCTAGCTGAGATCGCGCACAAGCACGGGGTGCCACTGATTGTCGATAACACCGTGGCCACGCCGTATCTTTGCCGACCCTTTGAGTTGGGTGCGGATATCGTGATTCACTCTTTGACCAAATACATCGGTGGGCACGGTACTTCTATCGGGGGTGCAATCGTGGATTCGGGTCGATTTGACTGGGTAGCCAACAAAGAGCGCTTCGCCATACTGAACGAGCCCGATCCTTCTTATCATGGAGTGGTGTATACCGAAGCGTTGGGACCGGCCGCTTTTATCGGGCGCTGCCGGGTGGGGCCACTTAGAAACACCGGCGCTGCGATATCACCCATGAACTCGTTTCAGCTGCTCCAAGGATTGCAGACGCTGGGTTTGCGTATGGATCGTCACTGTTACAACGCCGAGCAACTCGCCGCCTTTTTGCAGCAGCATGAAAAAGTAGAGTGGGTGAATTATGCGGCTTTGCCTGAGAGCTCCTATCATGAGCTGTGCAAGAAGATAACCGGAGGCAAGGCATCGGGGATCTTAAGTTTTGGTATCAAGGGCGGGATCGAGGCATGCACTCGGTTCATCGATTCGCTAGATATGATCTTGCGTCTGGTAAATATCGGTGATGCCAAATCACTGGCGTGCCACCCGGCATCGACCACGCACCGGCAGTTAAATGAGAGAGAGCTAGAGTCTGCCGGCGTGAGCGCAGATTTGGTGAGGATCTCTGTTGGGATTGAGCATATTGACGATATCATCGCCGATGTTGCTCAGGCGCTGGATAAAGCTTAAAGCTTTAGCCCATGGTTTAAAGAGCCGTGGGTGTCAGTGTGCTTCACACTTACCTCAGTTAAACCACAGCTGGTAGCCCGGCCTAAAGCGAAGTGGTGAGCGACAAAGCGGTTTGGCGCTCGGAAAGTTGGCCAGAGGTGTGGGCTGACTTTTAGCGGCAGCGCGCAGGGTTGATACGCTTTTACCAAGCGATGAGCCGGCTCATGACGCCATTTTACCAATCGAGTGTCCCGGGGCTCGGGCTAGCGCGCGATCTGGCGCTTCCGGTTCTCTACAAAAACCCGTGGATGCGCTGGCACATGACTGAGACCTTAGCGGGCACTAAGACGAATTGGCTTTGATTCATGGGTGTGTTCGTTGTTGCTCTTAGCCGGTAAGTTTTAAAAGGTAAGGCAAGCTTGGTGACCGCCAGTTTCGACTCAGTAGGCAAATGCCAGTGGTTCTGAGTGAAAATCGGAGTTTGAGCTTGCGAGTTTTTTATGCCGGTTGGCGGTTTTCGGTTAATCTCGGGTAGCTGTTGTGGATCTGCTGATTGACTTCAAAATGCTGGAAAAGCCAACCTGTCGCTGGGGTTTAAAAAGCGATTACTCCGTATGTGCATGTAGAGCGCGACTATTTGCTCGTGGCAATCACGCTGGGTGAGATTTAGCTTTTCAGTATATTTGCATTACCTTGATAGTGTCTTGATTGGCTGTGTTCTCAAAGCCAAGAAAGTTTTTTTCATGAGCAAGCTTTAACCACCAGCTAAGCTCTTAAGTCCTTATATGTCAAGAATTGTGCTCGCATATGAGATCATGATTTACGCGGTGCTATGATTGCCTTAACCAAACGGGTTGAGTGCATTCAGATCAATTCATCACCTACAGATTGAGCTTAGAAATATGGCGCTACCCAAAGAAAGTGAATCAAGAATCATAGAGATGGCGTGGGAAGATCGAACTCCGTTTGAGGCGATAGAGCTGCAGTTCGGGTTAACTGAACCAGAAGTGATCAAGTTTATGCGCGCCAACTTAAAGCGCAGTAGTTTCAATCTTTGGCGCGCCAGGGTGTCAGGCCGAGCAACCAAGCACACTAAGCTGCGCAGCTCGGATGTGCTCCGGGGATATTGTCCTACTCAGTACAAGCAGCGCTAAGGCGACTTATCATTTTTTGAGTTTTTTTGCCATAGCTGCCCACTAGCATAATCGCAAATTTGTGACATTTTTAAATTAAGAGGTCGTGATGATCAGCGAGCAATTAATCAAACTGCTTGAAGCTGAATCAAAACTTTTCAGGAGCTCGGTACATGGGCTGAAACACTGGAGAGATGTTGAGAGAAACGGGTTGTACCTGTCTGATTTTACCGGCGCTGATAAGAAGGTGGTTTCTCTGTTTGCTTACTTTCATGATTGCATGCGCCAAAACGACTGGATCGACCCGGAACATGGTCCGAGAGGGGCTGAGTTTGCGCTTAAGCATGCAGGCTTACTGGGGCTCACTGATTCACAATTAAAAATGTTGGTCAGAGCTTGCCAGGGCCACACCCATGGCACAAAGAGCCTGTGCCAAACCATAGCCACCTGCTGGGATGCGGATCGCTTAGATATCGGCAGGGTGGGGATTACGCCGGACGCTAAGTATTTGTTCTCAGATGAGGCCAAAAGAATTGCGGATCAAGATGATCAGCAGTGTTTAAGGGACTTTTATTTGAATTCAAAATAAATAAACGTAAATCAGGTTATTTTGAACAATCATATTTAAGCGATCGACTAAATTTACACTCAATTAAAAACTACTCAGCCACCTCTATCACCCCGCCGCCCAAACACACATCCCCGAGGTAAAACACAACTGACTGTCCCGGCGTAACTGCGCGCTGCGGCTCATCAAACACCACGCGAACTTCATCACCTACCTGATTAACGGTGCAGCCCTGATCGCCCTGACGGTAGCGCACTTTTGCTGTTAACTTCAGCCCATCCACCAGAGTCAAACCATCGACCACGGGCAAACCCTGCACCCAATCCACATCCCGCGTCACCAAAGACTGACTCATGAGCAGGGGGTGATCATGTCCTTGACCGACTTTGAGGACATTTTGCTCCAGGTTTTTTTGCAGCACGAACCAGGGCGCCTCGGGGTAGCCTTTGACCCCGCCAACTCCGATCCCGCCGCGCTGACCCAGCGTGTAGCTGAGCAGGCCGGTGTGGCGGCCGATCTTTGTACCGTCGTCAGTCACGATATCGCCAGCTTGCGCTGGCACGTAGGTTTTCAAAAAGTCAGAAAACTTACGCTCACCGATAAAGCAGATCCCGGTTGAGTCCTTTTTCTTCGCGGTAGACAGCTCAAGAGCGGCCGCTAACTTTCGCACATCGGTTTTGACAAACTCGCCCAGCGGAAACAGGGTTTTAGCCAGCTTCTCGCCGCTAACCGCATGCAAAAAGTAGCTTTGATCTTTGGCGGGATCAAGACCGCGCAGCAGCGGAGCGGTCAGTTTCCCGTCGACCATAGTGGCTGCACCGCGCCGCGCATAGTGACCGGTCGCGATAAAGTCGGCGCCTAAGTGCTCGGCATAGTCCAAAAAGGCTTTGAACTTGATCTCTTTGTTGCACAGGATATCGGGGTTGGGCGTGCGACCGGCGCGGTACTCCTCTAAAAAGTGCTCAAACACGTGATCCCAGTACTCGCTTGAGAAGTTCGCGGTTTTAAGCGTGAGACCCAGAGCGTCGCACACGCTTTGTGCGTCAGCGAGGTCGTCCATGGCGGTGCAGTACTCGGTGCCGTCGTCCTCTTCCCAGTTCTTCATGAACAGGCCGGTGACTTTGAAACCTTGCGCTTGCAGTATCGCGGCAGTTAAGGATGAATCTACGCCGCCGGACATACCAACTACCACACTGACATCGGCTGGTGCACGGCCACTCAGCGCAGCAAGTGTGCCTGCTGGCAGTTCGGTGAGTTGGGCGCGGAGCTCATCAGTTAAGCGATTAGCGGGGTGGTTTGCAGGAAAACTCAAGACTTGCTTAACTCCGCGGTACTCGCCGCCAAAGTCAAAAACCGCTCATCGATCAAGGAGAGCGGTAGCACCGGCTTAACCAAAGCGTCCTCACAACATGCCAGCACCAAGGGTGAGCGCAGATTTTGCGCCGCCTTGATCTGATCAAGCGTCAACCACTCGGCCGCGATGATCCCCTCGTCCAGCTCGCTGTCCATGAACTCAGCCGCCTCAGCCAAAAAGCAAAATCGATAGTAAGTGCGGTCTGCCTCAGGACTCATGGTGTAGACGCCGAGCAGGCCGGTTAGCGTGACCTTGTAGCCAGTTTCCTCAAGTGTCTCTCTGAGCGCGGCCTCGGCTAAAGTTTCCCCGCGCTCCACGTGACCGGCTGGCTGGTTGAGTGCTTCATGTTTGCCGGTTTTGCCAGCGACAGAGGCCATTTCGCGGACGCACAAAAACTCATCGCCTCGCTGGACGACGGTGGCGACCGTGACGCGTGGCATCCAGTCTTTGAAGCGCTCGTGTGTGGGATTTTGGTTATTGGTGGACATGGGCGGCCCGCGGTTTGCGCTAAAATGCCGAGTATTATAGCGCTCTAAATTTTGCAGCGCGAACCCTGCGGCCGACTGTCTCTGTAGGTAAAATGTCAGACTGCATACGTCACGAGGAGTTTATTTGTCCAAGTCCAAAAAGACCCTGAAGTTCAGCCACCTGAACCAAAAAGGGCAGGCCAACATGGTCGATATCTCGGACAAAACCCCAACGACGCGTGAGGCGGTTGCAAGCGGCAAAGTTTATATGCAGCCAGAGACCATGACCGCACTCAAGTCAGAGAGCTTGCCAAAGGGCGATGTGCTTGCCACCGCACGGATCGCAGGTATCCAGGCGGCCAAAAAAACCAGTGATCTGATCCCTCTGTGTCACCCGCTGATGCTGAGCAAAGTCAAAGTTGAGTTTGAATTGGCTAGCGATCACGTGCTGATCACCGCGACCTGCAAACTGGTCGGTAGCACCGGAGTTGAGATGGAAGCACTCACCGCGGTCAGTGTCGCCGCCCTCACTTTGTTTGATATGTGCAAATCAGCCGACAAATCCATGAGCCTGTCCGAGATCCACGTGGTCTCCAAAGTCGGAGGCAAATCCGATGTCAAACATCACTAACGCCACATCTGAGCAAGGGCAAATCATAAATGTCAGCGTGCTTTTTTTTGGCCGTCTGGCTGAGGATTTGGGCGCTGATCAGGTGACGCTGAGTTTGCCTGCTGGCTCCTCGGTGCTCGACGTCAAAACTGCGCTTAAAACACAGTTTGGTAGCCTTGAGTTTGGCTACCCCGTGCTCCAGTCGCTCAACCAAGCGATCGCCCCTGACTCGGCCCCCGTAACCCATGAGAGTGAACTCGCCTTTTTCCCGCCCGTAACCGGAGGCTGATATGAGCCAAGATAACAAAAATGCCAACCCATCTCCCACCGCCGCAAATTCAGACTGGCTCAGCCGTCAGGACGATCTGATGGGCGCAAAGCAAGCGCATACCAGCTCAGATGCTGCGAAGTCTAAATCCACTGATGATCATAAAGAAACTGCTGAAGCTACTGAATCAGTCGATCGCCCTGATTATGTCGAGGCCGGTTTAGCTGAAGCTGAGGGCAGTGCAGTTGCGCCTAAGAGGGAAAACGATATCTCCACCAAGCCCCCAGTCGATAAAAACTGGTTAGCCAAGCAAGACGCTGTGCTGGAGCGCTCAGGTGGTGCAGATGAATCAGACGCTAAATCTGGTGACGATCAACCTTGAGCCAAAACCTGGCTAACAAAACAGACAAGGCTGCTAAGCCAACCCCCAACATACTGATAAGTGTCCAGACTGACGACTTCAGTCTGGATGAGTTGTATGGCGCGGTTTTGGCAGGTGTGGGCGATCAGTGCGGGGCGGTGGCGGTGTTTGTCGGTAAGGTGCGTGACTACAGCCCAACTTCAAAAGCGGCAAGCTTTGATGCAGTCAGCGTGCTTGAGCTAACGCACTACGAGGGCATGACCCAAAGCGTGCTGCAACAGATCGCGGAGCAAGTATGCGCGGAGCACAACCTTGCTGGTTTGCATGTGATTCACCGTGTTGGCAAATTGGGACTTGGGGAGCGGATCGTGGGGCTTGCTGCCGCCAGTGGTCACCGAGGTGACGCTTTTGCTGGTTGCCGCGCTATGATGGAGCGACTCAAAGCCGATGCCCCCTTTTGGAAAAAAGAGTGGTTGGAAGGTGGGGAGTCGGTTTGGGTGGATAAATAATTTTAAGGAAATAAAATGGTAGAAAAAAAAGAAAGCACTAAAGAAGCTGATATAGATCAATCTAACGATAATCAAGCTCAAGATGAGCCTAAGACCAATCGATTAAATGATCGGAACAAGGTTTGCGGCGTAGTTATGCCCATCTCAGGTATTGGTGAACTAACTAGCAGTCATTGGGAGGATGTTAGAAATATAATCGATACATCTATCAGTGATGCTGGGTTCACCTCGAATCTAGTTAGCAATGCAGATGAAATTGGAATTATACAAAAAAGAATTATTCAAAACCTTTATGACAATCCTATCGTTGTGTGTGATGTCAGTTGTAAAAATGCCAATGTGATGTTCGAACTTGGCTTAAGACTTGCGTTTGATAAACCTACTATAATAATTAAGGATTTTGAGACAGACTATTCATTTGACACCTCTTTAATTGAGCACTTAGAGTATCCTCGAGATTTACGTTTCAACCAAATAACCGCATTTCAGGAAAAGCTTACCTATAAGATTAAAGCAACTTACGAAAAATCTTTAAATGAAAATTACTCCACTTTTCTTAAAAACTTTGGGACTTTTGAGGTTGCTAAACTTGATGAAAAAACCGTTAGTGCTGATCAATTTATTCTAGAAAAATTGAATAATATTGAGGACCAATTAAAATTCAATTCTCGAGTATCAAATAGATCAATACTATATGAAAACATAGACTCGATAAACTCAATAAAAAGTGACAATGATTACCATACTTGGTCTGTTAAAAGTATTGAAAATTTTAAATATCCCCACAATCTTAAAAGAGATCAATTTACTAAATTTAAAGAAATATTAATTCAAAAATTCGAAAAAATAAATCTAATAAAGTTTAAATACGATATTTCTTATCATCCAAATTACATTTTTATTGAGATTGATAAGAAAAATTTATCTTTAATGGAGTACGCTGAATTAAAGCTTAGTATAACTTCGATTGTAGTTGAAACTATTAATCAATTTGACTCTTTGGAATAAATGGGTACTTATAGAAAATGAATCTTTTTTTAATCGGCCAAGGCTTCGACGTCCACGCCTTTGAACCGGGCGACCACGTCATGCTTTGCGGCGTTCGTGTGCCGCACACCCAAGGTTTAAAGGCACATTCAGACGGGGACGTGGCGCTTCATGCGCTCTCCGACGCACTTTTAGGCGCGCTTGCTCTAGGTGACATCGGGGAGTGGTTTCCCGACACCGATCCTGAGTTTAGTGGAGCTGACAGTGCTGAGCTGCTCACCAAAGTTTACGCCGAAGTCACTGCGCGCGGCTACAAACTAGGCAACCTCGACTTAACCCTCATGTGCGAGCGACCTAAGATCACCCCGCACAAACCTGCCATGCGCCAGCGGGTTGCACAGCTTTTGAGCGCTGATCTGGATCAAGTCAACATCAAAGCCACGACAACCGAGAAACTCGGATTTGTTGGGCGCGGCGAGGGTATCGCAGCCAGTGCGACGGTGCTGCTGGTTAAGGCATAAACCGGCGGCTTTAAAAGCAATTAGCTCAAACCTCAAAACTCACATCTTAAATTAAGTCCCAAAAAAACCCGCCAACTGGCGGGTTTTTTATAGCGGTAACTCAGCGCTGGTGGATCGCCTCGCGGATCTGCTCGCGAAGGGCGCGCAGCGTGTCTTCGGTTTGCTCCCAAGAGATACAGCCGTCGGTGATCGACTGACCGTAAACCAGTTTGGATCTGTCTCTTATACACATCTCCGAGCCCACGAGACGGACTCCTATCTCG